>ULSH01043685.1_pt1 | contig 19878 bp, 17 predicted proteins | sample 1956151 | NCBI WGS metagenome assembly ULSH01 (sample SAMEA4835702, study PRJEB28245) | human gut metagenome | biome: gut microbiome; material: fecal sample | place: Denmark | collected 2008 | reverse complement strand
TAACGCCTAAGCCTGTAACGCCTAAGCCTGTAACGCCTAAGCCCGTGACGCCTAAGCCTGTGACGCCTGTGCCTGTAACGCCTGCGCCTGTGACACAGCCGCCCAAGGCATGGGGCAGCTGGAGCAGCTGGTCGACCAACCCGGTCAGCGCGAGCAGCACCCGTCAGGTGGAAACGAAGGTGGAAACCGAATACTACTCGGTGACGGTGTACCACTATTCCCGCTGGAAGTACTACAACACGGGTCACAACCAGTGGTATTACTCCTATGCACAGTATACGGGTTCTAATTACAAATCCGGTTCGGGCGAATGGCAGTACAAGACGACCTATGAGCCGCTGTCGACGAATGGTTCTGCGGATGGCCACACGCGCTATGCGGACTGGTGGTGGAATCAGACAACCGGCACGGAGCAGAAGAGCCGTCAGGTGACGTACTACCGTTATCGCGACTACAAGTAATCCCAAAAGCGGGCAGGCACATACGCCTGCCCGTTTTTTGCGTTGTTCTTTTTTCGGAATAGCTGTTGAATTGCTTGAAAAAATGGAAATAAAGGTGTATAATGAAAGCAGAATGATGTTCTCCGGTGAACGGCGCGCTGCTTGAAAGAGAAGGTCTGACATCGGACGATAAAAAGGAGGAACTATCATGGCAGTGAATTTGAAGAAGGGTCAGAAGGTTGATTTGACGAAGGGCAACCCCGGCTTGAGCAAAATCATGGTCGGCTTGGGCTGGGACGTGAACCGCTACGACGGCGGACATGACTTTGACTTGGATGCCTCTGCATTTCTGCTGGGCGCGAATGGCAAGGTTGCGAACGATTCGAACTTCGTGTTTTACAGCAACTCGGCTGATCCGTCCGGCGCGGTACGGTACGGCGGCGACAACAGAACCGGCGCTGGGGAGGGCGACGACGAGACGATTTTCGTTGACCTTGCCACGGTTCCAGCGAACGTGGAGAAGATTGACTTCACCGTGACCATCTACGACGCCGCCGAGCGCCGCCAGAACTTCGGACAGGTCAGCAATGCGTACGTCCGCGTTGTGGATGAATCCACAGGCATGGAGCTGATTCGCTACGATTTGGAGGAGGATTTCTCCATTGAAACGGCGATTGTTGTTGCGGAAATCTACCGCCACAACGGTGAATGGAAGTTCAATGCCATCGGCAGCGGTTTCCAGGGCGGACTCGAAGCACTCTGCATCAACTTCGGCGTGAATGTATAACGGTGCGGAAATAACCTGACAGAGGAAGAGACGTACCCCGTTTCCTCCTCTTTTTTTCAAAATACAGCGCGTCTGCGGAGGAAAATAGGAGCATGAAGAACAGCAAACGCCTTCGGATTAGTTACAACGCCCCTGCTATCTTGTCCTTTGTCCTGATTTGCTTTGCGGTGCAGCTGCTGAATGTCCTGACAAAAGGGGCAAGCAATCGGGCTGTGTTCAGCGTCTATCGTTCCTCGTTTCTTGATCCGCTGGCGTATCTGCGTTGCGTCTGCCACGTCTTTGGCCACGCAAACTGGAATCACCTGATGGGCAACATGATGTATATCCTGATTCTGGGGCCGATGCTGGAGGAAAAGTACGGCACATCCAACATGGTGTTCATCATGCTGGTGACGGCGCTGGCGACGGGGCTTGCGAACCTGATTTTCTTCCCGAACATTCGCCTGCTGGGGGCGAGCGGCATCGTGTTCGCGATGATTCTGCTCTCATCCATCACCATCACGGAAGAGCATCCGATTCCGCTTTCGTTCATTCTTGTTGCCGCGATTTACATCGGGCAGCAGGCGTATCAAGGGCTTTTCACGGCGGATAACATCTCGCAGATGGCGCATATCGTGGGCGGCATAATCGGCTCGGTGCTGGGATTTGTGATGAACAAGTATAAAATGAGCCGCTATGAACGAGGCAGCCATGGCTAACAGAATCAACGCAAGCAACCTTTCTGATTTGCTCCTGCCCATGCGCCAAAGAGGAAATGCGCCGGGGGTATACTTTGTGCGCCTGTGCCAATGGAGCCCGGAAATCAAGAATTTTCTCTGGCGCTACCACGAAGCGGCGCGCGCAAAGGGCGTTATCATTGAGGGGCAAATCGGCAATCCGGATGAGCGGCAGCTGAGTTACCTGACGGAAATGCTGGGCAGTGCGTTTGAACCGAATCCGGCGTTCATTACCCAAGCGCTGCAAAAGTGGATGCCGCGCATGAGTCAGGCAAATCGCGTTTCGTTTGCCGAAGCAATGTGCGACCAGATGGATGAATTGAAGCGGAAGGGAAAAACGGACAGCATCATCCGAAACATCTACATGAAGGTGATGTGCTGGCTGTACTACAAATTCGAGCGCCTGATGCCCTTTCTGGGCGACGACAATCCGCCCCGTATTCTCTACGAATGCAATGCGGTTACGGCGCATGAGCTGATTCTCCTGCGCATTTTGTCGATGATGGGGACGGACATACTGCTGCTGGAGCCGCAGGGCGACGCGGCGTACTTGAAGCAGGATGCAGCCTCGGCATGGTCGCAGCTGCTGATTGTGCAGGGGATGCCCTTCGCGAAGGATTTCACACTCAAGCAGTTCCGCAAGGAAATGGCGGCTGCAGCGGCGGGAAATATGCGCCCGCCGTTGCAGCCTGCGCCGCGTCCGGTGGCATCCACGCAGCCGATGCGCCAGCCTGCCCCCGCTGTGCCGCGTCCGGCGATAGCGCCGAACCAGCCGATGCGGACAACACCGCCCGCTGTGCCGCAGCGGCGCGACCCTGAAACATACTTCCCGAAGCCGTCGCGGATGGCATGCACGAATGCGTGGATGAAGGAAGCATCCTATGAGGAAATTCTGACCCCTATTGCGGAACGCGGCGACGACTTCCGCCTGTTCTACCATGCGTTCATCCGCTTAAAAGGCGTGCCGGATAAGCAGACGTACATTAGCGACCTGTTCCAGTTCTACCAGAAGTTCCGCAGCACGGGGCGCAGAATCGCCATTGTCGACGACGGATTATCCCTGCCCGGCCCGGAGGAAGCGGCGCAAATCCGCCGTCACCCGTACCGCTCGCAGGAGGAGCTGATAATCGACATTGCCGGGAATCTGCCAGCGTGTGCGAACGTGGAGCTGCAGCGGCTGATGCAGCAGGCGTTCGTCCGGACGATGATGGCGGCGGCAAAAGCCGAACCGAACCTGAATCGCCTCCTGATTTCCGCCGTGTATCTGCTTTGCTGGATTCGGCAGTATCAGGCGGCGCTGTTTCAGGGCTACAAGGGCAGCGAAATTCCGTGCTTTGTGCTGATGGGCGGGTGCAGAAATCAGCATGACGCGCTGTTTGTGCAGTACCTTGCCCAGCTCCCCGTGGATATCCTGATTCTCGCGTGCGATTTGAGCCGCCCGTGCACCGTGCAGAGCGACCAGCTGCTGGAACTGACGGGCAAGGACTCCATGCCCGTGCCGAAATTCCCACGCGACGGCGGCAGCGTGCAGATGCGCACAATGGCCTCGAACGCTGAGCAGGACTTAACGTCGATTCTCTACACCGATTCGGGCATTTACCGCAATCGGCAGTTCTCGCGGGCGGACGCGATTACGCTGCAAACCACCTACGACGAGGTGTTCATCCTCTGGAGTCAGGAACTCAAATACCGCGCGAATTTCAGCACGGTGAATCAAGTGGTCAACATGCCCGTGGTGTATGCAAAGGTTTCCGGCGTGGAGGATGGCAAGGTGGAGGCATACTGGCAGAAAATCAAACTTCTGCTGGGAGATGACACGATGCTGATTCCCTCGCTGCCCTATGTTGTAACCGGCGCAGCCAACCAGTTTCAGCCGCTGGCGGTGAAAACGCTGCGAAACGGCAGGCTGAAGCGCGAGGAAATCAAGGCAGACCGCCAATATCCGTTCGCTCTGCTGCGCGAAGAACTGCAGGAGCATATGTTTGACAAGGTGCAGCTGATGCTGGATGAGCGGATAATCAAAGGCACGTTCACCAACGGCACGGAATACACGGTGCTGGCGACGGTGCTGAACATGAACCGCGATATCGTCCGGCGGCTGCAAAGTTTCGATTTTACGAAGAAGAATCCCAAGATGGTGGTGCTGTGTACGGGCGAACAGCCGTGTTCGCTGGAGGATGCAATCCTGATGACATTCCTGAATCTGGTGGGCTTTGACATTGCGCTCTTTGTCCCGACCGGGTATCAGACGATTGAGCGCTACCTCAATGGGAATTATCCGGTGGAGCACCAAATCGGCGAATACGTCTACGATTTGCAAGTGCCGGATTTTAGCGCACTGACCCCAGTCAAACGTTCGTGGCTTGAAAACATACTGAAAAGAGGTAACTGACAATGGCAATGAATTTCAACCGTCCCGCAGGCGCACCGACCACGGCCGTCGCTGCCAAGCCGGAAACGGCGCTGATGGAAGTGCAGCCCTATGACATCATTGCGGATCAGCAGGCGACGCAGAAGCAGCTTGCCCATTCGCCTGAAATCGAGTCGCTGACCGCCGGCATCGACGTCAACGACTTGAACACGATTGTTACCTTCGGCAGCCACTCGGCGGAAGAAATCTCCAAGGCATCGGATGTTGTCCTGCGCAGCATGAACATGAGCCAGCTGGATGAATCCAGCAAGATGCTCAATTCGCTGGCGAAAATCATGGATCAGTTTGATATCAACGAGATTCGTGACAACCCGTCGCTGTTTGGCAAGCTGTTCGGCAACCTGCGCAAGCAGCTGGACAAGATTCTGGCGAAGTACAACACGATGGGCAACGAGGTGGACAAAATCTACGTCCAGCTGAAGCAGTATGAGGGGGAAATCAAGCAGTCGAATCAAAAGCTGGAGACGATGTTCCAAGCCAACGTTGGCTACTTCCATGAGCTGGAGAAGTACATTGTCGCGGGCGATCAGGGCTGTCAGGAAATTCAGAATTACATGACCCAGCTTCAGCAGCAGATGGAAGCAACGGGCGACCAGTCCATCACGTTTGAATTGCAGTCGCTTCAGCAGGCGCTGGCGATGCTGGAGCAGCGCACGCAGGACCTGCGCACGGCGGAGAGCGTCGCTTTGCAGTCCATCCCCATGATTAAGACGATCCAGTTCAGCAACATGAACCTTGTCCGCAAGATTAACTCGGCGTTTATCGTCACGCTGCCTGTCTTTAAGCAGGCGCTTGCGCAGGCGATTATGCTCAAGCGGCAGAAGATTCAGGCGGATGCTATTTCCGCACTGGATGAACGGACGAACGAAATGCTGCTGAAGAACGCCCGCAACACGGTGGAGCAGGCGAAAATCACCACGCGCCTTGCCTCTGGCAGTTCTATCAAGGCGGATACGCTGGAAACCACTTGGCGCACCATTATGACGGGGCTGGACGAAACGAGGAAGATTCAGGAGAGCGCCCGCACGCAGCGCGCGCAGGATCAGGCGAAGCTGGAAGCCATCAAGAAGGACTTCATGTCCCGCTATAACATGCCCAACAGGTAAGGAATAAAGGCACTACCGCACAATTCGTTGGCAGCGCTGGCGATGCCTTTTCTGCCATCTGCTTCTTGCAGAAATCTCGATTTACCTCCAGTAAACCTTCGATTTCTGCAATCGCATCTGACAAAAAATGCATTCGCCATCGCACCAACTCATTTGTGCGGTATTGCCTAAAGCAAATGAGAAAACTATTTGCGCTTATCCTGATTCTGGGTGTGCTGGCGTGTGCGCTGGGCTTCTATGCCGCTGATACGTTTGAAACCAGCGACTACTACCGCGTGCTGAACCCCGTTTTCCGCACTGCCGTGGGTCACGACATTGACCCCGATACGGTGAAGGATATGATGGCGATTCATGTGGACGGCAACCTGCCCGGTGTCGGTGAATTTAACTTCTCGCTGAATGCCCTGATTGATGGCGGCGTTGATTTGCCGGGATTAGGGCATGTCTCGCTGTCCGATTTGCTGGGGAAGGAACTGAACTTCGGCCAGCGCCTGCAGGCGAAAGCGGTGATTGCCGGATACGGCTGGAGCCACGAGCTCAAGCTGTATGGCGGCATTGCGGCAGGCGTGATGGCGTTCCTGCTGATTGGAACGCACCGCCCGAAGCGCAGAAGGTAATCCGGCTATATATTAAAACCCCATACAGGGTGCGCAAATGCCCTGTATGGGGTTTCAATTGTCATGATATTATTTTAGCCAGTCCGCAAATTCTTCCTGCGACTGCCCGTCAATCGTCAGAAACGTGCACGTCGGATGCCCAGCATCGAGGTACGCCTGGTCACTGCCCGGCAGCGGTGGATCCTGCTTCATTGGGGAGAGCCAGAAGTACGTCTGCTTGCGCGGACTGATGCGCTGCTCGTAGCTGTCGCGGTAGCCGGCGCGGTTCAGCGGGCACAGCACCTGACTTTTCAGCTCCGCGCGGGGAATCGGCGGCGCGTTCAGGTTGCACACCGTCAGTTCCGGCGCGCCGCGCGTGACCAGCTTCTCCGCCATCTCTACGGCCCAGTCGGACAGGTACGCCAGCGTGTCGTGCGGCGTCTGCTTCTCGGCGGATACGGCAATGCCCGGCTTGCGCAGGAATGTCGCTTCCCGTGCCGCACCGACGGTTCCGGACACATACACCGACATGCCGACGTTGTAGCCCAAATTGATGCCGCTGATGACGGCATCCGCATCCGGCGCAAGGTTCATTGCTCCGATGCGGCAGCTGTCCACCGGCGTACCGAAAATTGCCCACGCTTCATCCGCATCGGGCACTTCGCGCTTCTCCGCCAGAATCGGCTGCTCGATGCTGAATGCGTGCGCCTTTGCGCTCTGCTGCGTCGCTGGCACGCAGACCGTCACCCGATGCCCGGCACGCTTGACCGCCTGCGTCAGAATCGGCAGAAACGGGCTGTTGATGCCGTCATCGTTCACAATCAGAAAGTGCATGGTTATTCTCCTTCCGCAGGGGTCAGCGCGACCAAGAGCGTCTGCATGTTCTCGCGCATCCGATCCTCATAGTAGGTCAGCGGCACGTCGGTTTCCGGGCCGGTCACAACGGGGTCAAGCGTGTAAATCGGCGCGCCCGTCTCGCGGGAAATCGTCTGCGCCGCCATATCATCGTACTGCGGCTCGGTGAACAGCGGCGGATTGTTCAGCTCACGGATAGTGCGCACCAGCTCCGCCAATTGCGCGGGGGACAGCGCGTCGCCCGGCTCGTGGTTGACGACGGCGGCGACTGTCAAGCCATACGCCCGCGCAAAATACGGGAATGCCTCGTGGAAGGTGACGATGTTCTTGTTCGGCACGGCTGCAAGGGTGGCTTTCAGCTCCTCATCCAGCGCCGTCAAGCGCGACACATAATCCGCGCGGTTTTGCCCAATCTGCGCTTCGTACTGCGGCATGGCGCTGATAAGCCCGTCTGCCAGATTGTCCACCATCTGGATGGCGTTCTGCGCATCAAGCCAGATATGGGCGTTCGCTTCGCCCGCGTGGTGATGCCCGTGGTCGTCGGCGTCTTCCTCCTCGTGGTCATGGTCATGGTCGTCCACATACTCGTCCATGCCGTCCTCGGTCAGCAGCGTGATGCCGGCGGACGCATCCACCACGGGCAGCTTCGGGAACGTGTCCATCACGCGGGTGAGGTAGCCTTCCATGCCCGCGCCGTTGATGAGGAATACATCCGCCTTGTTCAGCACCTTCATATCGCCGGTGGAAAGCTGATAATCATGCAGACAGCCGGTGTTCGGCGCGGCGAGGTTGCGGATGGTGATGCCGTCGATGCCCTGCGTGAGGTTGAGGGCAAAGAGGTAGATGGGATAGAACGACGTGACGACGGTTTCCGCCGCCGCGAAGGTGGGGGAGAGGAAGATGAGCAGCGTCAAAAGGGCTGCAAGCAGCTTTTTGTTTTTCATGTGATGATGATTCCTTCCTAAAACATTGGTTGATTGGGGGATGCAGTGGCTGTCTGCGGCGCATTTTCCCGAAGGATTCGCTCCATCAGCACTTTTTCCGCCGATGACAGCGGGTAAAATTGCATCAGCGTCCGCATAGCGCACAGGCTGCCGGATGTCATGGCGAACGCCATCAGCGTGTCCTTCGGCATTCCGGTTGTGCCGAGGGATTCAAAGAGGACGGCAAGCAGCTCATCCGCCAGCAGGGGAAACTCCTCCATGCGGAAACGGCGGGTTCGTCCGTCCGGCATGGAAACGCGCATCTGCGGGCCGAGAATGGCGTATAAATCGCGGAACAAGCCATCGCGAAGCGCTTCGCACAAGGCGGAAAGGTCGTCGCCCACGCGGTAGTGCCGCAGCCGTTCTGCCGCGTGTGTTCCGACCCCGGAATGCGCCAGCGCTGTCCCGATTCGCATCGCCAGCACCTGCTGCACCCGGTCAAGCGGAATTGCAATCGCCATAGCCTGTCCTCCTTTGGGGGAGATGCAGAATCCCCGCCCTTTTCATTTCGACATCCAAAGGCAAAATCCCTTGTTTCCAAACTTTTTTTGCACTTTTTTTCGGGCGGTAATTCCCAGAAAAATATGCAGGATTCAGCATAAAATACGCCGCCGCATGAAATTATCCACAGGAACTTGTGGAGAACATAGCTTCTTTCCACAAGATTTTGTTCCGCCGGGCTGCAAAACGGCATGGGTCATGCACAAAAATGACGGAATCGGAATGCTTGCGATTTTGGCGAACCTGTGGTATGATACAAAAGGATGCGAATGGACATGAATGCAAAAGCATCACAGGCTCACGGCCGCAGGTCGGTCGTGCGCCTTTTTCGCCCCCTTGCGTCCCCAACGCGGACAAAAAAGCCGGTCGGACAATGCGTCCGCGCAAAGAATACGGAGGAATCCCCTGATGGACATGGAAGAGCTGTGGTCAAAGACACGCGAGGTGCTTCGCGCGGAAGTCAACGCCGTAGTGTACAATTCTCTGCTGGGTAGCAACAACCTCGTTCCGGCGCTGCTTGACGGCGATACGCTTGTGCTTCGCGTGGTGATGGACAATCTGAAGCTGCTGATTACCAACCAGTGGTATTCGACGATTGTCCGTGCACTCAGCCAGGTGGCGGGCCATCAGATGGATGTGGAAATCCTGACGCAGGAGGAAATCGAGGCGCGTCCGCAGCTGAAGCAGAAGGCGGTGGAGGAGCAGGAGACGGTGCTGGAAAGCTCGGTCGCCCTGAACCCGAAGTACACCTTCGAGACGTTCGTCGTCGGCAGCGGCAACCGTTTTGCCCATGCCGCCGCGCTGTCCGTCGCCACTGACCCGGCTCATTCCTACAACCCGCTGTTTATCTACGGCGGTGTAGGCCTTGGCAAAACACACCTCATGCACGCTGTCGGCAACTTCATCCGCGAGCATGACCCCAGCAAACGCATCCTCTATATCCCCGGTGAAACCTTCACCAACGAGTTGATTTCCGCTATCCAGCAGGGGCGGAACATTCAGTTCCGAAACCGCTTCCGCAGCGTTGATGTGCTGATGGTGGACGATATTCAGTTCATCGCCGGCAAAGAATCCACACAGGAAGAATTCTTCCACACCTTCAACACCCTGCATACCGCCGGAAAGCAGATTATCCTCACATCCGACCGTCCGCCGCAGGAAATTGCCCGCCTTGAGGATCGCCTGAAGAGCCGCTTTGCGTGGGGGCTGACCTGCGATATCAAGAAACCGGACGTGGAAACACGAATCGCCATCCTGCGCGAAAAGGCGCGGCAGGAAAACATCACGATGGATGAGGACGTGTACGAGGCCATTGCGACGCGCGTCGAATCCAACATCCGTGAACTGGAAGGCAGCCTGACCCGCCTTGTCGCCTATGCGCAGCTGACGAATCGCCCGATTACCGTGCAGCTGTGCGAGGAGGCGCTGCACGACATTTTCGCCAAGAAGGTGCGCAAGGAAGTGACGGCGCAGGTTATCATGCAGGCGGTGGCGAACTACTACTCCATCACGGTGGATGACCTGATTCGCCCCACACGCCGCCGCGAAATTGCTGTTCCGCGCCAAATTGCGATGTACATCACGCGCGACCTGACGAACCTCTCCCTGCCGCAGATTGGGCAGGTGTTCGGAAACCGCGACCATACGACGGTGCTGCATGGCTGCAACCAGATTGCCAACGCCATCAAGAACGACCCGTCGATGGCGAGCGTGGTGAATGATTTGAAGGAAATCATTGTGGACAACAAGTGATTGCATCAATATGTATATTCCCCCTCGTGCTGTGTTAATACAGGCGAGGGGGAATTTTTTATGCTGCTTGATTTTTCGCGGTGCGGGGGGAAATCGCCTCTGCGGAGGCGAACCCCCTGCATAAACACGCGGACACTGTATGCAGAAGTCACCAACTCAATCGCGAGAAGGGTGTCGAGAGGGTCGAAGACCCTTCGCAGGTGCAGGGCAGAGCCCTGCCGGGGTCAAGGGGCAGCGCCCCTTGGGTTCCCCCAATAAACACGCGGGCATTGTATGAAAGTGTCACCAACTGAATCGCGCGAAAGGGTCAAGGGAGGAACTCCCTTGCGGGGTCAAGGGGCAGCGCCCCTTGGGTCACTCACTCCTTCAGCAGCTCCTCAATCTGCCAGAAAACATCTTTCGGGATTCCCTTCTCGTTCAGCAGCCCGCTGTGCGTGCCGTTCATCTTGTAGGTGTAGGAAGTCGGCTGGTCGTTCGGGAAATCGAACATGCCCCAGACGGATACGCCCGTCAGCGGCTGCGTGCCGCCGCGGTTCACGGCGCAGAGGACCTTGAAGAGACGAACGTAGAAATCCGCGTGCTCTTCGACTTTCGCCGCGTCAAAGTTGCGCACTGCCATTTCCGTCAGCTGCACTTCCAGCCCTTCCGCCGCATAGGTTTTGATGGCGGTGCTGATGAGCGCAAGGTCATTCACATTCATGCAGCCCGCCTGCGTGCCGTAGCCGCCGATGTACCCCTGCATCCCAACGCCGTCGCAGAGCTTGCGCGGATTCCCGTCCGCATCCACTGCGAAGCTGTTGATGCTCCGCGTCAGGGCGACAATGGCATCCCGCTTTTCGGCGTAGAACGTATTGTAGTCGTTGTAGAACAGGCGGATGTCCGCCCCAAGCGCATCCACCGTGTTGCGCGCATAGAGGAATGCATATTCCACATAGTCGCTGCCGATGGTGTCATAGAAAACGTTGCTCACGCCGCTGCGGGTGGTGCGGATGTGCCGCAGGTCGGTCGGATCGAACTCGCTGCCTTCGCCGACGGCTTCATTCACCACGTCCCAGCAGTACACCACGCCGGGAAATTTCTCCTCAAAGTGGGTGATGACCTGCGTGATGTAGCTCTCCAGCCGCTGGAGCATCACCTCCCGGCTGACAAGCGGCTTGCCTGCGTCGTACTGCTCGTGGAAAAACCACGGCGTCATATAGGCATCCCACACCAGCACATGCCCGCGCACGCCGAGGCCGTTCTCCTGCGCCCAAGCGACCATCTTGTCCGCCGCGCTAAAATTCATGCGCGGCATCCCGTCGCTGCTGGCGCGGCTTTTGCTCTGGTCAAGCAGAGAGTACGCCTTCATCTCATTCGTCGCCGTGATGCTGTTGCAGTGCGTTTTCAGGAAGTTCAGGTAGTTCGTGTCCCATAGCTGCATGTAGGACAGCGCGCCGCCGAAGCGGAAGCCGTGCGCCATCGTCAGCTCATGCATCGGGGTCACGGGTTCGTCCTCCTCCTCAGCCAGCGCCGCGCACGGCACAAGCATGAGCATCAGCAGAATGGACAGCATTCGTTTCATGGGGATTCTCCTCCTTTTATACTATTTCCAGATTCACCTGCACCATCTGCTTGCGCATTTTCATCTGGAAATAGTATTATGCGGCAATATACCGCTTTTTCTGCTGGTGAGATTCGCCACGCAGATGGAAATCTCCTGCTGATTTGTCCGTTTTTCTGCCATATTCACCATGCCTAAATTTTTATCACGAAATCAGCATATTTATTCACAAAACGGCTTGACAAGCTAATAAATATGCAGTATAATGCCTTCCGTCAAACACAAGGAAGGATGGTGGCAATCATGGCTCACCTGAATGCAAAGAAATTTTTCCCTCTTTTCTTGGCGCTGGCACTCTGCTTGACGTCGGTCAATGCGCTTGCCTGCACCGCTGTTTATGTTGGTTCTGACCTCACCGCGGACGGCACGACGATGTTCGCACGCTCGGAGGATATTTCCAACAGCTACAACAAGCTGTTCTACGCGATTCCCGCTGGCGTCCATACCGCCGGCGAGGTGTACAACGGCTGCTACGGCTTCACCTACACCTTTACCAAGGACAGCTACGCCTACACGGCGTTCCGCGATGACAACGGCGCGGCGAAGGATGGCGTCTGCCCGGACTGCGGTCAGACCCATGCGCATACGCCCTATGAGGCAGGCGGAACGAACAGCATGGGCGTGAGCGTGAGCGCGACCGAAACCATCGGCTGCTCCGACGCGCTGTATGAAGTTGATCCGTACACGGACGAGGGCATTGAAGAGGCCGAAATCACGACCGTATTGCTGAGCGAATCCGCGACGGCGAAGGAAGCAGTCGAACTGCTGCTGAGCATTTACGATTCTGTCGGCGCGGCGGGCGGCTCCGGCATCTTCATTGCGGACGACAAGGAAGTGTGGTACGTCGAAAACGCTTCCGGTACGCAGTATGTTGCCGTCAAGCTGACCTCGACGATGGCGTTTTCGCAGCCGAACATGTCGGTGATTGGTCTGATTGACCTCGATGATACCGAGAACGTGATGGCCTCTGCGAACCTGATTGCCGTGGCGGAACAGGCTGGCTCTTATGTCGGCGATAAGAAAGCCAACACCATCGACTATGCCGCTTCCTACAATGCGGATCAGGGCGTCGGCTCCCGTATGGTGAACGCGCTGAAGTACTTCAACGCCGCAACCGCCAAGGAAGAACCTGTTTATGCGGATTTCGCCATTTCCAACGTCGCGGCGGATGGCAGCATCGTGCCGATGTATACCAATATCACGCTTGACCATGCATGGAGCGTCGCGGATGTTGTCGGCTACTATCACATTGCGGGCATTGGCTCGACGCGCAACCTTGAAACGCACATCTTCCAGGTTGCCAAGGAGAACAGCATCACCGACACCGTGGAATGGGTCGCGATGGACGACGCGGCGCTGAGCGTCTTCGTGCCGTATTACCCGATGCTGACCACGGATACCTACGCTGGCTATCAGCTCAGCACTGCGGCGGCAGATTTTGTGGAAGCGCAGCCGGAAAGCGGCGTGTACTACGCAACGACGAAGAACAAGCGGAACGAGAACGGCGAGCGTGTGAAGGTGGAAGGCTTCTGCGTCCTGCCGGAGAACTGGGCGGATTCCGTCTACTGGACGATGGACGCGCTGTCCAACCTCTACGAGTACGGCACGCTGACGGACGAAGAAAAGGCGCAGGTTGAAACGACGCTGGCGGATTTGCAGGCTGAATGCTACGAAGTCTACAATCAGCTGAAGGCTGACCCCGACAACGCCACCGCAATCAGCGCCGCTGCCGCGCAGAAGGTTCACGAAGCCTGCGTCGCGCTGGTGAACAGTGTGAAGTAATACAAGAGGAAGTTCGTTCAATGTGGGCGGACTTCCTTTTTGCGTGGGAGGGGGGAGGAAAGGATGTCGCGCGTCCCCAAACCTTCCCCTCTGGGAAAGGTGCCGTAGGCGGATGAGGTCGGTTCTGCAACAATATCCAAAAAACCATGGGGGTGTGCAATGCGAAGGGGTCAAGGGGGCGACCGCAGACTTCGTCTGTTTTCATTGCCCTCTTGTCGCATCCGCAGAGGCGAAACCTTCTGCAACGATAAAAATCAAGCAGCGTGAACGCAAAATCTTCCCTCTTGCGTTCCACGAACGCTCTATGCTATAATACTCATCGGACAAATTCCCCAAAGGAGCATCGCATGAGCAAGACCAAGGAACGCATTCACGACAGCAATCTCCGCTACAAGCAGGGCTTGGGGCAGAACTTTATTTATGACGAGGATCTTCTCGCCGCGCTGGTGGCATCCAGCGAAATCACCAAGGACGATGATGTGCTGGAAATCGGCCCCGGCGCGGGCAGCATGACCAAATACCTCTGTGATGCGGCACACCATGTCCTCTCCATCGAGCTGGATGAACGCCTGATTCCGCTGCTGACGGCGTTCCTCGCTGAACGCGATAATTTCACCCTCGTGCAGGGCGACGTGATGACGCTCAACCTCGCCGACGTGACGAAAGACCTGCGCAAGCCGCTCTCTGTCGTCGCGAATATCCCATATTATATTACCACCCCGCTGCTGACCATGCTGCTTGCCAGCCCGATTCCGATTCAGCGGATGGCGCTGATGGTGCAGAAGGAAGTGGCGGACAAGGTGCTGGCGCAGCCCGGCGACGATGGCTGGGGGATGCTCAGCGTTCGCAGCCAGTTCTACTGCGACCCGTATCTGGCCATGGATGTGCCGGCAAAGTGCTTTACGCCCGTGCCGAAGGTGGACAGCGCGTTTATCGTCCTGCCATGGCGGGAAACGCCGGCGGTACAGGTGCAGGAGGAAGCTGACTTTTTCCGCGTGGCGCAGGCGGCGTTCGCACTTCGCCGCAAGACGATGACGAACGGTCTGTGCGCCGCGTTCCACATGGAGCGCGCCGATGCCGTGTCGCTGATGCAGACTGCCGGGCTGGATGAGCGAATCCGCGGCGAAAAGCTGACGCTGGCGGAATTTGCGCGGCTGGCGGATGCGTTTACGGCGTGGAAGGCGAAACAGGCGTAACCTGCTGTTGTACTTTCGAATCATTCGTGGCATACTGCAATTAAGGTAACACCGCACAAATGAGGTGGTCGGCTGGGGAATGGATTTTTCGTCAGATGCAAATGCAAATTTCGAAGGTTTACTGGAGGTAAATCGAGGAATTTGCATGCCGCAGATGGCGGAAAAGACATCGCCAGACGCGCCGCCGAATTGTGCGGTGGTGCCTTAGCTCCCAACGAACATTATTGGAGGGAAAACATGTATATCAGCAATATCGACCATCAAAAGGTGCAGGCACTGACGGCGCTTGTGAACGTCATGCCGGGGCAGATTGTCTCCCGTACGCTTGCGCAGAACAAGGCGGTCAGCATCACCCTGTTCGCGTTCGACAAGGGCACCGAAATCAGCACCCACGAATCCACCGGTGACGCCATGGTGCAGGTGCTGGAAGCCACAGGCTGCTTCACCGTGGATGGCAAGGAATACATTGTGCATCCGGGTGAAGTGCTGGTGATGCCCGCGAACGTGCCGCACGCCGTGTCCGCGCCCGAAGCGTTCAAGTGGGTGCTGACAGTCGTTTTCCCGGAAGGATTCAAGAAGTAATGGCGGATTTGCAGACACTTCGCCGGACGCTGCTGGGCAGTGTCATCGGCTTGGCGCGCACCTGCACGACTCGTCCGCCGACGGAGACGACGCCCGGTCTGATTCTCGCTGGATTGCACCTCTCGGATGATGCTGTTTCCGCGACGCCGGAGCAGCTGATTGCCCTCAACGAGCGCATCCAGCAAAACAAGTTTGAGGTCAGCCCAAACTGCGCGACGTGCGCAAGCCCCTGCGGGAAGAACGCAGATTACGACCTGCGCCGCTTGGACGACGCGCCGGAGGATGTGCGGCAGGCGAAAATGCGTTTGATTGCATTGCTGCAGGTCTGCGGGCATCGCGGCAAGATGGCGGACTGCGTGATGGACGCGGTGTTCGCCCTTGCGGAGGACTGGGACGCGGCAGACTTCAAGGTGTATGAGGAACAATTAACGGAATTACTGGCGGAATGAGGTGATACGCAGCAGACAGTCGTTTTCTCCTGTCTGCTGCGTTTTTTTCGTGTCCTTTCTCCAAAAACTATGACAATTTGATTGCAATTTGACTTGATTTTTTTCACAATTCAGGGTACAATAAACAAGCAGCCGTTCGCGGCAAATTATACTGAGGTGAACCATCATGGGAAAACGCATTCTGCTGGTGGACGATGAGCCGCTTATTTTGAAAGGCTTGAAATATACGCTTGAACAGGACGGCTACGAAACCGATACCGCCGTGGATGGTCAGGAAGCGCTGGACAAATTCTTTTCCGGGATGTATGATCTTGTGCTGCTGGATGTGATGCTGCCGAAGGTGGACGGACTCAGCGTTTGTCAGCGCATCCGCGAAACATCCAGTGTGCCGATTATCATGCTGACTGCCAAGGGCGAGGACATGGACAAAATCCTCGGTCTGGAATACGGCGCGGACGACTACATGACCAAGCCGTTCAACATTCTGGAGGTGCGCGCGCGGATTCGCACCGTGCTGCGCCGCGCGGGGGGACACGTCGTGCAGGAGCAGAAAATCATCCGCGTGCATGACATGGAGGTCAACCTCGTCAAGCGCACCGTCACCCTCGGCGGAGAGGAAGTGCGCCTGACCGCGAAGGAATTTGATCTCCTGCAAATGTTCATCACCAACCGCGGCCGCCCGTTCTCCCGCAAGGAGATGCTGGAAGCCGCGTGGAAATACGACGATTATACCGGCGACGCGCGCACGGTGGACGTGCACATCCGCCGCCTGCGCGAGAAGATTGAGCGCAACCCCGATGAACCGGAGTTTATCTTCACGAAATGGAAGGTGGGCTACTATTTCACCGACAAGGACTAAGCCGCTTGCGGCGCTCGTGCGCGGCGCAATGTCGCTGCGCTGGAAGCTGATGCTCACGTTTCTGGTGGTCATCGGCGCTTCCTTCGCCATCATGGCATCTATCCTGACCGGTATGGTCAGCAGCACCTTATATCAGCAGCGCACCCGTCAGGCCACCCGCTCTCTGGAGCAGCTGGCTTCGTCGGCTGCGCCTTTTTTGGCGTCGGCGCAGATGGATAGCATGTCCGAACTCCTGACCGCGCAGGCAGGTGAACTCGGCGGGCGACTGCTGGCGGTGGATATGGACGGCAAGGTACAGGCGGATACCTTCGGCGCAAGGAGCGGGCAGCGGCTCAGTATCCCGGAGACGGTCGCCGTCCTCCTGCACGGGGAGAAATCCGCGTTCGGCATTCACCGCGTCGATTCGGAATCGGGTGTGTCGTATGTGGCGGTCGCGTCTGCCGTGATGGAGGTCAGCGGCAAGACGCGGGGCGCACTCGTGCTGTCCCTGCCGGTGGATGAGCTGCAAAGCGCGCTGGAAACGGTCAAAAGGCAGCTGATGACGGTATTCCTGATTGTCGCGGGCGCGGCCATGGCGGCGGCGCTGATGCTGTCGGGGATGCTCACCCGCCCGGTCAAGGCGCTGACGCAGACAATTCGTCGCATGGGCAAGGGCGACCTGTCCGCGCGTGTGAACGTCCGCACATCCGGCGAACTCAAGGAGCTGGCGGAAAGCTACAACGCGATGGCGGAGCAGATTGAGCACCTCGACAAGAGCCGCAGTCAGTTCGTCGCCAACGCCTCGCATGAACTGAAAACCCCCTTGGCGACAATGAAGCTGCTGCTGGAAAACATGCTCTATCAGCCGGATATGCCGCAGGAGCTGCGCACGGAGTTCATGCAGGACATCAACCACGAAATCGACCGCTTGAGCGGCATCATCACGGACCTGCTGACGCTGACGCAGATGGACAGCCACTCGTCCCCCCTGCGCGTGACAAAAGTAGATTTGTCCGCACTGACGGAGGAAACCGTGCATACACTGCAAATCGCCGCCGAGCAGAAGAAACAGACGCTTACCGCAGACATTGCGCCCGCCATCACCCTCGACGGCGATTCAGGCAAGCTGATGCAGATTTTCTACAACCTGACGGACAATGCCATCAAGTACACGCCGGAAAACGGGCATATCGCCGTGCAGCTTGCGCAAAGCGGTGCAAACGTGCTGTTCACCGTGACAGACGACGGCATCGGCATCCCGGAGGAAGACCAGAAGCACATTTTCGAGCGCTTCTACCGCGTCGATAAGGCACGTTCCCGTGCGACGGGCGGAACGGGGCTGGGGCTTTCCATCGTCCGGCAGTTGGCGGCGATGCATGGCGGCACGGTCAGCGTGTCATCCCAGCCGGGGCAGGGCGCGACGTTCACCGTCACCCTGCCGATGGATGCAAAGCGAGGTGAAAAGGCATGAAGCGGCTTCGGCTGACTTTGCTTCTGCTCATGCTGATGATGACGCTGACGGCCTGTGCACCGTCCGGTAATTCGATGGAAGCGCTCTCCGTGACCGCCGCGCCGCAGGAGGACGAAATCCCCCGCGCGGATGGCGACGATGCGGCAGCGACAGACACATCCGCCCTCATCTGGTATCGCTATGGCGACGAACCAATGCTGGCGGCGGAGCGGCGGACGGTTTCGCGATTGCCGAATGAGCCGTATGAGACGGCGCTGCTGCGGCTGCTGCTGGAAGGGCCAAGCCTGGATGCGCCCGCGCTGCGCGGATTGTTCCCGGCGGGTACACGCGTGATTTCGACCTCCCGGCAGGGCGAAATGCTCTTCGTCACCCTGTCGTATCAGCTGATGAACGGCTATTCGGACGAGCCGAGCAACTGGCGGTCGGACACGGCGTGGGCGCAGGAAGTACCGCTCCGCCGGAGGCTGGCGATGCAGGCGATTGCCGCGACGGTGACGGAAAACACGACTGCCCAGCAGGTCGTCATTCTCTTGGAGCAGCGCGGCGAAACGACGGATTCCCTGCGGCTGCGGCAAAAATACTATACGCTGAACGCGGCGGACGATGCGCTCGCCGATCCGCTTCGGCGGGATGAATCGCTGCTGCTGACCGCTTCCGGCACGATGCGGACGATCCTGACCTGCATCCAGCAGCGCGATATCCGCCGCCTCTACCGCTATCTTGCGCAAAGCGACCCGGACACCGGCGAAGCGCGCATGGAATATGAAGCGTTCGCATCCAAATGGACGGAATATCCCGCGCTGACCGCGTTTGACTTCTCCGGCGGCAGCGCCTCCGGCACGCGGGCGGTTTTCACCGTCAGCGGAACAAGATTATCGGACGGCGTATCGCAGAAGTTTACGGGGCGAAGCGTCCACCTGATGAAAACGGGCGGGCTGTGGTGTATCAGCATGAGCCAGCTGACCGCAATTGTGGAGGGAACGCCATGAAAAAAAGCAAGTTTCGCTTGATGGCGCTGATGATGGCGCTGCTGCTGACACTTACTTCTTGCAGCCGCGAAAGCAGCTTGGCGCCCGCCGAGACGCTGCCGCCGCCATCTGCCCCCTACGCCGCGCCGACGGATGATACCGGCTTGGATTATGAGCGCGATCTCGCCCTCTACCTCCCCGCGAAAAACGGGCAGACGATGCTCTGCTTCTGGCGCACGGCGGCGCTGCGCTACGACCAGATGCCCGCTGAAGCGGTGCTGCAGCTGCTCTTGCAGGAGGAGGGCGACGGGAGCGCCGTTCCGCTGAAGGACTATGGCAATGTGTCGCTTGCGCAAGGGAGCGCCGTCACAACTGCCGGACGCGTCTGCACGGTCAATTTGTCCTCCGCTGCGCTGCAAATGGGCATCCACGAGCTGTACACGGTGTGTCTGTCTATCGCAACCACGCTCTGCGCGCTGCCGGATGTGCGGTTCGTCAATATCCTCGTCGCGGGCAATCCGGTCGCGATGGATGTGCAGAATCTGCTGCCCCTGGGGGCGCTTTCCTCCGCGGAAGGGGAGAACCTCGTCACCCGCTGGGAGCAGCTCGTCGCGCAGCGCACGGGCGCGGGCGGCATTGCGGCGCAGACCCCACTGAGCAGCGCAGCCGTGCTGTATTTTCCCCTGAAAAGCGGCAGCGGCATCACCTGTGAAGTCAGGCAGCTTTCCTTCGATGGTCAGAACGCCCAGCAGCTGGTTTATGGCTTGCTGGATGCGCTCTCCGCCGGGGCGAATGATGCCGCAAACATCCCGGATATGCCCGACC
>ULSH01024600.1_pt1 | contig 19881 bp, 22 predicted proteins | sample 1956151 | NCBI WGS metagenome assembly ULSH01 (sample SAMEA4835702, study PRJEB28245) | human gut metagenome | biome: gut microbiome; material: fecal sample | place: Denmark | collected 2008 | reverse complement strand
GATTGTCTTCGACCCTATTCATCATGGCTATATCCAGTTGGGCGAGAAAGTCGGTAACGCTTTATCAGACGGCAAGGCTTTGAAATAATCAACGTAATTTAAGCGACACAGGAACAATGAATCCAATAGCAATACGCCTGCTTTCACAGCAGCTCGTCTGCCCTCAATTTGATACTCCCCAAAAGGTGGTGTCTCATTTTGGGGCCATGCAAGCCCAGGATTACCGGATGGTAAGATGGGCGGTGATGATGCGTACTCGCAAACCATCTTCCATCGCTTTCAAAAAAGCATTCGATGATGGTGAGATCGTTCGTCTTCACCTGCTGCGTGGCACCTGGCAACTGGTTTCAAATGAAGACTATTGGTGGATGCTGGATCTGATTTCACCTAAGGCGACTTCCGTTGTAAAAGGATGGATGAAGAGTAACAAAATCAGTATCGATGATTCTGAGCTCAATCTGATTCACGACATATTTGTTCAAAAAACCGAAGAGTTGCAGTCTGTGACAAGCAAAGACCTGAACGACGCTTTGCTCGAAAGAGGCATCGTTATGGACAGTCATCGCCTATCCTACCACATTCGTTTTAGCGAATTGGACGGTACTTTCTGCAGCGGTAATCTTCTTCCCACAAAGGCAACATACAGTCTCACGGAGAAGAAAGTTCCCCGAACAGCCAAGCTGGAACGTGATGAAATGCTGATGCTTCTGGCAAGAAAATATTTTCAGAGCCATTCGCCAGCCACATTCGAAGATTACGTCTGGTGGTCGGGACTAAGCAGTTCTGATTGCCAGCGAGGTATTGAGTTGCTTGGTTCAGAACTGAGGGTTGAAAAATGGAAAGACTATCGATTTTATCTGCATGACTCTTGTCGCACACGTGGATTCAGAAGTGGAAAGTCTCATCTGATAGCTCCTTTTGATGAATATCTGATTGGTTATAAAAGCCGGGAATTAGTGATTCATCCGCATCAAATGCCGTCTGCATACACTAATAATGGCATTTTCTTTCCTGTAATCGCCCATGATGGAAGAATTTGCGGCAACTGGAATCCTTGGGACAAAAATCTCAACATCAGTTACTTTGATTCGGCAGAAAAAGATTTGTCATTTGTGAAGCAATGGAATACATTTAATGAAATGATCTAAGAAGCTGTTTAAATTTTAGTCGCATAATTTGTTATACATGAGTCGGCAGAAGGCAAGTTGAACCATTGTCTCTCCCGTATCAGAATAGAACTCGTAATCCATGGCGATTCTTCGAAAGTTTTCCAGCTAGGAGAAAGAGCGCTCCACAATCCAGCGGAGCGGCAGCACGGAGAATTTCTTCGAAGACTCGTCCGGACGGGGGACAAAGGTAAACTCCGCGCCGAGCTTTTGGCGTACGGCATCGGCCAATTTCTGTCCCTTGTATCCGCCATCTGCACCGACACTGTCCTGGACATTCGCCTCATGAACCACCACGCTCATAGGAAGACCAAGTGTATTAAACACAATGTGTTCCTTCCGCCCCATCAGTTTACGGACCATCCGATGGAGCGTGTCCATAAGTTCCTCGAATACGCCTTCCAGCTTCCACTTGTTGAAGTAGTAGAAGACGGTGTTGTGGGGCGGGAAGTCCTTGGGCAGCATACGCCACAGGCAGCCTGTCTTCAATATATACATGATGGCATTCATGATGTCTCTAAGGGGGTATTTTCGCTTTCTGTGTTGTGGGTCAAGAATATTTTCGGTAACTTGCCACTGTTTGTCAGTAGGTTGGTCGGATATTGGTTCACGACTCTAATTGATTGACACTTATAAAGTTACGAGTAATATTTCAATTAACCTGCTGATTTTCAATTATTTATGTGCTTATATAGCAACTTTTTTCAATCAATTTTAAACAGCTTCTTAAGCCGAAGGACCAATTGCTCTTTGCGCTTTTCGAAGAATTTCTCCATGTCAGCAACTTCAAGACTGATATCCCGAGGAATCAATTGCGCATCCAAATCCGGCTTACATGTATCCACCCATTCTTTGAGTGTAACATCCTGCTTGGATTTATTACGGCTCTCGTCCAAGAGCTGAAGGTTGACGATGGTATTCCAAAATGCAGGGTTTTTCCGCCGATTATACTCCTCCTCAGATGAGCACTGCTCGGGCTTCAGACTTAAGAAATAATTGGCCGGATGAAGATGGTCCTTATTGTAATTAATTGAATCAAAGGAGAAATGAGAATACAGCAGGGACATGATGGAATCAGCACGAACATCATCTTTTTGTGTAGACAGAATGTTCTCAATCTCCTCTTCCGAGAACGCGAGATTTTTGGTCATGCTTTCCTTGAATTCGGCAACAATAGCGTCCAGCGGGAAGTCCACTCCGAGATGCGGCTTAATTGCACGCCTCGTACCTGTAAGCACATAATCGGGCTGACCACCGAATGTTCCCTTAATAAGGACAATGTTCAACCATTTCCGCATCTTTGCCTTGACGCCCTTGTACCTTATTGTGTTGGTTATGTCCTTGATAACATTCCCATTGTTATAGATGTAGTACACCAGAGGAATGACGGCATTCTTTGCGCGTAAGGTCTGTTCGTTGTAACCCCATTGCTCAATTAGCTTGAATGCCAGGACGATGGATTCTCTGACTTGATCCCAGTGCGTTTCGTATTTTGTGACGCTTGCATGGTCGAAATTCTTGACCATGAACCGGATATTATCATTGAATAATACCAGGCAGGTTTTGAGGATAAAGTCGCCATCAATCCAAAAACTGGGCTTACCAATTTGGTTAATGTCCTTGATCAATGACTCAAATTCTTCTCTGGCGTCACGGTTCTTCCAGTTGGCGGTAGTGATAGACATAAGCAGATTGGAGAAGCTGAGAGGGACACCACCACTATTTGTCCTGATGAATATGTCGAGAACATTGTCTATATCTTGATTCGTCTCGTTATAAAAGTTTATGGTCTTGTCTTCGAAAACCCTTTTTCGAAGAGTACGCAATGACTTTCTTGCGAAACTATTGTCACGCCAAGATTGTTGTGCAATATAGTCTTCAAGGTCATCGGCGTCCTCATACAAAAGGATATCGCCAACACGGAACCAGATACTATCTTTAGAATCACTAACTTCAGCCGGTGTTTTGAATGAGAAGTTATACTTCATCTTGTCCTCTGAATCGCTGGGAACCTCTGCCGACAAGTCCAAATACAAATACCGGGTAGGAAGGCAAGATTGATCATCATTCCACCATTTACGGGGCATTTTGTAGGCATATGAGCCCTTCAAACCCACATAAATACTTGTCAAACGTTGCTGACCATCGATAATTGCCGAAAAGTCTTCAAAGCCCTTCGTGACGATGTCTTCATTGTCCTCGTGGTAGCGCTGGCGATAGTGCGTGATGAACTTATAGAACTTGAAAGTGTTCTTGATCTCTTTGTCCGTAATCTGCCAGAACATGAAGGAGTTGATAGGGTAATCCCTCATGATACTATCGAAGAGATTTTCTATCTTCTCATGAGACCAGACGAACTTGCGCTGAATGGCCGGGATAAGGTATTTGTTGGAATCTATGTTGTCTATTGCCGTTTTAATGGAAATAGGCATTCCGAAGCCGCGTTCTTCCATTGGTAATCTGTATTTGTAAGTATTACATAAGGTAATCCCTAAGCAATTTACAAATATACTCATTATCCTTGAATTGGAAGCAAAGTGAAAATGATAGGTCCGCTTTGATTATATCGGTAAAAGCGCCGACCTTTGTGAAAAGCCTTCCGGATATGAACGAATATACTTTTGAAATGGTTCCGGGTCTGGTGGGACGGATTGCGGAACTGCTGGAGAGCATCGACCAGAAGCTGGACAAGGTGAACGTTGCTCCGATTCCTACGGATGATACGCCTGAACTGATGACCGTCAAGGATCTGGGCCGGTATCTGCCGTCGCATCCGAAACCATCGACCGTGTATGGCTGGGTCAATGACAATACCATCCCCCACTACAAGCAGGGCAAGATGCTGATGTTCAAGAAATCGGAAATCGACAAGTGGCTTCTGCGCACCCGCGTGAAGGACAACACTGAGATTATGGATGAAGCGCAGCGCTACGTGGCCACGCATCCCCTGGGCGGTCGAAGGAGGTCGCCGGTATGGAGCAGATCAATGTGGCCATGATTCCGGAGGTTCTCGCCGAAATCGTCCGGCAGCTGGAGGTCATCGACCAATGGCTTACACTCAAGACGGAACCGGTCCTGAACGGCACCCTCGGCCCGCAGGAGGATTGGATTGACATCTACGAACTGCGGCGGATGATTCCTGGTAACCCGAAGATAGAACTCGTCCGCAGTTGGCTCTATTTCCACGGCATCCCTCACTACAAGTATGGTCAGACCGCTCTCTTCCGCCGTCAGGAGATTGAGGCCTGGATTGAGCGGGCGCAGCGGTATGGCAACGGGGATTTCTGGACCAAGAAGCGGAAGTACCGGGAGGATGAGTGAGGCACCATCAGCCCGAACTATCGACATCGGCCGAATCAGTCGTGGATAATGTCGGCCATGAAAGGGCTATAAATCCTTTCGGTGAATTGTTCCATCAGGCTATCCATTATCTTTCGATGTCCTTGCAAATTCAGTATCGGGGAGTTGTCAAGGCATTTGGAGACACCCATATCGTCCATCATTTCGAGGCTTCTTTCCAGCTGATTTACCGACAGAAGAAGGACATCTTTCTCGTTGATGATCTCGTGTCGGCCGATCTTAAAATCGCGGTAGCTTTGCGCAATTTGGACAATCCGCTTCTTATACTCAGGCGTATTGATATAACCATCCTCCAGCGTCACGAGGCAAGCATATTGTCTTTTTTCAGCATCGTATTCCAGTCCGGGGATAAGACCCTGCTTGTAGTCCTCGTAGCAGGCATAAATCTTTCCCAAATCAATTCCCAGAAGGATAAGGTCTTTCGTCAAGCCTTCCTCCAAGGGTTCTATTATATCATGTTTGTTTTTTGTGGAGAATGGCTGACTGTAAATAATCTGTTTAATAAGATTGTCATCCACCTCGACAGCACGCCTTCCCGCAATAGATATACGTTTCAGTTTGCAATCCAGGAAGCAGATACTATCGCTGTCCCAGAGAATCCAATCAGAGGTTTTCTGACTTCCTTGCTTTCCAACTTTATAGGTTATCTCCCGGCAAAAACTGATGTCAGAGTTGCCTAAAGCAGTCTCCAGAAGCATCCCCACATAATTCTCAAAGTTCGTGGCGAACTCCTGACGAATATCGGGATGATTGGGAATCTCCAGCGCATAGTATAATCCATCCAGCAGTGCCGCCATGATATAATCAGGAACCACACAGCAGTAACCATCGAAGCAACGAATCAATGGATAGCGAACATGAGGGGCATCATTGTAATAGTTAAAGATTCTGTCGCTCTCATAACTACAGTAATCCTTACAAAGCCGCCTTAAATCGGACAATTCAAGACTGATATCACTCAAGACCCTCCGTATTGCCGGAATATAGTCAGACTTCCTAAACTGAGTCTTCAGCAGATCCTTCTCTTTGTAATGAATATGACCATTGCTGAATGAGCAATAAACGTATAAAGCAGCACGGAAATAGTAATCCAGAGAACAGCTCAGTTCTTTCTGGACCACATTCCTGATGCTCTCCGAGTCATATAGGAAAAGATACCTGTAGATGCTCACTAAAGCGTTTCCTGGCAGATTCATATTGGTCTGGTTGAACAAATATGAGACAATCCAAATCAATGGCTCCTTTTCCGATTGCATCTTATGAACCTTGTAGTTCAGTTCGGCAACAGGCTTGAAGATTTTGTACCGGTCATTCTGCTTCCTTAGTGAAAGCTCTCCAGGCAGTTCAGTGCAGTATAGAATCGAATTGATGATTAGGAAATCGGCAAAGTACAGTTCAATGGCATTATACTCAGGATTCTCGACATCCTTAATGGTGGATCTTTCTTGTCCGGAGATTATAGACCTAACGTAATTGCTAATTACATCCAAGTTGTCAAAGACATTGTATTTTGACAACTTGTTCAGAACCGGTTTTATTTCGCGATAGTGTTCCACTCGCTATTAGATTGAATTGTCTGTTCAAATCATCAGTCGAATCCGTCCCTCTGATTTGACGAAGGTATCGGGATGAGACATTATCACAGCATAGACCTGCTTGTCTGTTACCGGTACCTTATCCCAGCGGGCATAGAGGCCGCGGGCATTGATTTCCCGAGCAATCTGCTCGGTCTTCATACCGTGGCCAGAGCTGGCCAGCAAGTAGACTATGGCTTCATCCAGTTTCATAATATGCAAATTTACAGAATTCTGCGTAACTTAGCCAATGTAAATAATGAATCCAGTTTTCAGCCATGATATACGTCGCCTCCAGTTGGAGAAACCCATACTACGAAGATGTCGTCAAGCGTCTCAAGAAAGAAGGCCTACCAGTCTATGACTTTCGTAACTCGCCCCACGGAGGCACCGGATTCCATTGGACTGATGTGGACAAAAACGCCCCTAATTGGACCTTCAAGGAGTACGAGGAGGGATTACCATCCACTCGCCGAACGCCAATTTGGGGCCGATCTGGAGGCACTCAAAGCCGCCGACACCTGCGTCCTCGTTCTCCCTTGCGGTCGCAGCGCCCATACCGAAGCAGGATGGATGGCCGGCACCGGCAAGCGCGTCATCGTCTATATTCCTGAAATGGTGGAACCGGAGCTGATGTATAAACTATTTGACCAAGTCGTAGATAATCTGGACAACCTGGTTCAATGTCTCTGCTATGACGGGGAAATAAAAGAAGGATAATCACATTACTATTTGCGGCAACCTCATGGGCTGCCGCAAATAAACTAATTACAAACACTTCTATTCCTCTTCAAACAAATCAGGATCTGCTATCCAATACGGATCTGTATCGTATTCGTAATTTCGTGCTACCAAGACATCGGGAGTTTCGTCAATCGAAGGGAACTCTTCTCCGATTTCACACCTAAGAGTGGTTAGAAGCGTATCGCCCATCAACTCTCCGTACTTGCCTCTTAGTGCCTTCTCATACCAATTGATCAAGTGTTTCTCCGTAACGATACTTTGGATATGGCTACGCCAACCAATTTGGGTTAACAGAGACACTATCACATCCTTCTCAGCTTCTTTACACACAATAATAACTCGATCGCTAGAAACGCTTGACACAATGTTTTGAGCAAGCTCAACATCCAAGCTAAGATGCTTAATCTGAATGGCCGGTCCCCAATTCGAATACATGTCCAAGCCCCTATCGGCAGCATTCGTTACTCCGACACGATATACTTTGGCTCCTTGGATATGCGTTGGGTGAGAAAAGTCGATGCTCATAACCATTTTGGCAAAGTCAGAAAACTCGCCAAGGATATCGAACCTGTCTTGGGCTACAGATACCTCAACTTTAAGATCCAAAGCTTCAACTATCGTTGAGAACAGCGAATAGACAACAATTTCATAAATCTTGTCCAAACTGCGCTTCAAGCCGGGCTCATTCCAGAAAGAATCAATGAATGTCTTGACTGAAAAGTCTTGTCGTGTAGCTTTGTCGCAATAACCCAAAGCATCGGAAAGCTGACTATGTCTATTAGCGAACCTACTGTAGATGTATGCCTCGACGACTCCGTTTTTCTTCACGTTTTCTTCCCCCAAAACAGCAATCAGGTGAGGTGGCATAGCGTTTTCATTAAACAAGTCGTCCTGGAATCGTGCGCTACTGGTGCATTTCCTGCCCAATAGCGGTATAGAAATAATGTCACGCCACCTCTTGCTAAGATTGCGATAATCTTCCAGGTTGTTTAAGTCGATGTCCCCATACATCCGGTGGTGATACAGAATCTCTGCAATTTGTATAGGCTTGTACATGTGGACTCGAGACTTCTGGATTACTTTATCCAGGGCTGCTTTTGCTTCTGTTAGAGTTGCCATATCTATCTCCTATTCAATGTTCATTGCTATCATCATTTGTTCCGCCACTGCCTTAATAACAGGGACAGCGACAGAATTACCGCACTGATGGCGAATTTTACCGTACGGAACTACAATCCTGAAGTCATCCGGGAAGCCTTGAATACGAAGCATCTCTCTCTCCGTCGGTCTCCTCTCATCGTTAATTAAAATATAGTTGGCGGAGGCACCTGCCCGCAATGCTGCAGAGTACGGATGAGGGGTAATAGACCCTGCCATATTCTCGTGAGAGATGTACGGTTTCGGATAGTCAGGATCTTTCAGTCGGGCGCGTCTAGAGTCACGAATGCTTTCTTTCACATAGTACTTCTTATCAACATCCTTTTCAAGTATGTCGGCAAGGGTCTTTCTCTTCGATACAGGTACAGGATCGGGATAAGAGAACATCGTGAACTCACGAAAACCTACTATGATAATCCTTTCCCTCTTTTGGGGAACGCCATAATCAAGGGCATTGAGAACCTTCGCGTAAACAGTATATCCAAGAGCTTCCAGGTGTTCGCGAATCACACGGAATGTGTTCCCCCCATCATGAGCCGTAAGGTTTCTAACATTCTCCAGCATAAAGGCACTCGGCCTTTTTTCTTTCAGAATACGTTCGATGTCAAAGAACAATGTGCCACAAGTCTCGTTTGCAAAACCTTCCTTTTTCCCGATTATGGAGAATGCCTGGCAAGGGAAACCGCCGAGCAGGATGTCGAAATCAGGAATGTCTTTAGCGTCTATCTTTGTGATGTCGCCAGCCGGATGTTCGCCAAAATTGGCTTCATACGTTTTGCATGCGTCTTCATCAAATTCTGAAGAGAAGACGCACTTGCCACCAACATGCTCAAATCCAAGTCGGATACCACCTATACCGGCGAAAAGGTCTATGAATGTAAACTTAGGTTCAGCCATCGTTTATTCGGATAAAAATTCTGATACTGGAATCTTGGTCAAGCCGGAATCCAGGGCAATATACATATAACGGGCGGCTATTGAAGAATAGGGCTTCCATTTCTTACATCTACGTTCGACCGTAAGTGAAGACGGGTTCTTATAGCCATAGAGCCATTTGAACGCCTGAAGAAAAGCCACATCTTCAACAGGCAAAATATCCTCTCTCTTAAGGAAGAACATCAAATACATCTTTGAAGTCCAGATTCCAACGCCCTTGATTGACATTAGTTGCTTCATAACCTCGCTGTCAGGAAGATGCGTCAGAGCAGAAAAGTCTATCTTGCCTTCCTGGACGAACTGCGCAAGGTTCAGGATGAAGGAAGCCTTACTATTTGATAAACCTATACCCCTCAGGTCTTCAATACTCAAGATGAGAATTGATGTCGGGGTGATGTTACCCTGACATAATTCGTAAAGACGGGATAACAGAACTCGCTTTACGCTCGCCGAGAGCATCTGCCCTACAATCTCACGAACAAGGAAGACAAATGAGTCATCAAGATCACGAATGTCAATCTCGCCAACTGTATCGATAACCTTGGCGAGTCGAGAATCCCTTTTCCGTAAATATGAGACTTTATCTTTCAATGTTTCCGCGAGAAATATGAAGGTACAAATTTAATCTTTTTTTATGGCATTTTGGGGAGCAATCTGAACAAAAGTTGACAAGTCATTGTAAAAGAGACGTGAAGAAAGTTTAAATTTGCATATAGTTTAAGCAATCATCCCTTGGTATGGCAGACACTGTGACACCGGTCCAGCGACTATACGATGTCGCAGATTCACTCCTCTTCTACGAAACCGGAGCTGAAGCTGCGCCGTGCGCTGTGGAGTCTGGGGTTTCGCTACAGGGTCAATGAGAAGCGGCTGCCGGGGAAACCTGACATCGTGCTGCCCAAGTACCGGACGGTGGTGTTCATCCACGGATGCTTCTGGCACGGCCACAAGGGTTGCAAGTACTATACCGTGCCCAAAACCAACACGGAATTCTGGAAGGCCAAGGTCGTCAGGAACCAGGAGCGCGATCAGGAGGAGTGGCGACAGTTGGAGGCCAAGGGCTGGGCTGTCATCATCGTCTGGGAATGCCAGCTGAAAAAAGTCGTCCTTGACGAAACTATCGCCCGCGTTGAGGCTGAAATCCTCCGCAATGGAGCGATACTTCAGCAAGCAAAGGAAGACAGGCGGAAATCACGTGAGGAATACCGGCTGGAGATGAGATCCAGAAAGGAACGCGAAGCAGTCTTGAAAGCAGAACTCCATCACAAATAGCATCGGCATACCCTGTGCCCTTCGGACGGCGTAGCCGCCCGTGGCTTCGTGGACGGGAGGGGCCCGCGCCGTAGGCGTGGGAGGGATAGGGCGATATGCCCGTACCGGTCCGAAGGGCATAGGGTTGCCGTGTGGTATTAATTACTGGATGCTTTTCACATACTCCTCAATTCCATCTACATGCAACGCCACGATGGCTCGTTTCCCTTCATCTGACTCCAGGAAGGCCAGAGAGACCTCGGAATCCATGAATCCGTTCTCGGTGAGAACAGCTGCGCAGTAGGTATGCTTGAGGATGTAGAATGGAGCCTCGAAGTCCGGATCTCCGTCGGCATCATCCGTGCGGATGCGGTGCCCAGGCAGATGCTTGCGAGCAACCTTATAGAGGCAATCGGCCAACTTGTCGGACAGCGTGTGTCTGTAGTAGGTGTAGGCACACCAGCCGGTGTCATTGTGCCACATCAGCCCGCTGCCAGCCACATTGACGTGGATGGATACCAGGAAGGTCTCTTGGACGGGATGACCTATCTGGCAGGTAACCCTGTTGGCCCGGCGTACTCGTTCTTCGAGGGAGATGTCATTTTCCTCGGGAACGAGCAGTTCGGCATCATAACCACGTGGCTGGAGGTGTTCGACCACAGCGCGGGCTATCTCACGGTTGTACTTGTACTCGCGGAAACGTCCGTCCGGCGAGCGTTTGCCCGGGGTCTCGACCCCGTGGCCATTATCTATCAGAATCTTCATTTTCTGTAGGATTTATGCGTTGAATTGATACAGGGACGAGGTCGAAGTCCTCTATCAGTACTGCGACCTCGGGCAGCACTTCGGGGGAGAAGAAGCGGGCAATCTCGTTGACAACGGGGTTGGCGTACTGCTTGGGCGGTCGTTCCGTTCCACCTTGGGAAGGAACGCTTGGAACGGGCGGAACGGCTTCAGGATGCTTGCCATACCAGCGGATGAGCAGGTCTGCTATGTCAATCTGGTCCTCCCGGTCTTGCTCCGTAGCGTTTTCTTCCAGCAGCATCGACACGGTGACATTGAGGTCGGTGCGACTGTTGAAGTATTCCGTCCAGGCGTCAGTAGCGTCGATGTCAGGAAAAGCGATGACTTCCCTGCCCCGCAGGACGTCCAGACGCTCGTTCAGCTGCGTTTTACCGCCTGTGGCGAGCCCGGTGTACTCCGGCATGAATCCGGCGCAAATTACAGCCGTTTTCTCGGCTTCTACGAGGCAGACGATCTGGTCGGGGTATTGATCCAGGAAATGTTCGCCAAAGATGCACTGGGTCATCTTCCAGTCCTGCGGGATGAGGCCTTTGCGTTGGAAACTCTGGTGAATCCAATAGACCGGGAAATCGGCGTGCTTTACGCGGTGGCCGGTCTGCGGGTCGTACTGGATTACCTTGCCGCCTCTGTAACGGCCCTGACGGTCTTTCTGGTAGAAGATGGTCTCCCCTGCCTTTGTGACACCGAGGCCGTAGAGAAAAACGACCCCTTCCGTGATGAGCGGGTCGAGGATGGTGTCCAGAAACTTGACGAGGTTGCTGGGCGGTTCCATCCGGATTGTCCGCTCGACGGTTTCGCGTGGAAGTTCGCAGATGGGGCCGCTGGGTCTGGGCTTCGAAAGGATAGGCTTTTGCGTTGTTTGACGCTTGCTTAGCCAGTCGGGTGCCGTGCGCCAGTCCTCATCTTTCGGCCTTGCCTCAGGATGCTGCTGGAAGTACTGACTCGGGGTCAGGTGGTAGCTGCAATTGGATTCACGGTTGCATCGGCCACAAGTCTCGTCGAGGATCTCTCCGGTCTCAGTGTCAATATACGGAGAGAATTCACGCCGGCCGCAGTTGGGGCATACGAGGAGGGATTGTTTGCCCGCGTAAGGTGCTAACTGATAGCGGTATTCCATAGTTAGTCCTCCTCATCTTTGAACGATAAACGGCGGTTGCGTTCCACTCGTTCCACCTGGTCCGTCTCCTTGGTGGAACGGAACGGCTCGGCTGCTGGGGCAGGATCGGCCGTAGAAGTGGGCACAAGGCCCATATTGGCGGCTTTTTTGAGCTTGCGGTGGATTGTAGTCTTGGAGAAACCGGTCTCTTCGGCAATCTCCTTGAGGGACATGCCCTGGTGTTTGAGGTTGACGAATTCCTGCATATCCTCCAACTCTGTGAAGGAGTTTTTCTCGCGGAGATGGTCGGCCTCGTTGCCGTAGTCCTGGAATACGAGATGGGTATAGTTATCCACTTTCTCCAGCTTGTAGATGGCGACGTGATCTGCAGGGCAAGGGTATTCGCCGGAGCGGAACTTGACGGTCTTGGCGTAGCGGAGCTTGGGGTCTTGTGAGGAGGTCCCAATGGCTGTGGCGGCGTCAATTAGTGCCATCAGTTTGGAGGAGCCAGAGAGGTCGTTCTGGGTGAGCGGGCGGCTGGCATCTCGTTTGGGCGTATGGGCGACAACGAGGATGGTAAGACCGTAGCGTTTCTTGAGTTTGATGAGCTTTCGCATAAACTCGATGGAGGTTTGGGCCTTCTCGGTGTCAACGCAGATGAACGAGATGTTGTCGATGACGGTCACTTTGAAGCCTTCTTTGGCTGCCTGTTCTACGCTCTCCAGAATGGCCTGATCCTGGTCAACGGTGTCGAGCAGCTCGGAGTCCACTTCGGCGTGGTATAGGTTGGCCAGGAAGTAGTGCGTGCTGCCGGTATCGTCGTTGGTGTAGTGCTTCTGGAATTGCTTGCTAGACTGCTCGCAGTCGATGACTACTACTTTCTGTGTGCGGGCGATGGACTCGGCCACTTGCATCAGAAAGAGGGATTTTCCGGAGTTCGGAGCGGAAAAGACGAAGGAGATTTCGCCTTCGACGAACATGCCGTGGTAGTAGTGCTCGGGGTCGGGCTGTGCCTTAGCATCGTCGATCCATTTGTTGGCGGACTGGAGACGGAGTCGGCCGAGCTTGCGCGGTGCGTTGAGAGCCTTTTTCACCTCTCCTTTGATGGCTTCGATCGGATTAGGGTCGGCTGCGTGTTTCATGCTATGCCCTCCTCAATCTTTTTGACATCCATCTCGCGGTAGTACACCGAACGTCCGATGCAGATGGCCGGGAGGTAACCGGATTTGTCCCAGTGCCAGGGTGTGGTGTCATCCACATGCAGGCGCTCGCGGGCAGCGGCGCGAGTTATGCGTCTGTCGGCGCTTTCGATTTCCCTTTGGGAGAGCAGTTCGCTCACTACTGTCCGGATAGCCTCCTCGAGGTCGTCCTGGCTCAGAACAATTTGAATCGGTCTGTTTTGTTTGTCATTTAAATTGATCATTTGGTTTCCAGCACCGGGTGGGCCTAGCCTTTCTCGGTCCCCGGTCTGTCTGGCTGCGTGAACTCCATCGCATAAGGCGTTACGTTTCATTCACATTGCAAAGTTCGTATGAGGGATTTTTGCCGCACAATCCCGCAGATAAAAAATTGACTCCCGGAATTCGTTGTAATTCAGGGAGTTAATCTGCGGTGTTAACCGAAAGTTCTGCGGCAATATGCGGTGACCTGAGGCCTCAGGTTATTTGATGGAACCAGATAGAATCTTTGTGTCGATTTTGGAGATCTGCTTGGTGGTGTCATTGAGCTTGTTCAGGTCGTCGGGGGTCTCGCCTATGCTGCAGCAGGCGATGTAGTACCAGTTGCTGCCGAGGTGCTGGTTGAGACGCTTGATGATGAATTTCACGGCTCCGATGAATCCGGCTCGCTGGCCGGCGTTCTCTGCCCGCTCCATCATCTTTGAGAAATCGGCGTAGTCGATTGCTGCGGTGAATTCTTCGAGGGTGGTGGCGGTGAAGGCTTTTTCGTTCCAGACGTCGTAGAGCTTCTTGTAGTTGATGCGGCGGGTGTGCTGTATCTTGGGGTGTTCGGGCTCTGGTTTTGCGTCTGGGGCGGTTTGGTCGGACTGAGCGTCAGCGGGTTCAGGCTCCTTTGTCTTCTTTTCGGGGACAAGCGGGATTGTCTCGCTGTCCTGGAAGTAATCGAGGGCTATATCGAATACGTTCTTCTCGCAGATGTCAAAGAAGAAGCGCATCATTGAGTATTCGGTCTGGAAGTTCGTTCCCACCTGGCGACTGATGGAGTTGCGGCGGGATGCGTAACAATCATAGACTTCGACCTGCAGGGCAAGGAGCCAGGCGATGATGGCCTGGTCAATCTCAACCGCATCTTCTGATTCCGCCTGTATGCGCTTGATGTAGTCGGCAAAATAGTTATGGAGCAGGCTGGTCATCGGTCCATTGCAGTTCTTGAAGATGTTGTCATCTTCTTTGCCGCTGGTGTCAACGCTCATCTGCTGGCAGAATATCAGTGCCTGTTCGGCGAGGACCTGTGAGAAACGGCGGCGGTTTTCAGTCGGCTTGACCACTGCCCTCTTGGCGAATTCGAGGCCGAATTGGTTGGTGTATTGGGCCTTCAATGCTTCATACAGAGCATCCCACATGTTGTACGGGACAATTTGGGCCAGCGTGTCGCTGAGCACCGGCTTGAGATCACCGTACATAATCTGGAAGCACTGATAGAGTTTGTCCAGGAGGTAGAGTTTCAGCGGCCAGACTCCGATTGAATGGATCTCGTGATTCCTCCCCGAGGTGCCAGTTTTGGGCTTGTTATGAGCCGCGGCCGCAGATTGATACACTCCGTCAATGATGGCGGTAGTATGCTGCATCCATTCGAAGAGCAGCTTGAGTCCGGCCCTGGGATTGTTCCGGTACAACTGCTGTACTTTGACGCTATAGATGTCCAAAAGGCCGAGGACGAAGCTGGGATAGTTGGGCGTGCCGTCGTTTTCCTTCGCGTAGTTGTTCTCGGGATCGTAATAGTGACGGAACATGTCCTTAATCGTGGATTCGAATGCAAAATCGTTGGCCTCAGGGTCTGTGAGGCATCCTCCGTGTACCTCCAACCGCATAAAGGCGAACTGAGGAAGTGAGCAGATGGAGAAATCGTAGAGAACGTGCTTCTGGGAATTAATATGATTCTTGGCTTTGAGTGATGCTACTTTGAACCTTCCCTGTTTCGAAGGTTCATTGACGGTGCTTTTCAGCTGGCTTTCGGCGAGCTTAAGCTCTTTCTCAGCTTCTTCCAAAAGGGCCTGCAATGGTGATCCGACGACCTCCCAGGCCCACTCCTGCTCGTTGCCAGAGAGGCCTGTGTAGATTTTGAAGTCGGTATTCTTGGTGTTCAAGAAGAGAACGCGCTCCCTCGGATCTTCAATCGCTTTTGCTTGCGCCCGGATCTCGTCGATGTCAAATGTCAGGGCAAACTTGACTAATTCGTCGGATATGCCGCTGTCCTTGAAATAGCGTTTTTTCTCACGGTAAGCAATGTCAGCATTGATGTAGTTGATTACGAATCCAAAGCTCCACTGGTCGGGCTTCAGGATGTCAAGCAATGCGGGCTGCAGAAGGTCGCTATTCCAAGTGTATTCACCGGGCTGAGGAACATATAGCTCTACGGTCTCGTCAGGATTGGGAGGAAAGCTTGGCTTAGGGAGTGAGTCCTGGACGTTAGATGTGTACCGGAGATGGGAGTTGAAATAACGACGGGTGTGCAGCTTACTTCCCCTGATGGAGATCAGTGAATGCACGATCTCTTTCAGGTCGGAAGCAAACTGTACTTCCTGCTCCGCTGTAAACCGGAATCCGGCAGGAATATCGTAATTTTCAAGATTGTCCAGTGCTTTCATTATAGAGCACAAAGTTACTGATTTCTTGCGGATTCATCGTCAAGAATGTTCAGTTCTTTGTCCACAGGGTACTGAGGCTACCCGAAGGCCACATTTATCAGGGCGAAGAGGTCTTTCATTTCCATACGGGAGTAATGATGAACGGCGTCGCTCCCCTGCCGGTGAAGTCCGGCTGCGTAGATGTTGACCTGGACTTTACTCATCATATCGACATGGGTTTTTCGCGCGAGCTTTGACGAGGCGGCTTCGTAAAGGGGGATGTTGATGTTGTCGTGTTTCTCGACATCGTAGGTGGTGACTTTGCGGTCGATGCCGCAGAACTTGATAAGCTCCCGGACTTTGTCGTTGTATGTGGCCAGAGAAGATGGCTTCGTCCAGATGCCGAGGTTGAACTTGGTGCGCATTATGATGTCGTAGGCAAGGCGGATGATGGGGGTCTTAATCTCGGCATTCGTAGTCTGGGAGCCGGTTGTTTTGGATGGGATGTAATGGATATAGGGTATTCCTTCCGGCGACACGGAGATCTTGTCCATGCTCAGGCGGCGGAAGTCTCCGATGCGGCATCCAAAGCAGCAATTCAGGATGAAGGTGTCTTTGACCTAACTCAGTTCTTCAGGGACTTCGGTGTCCAGGATTTTCTGGAATTCTTCCTGACGGAGGAATATCGGCTCATCGTACATTACGCGGAAGATAGTCTTGCGACGATCCGAAGTGAGGCGACGGAACGGGGGCTTTGTGATTTCGTCTTTAGCTTCAAACTCATTGAATAAGGCGCGGAACATCGACATGACCTGAACAGCGGAGGCATCGGATAAACGGCGGGTAGGTTTGCGTGCTATTTTGCCCTTGGTGTACAATGATTTATATCTCGGTACATGAAGGTATTCATCAAACACGAACTGACGGAACTCCAGCAGCAAGTCAACTGTGAATTCTAGGGCCGTGATCTTGCTTTTCCCTTTGATTGTGTGGAATCGATGGAGCTTGCCGGCAAATCCGACGGCTTCCACATAGCGGTTGTCGCTGATGACTCTATCTCGGAGGGCTTCCCTTTCATGGCGGAGGAATCGTTCGCACAGGGTTTCAGTCAGCTGGGTGCGTACTTCTACTATAGGATTAAGAGCTGCCTGTATCTCTCGCTCGAAAACTTCGCTGGTCATGTCCATGCCTTCCTCCTTCATCTTCTCGTAGGCCTTTGTGCATGGCGGACATGTGACGGATGATTTCTCCGTTCAGCTCTTTGTTGTAGACCTCGACTCGCTTCTTGAGTTCGCCGTCATTTTCATACTTCTCCAGATCCTTGATTTTGGCCAGGTATCCGGTCTTGTGGTACAGGGTTATTTTCCGACCATCCACCAGCCGGAATCTGAGACGGGCGACACCCTTTTGTTTGCCCTCCCGATAGTACAGTGTTACGCGCTCCATAAGTGTTACAATTCTTAAGGTTGTAGATTGCCTGCTTTCGGTTTCGGAAATTAATTTCTGCTTGGGGGAATAACCGAACAAAACGGGTAACATTCAGTAATAAAATCTCCCATTTACTTGCGATATTATACAAAAATTGTCTTGCTTTGCAAGTAAATAGAACAAATACGTACAACCATGAGCATTGCAGACTGGATAGAAGGACTGGCCCCGCGCGGCCGATATACATTCTCCAAAGAGGATGTGCGGAAGGCTTTTCCCTCGATGTCCGCCACTACCGTCGCCACGTCCTTGCACCGCGCCGTGGCCAAAGGCCGGGTCTTCTCCCCTTGCCGCGGCTTCTATGTGGTCGTACCCGAGGAATACCGGCTTTGGAAAGCCGTGCCGCAGGAAGTGTACCTGGACCGGATGATGCAATATCTCCAGCGGAAATACTACGTCTCGCTGCTCAGTGCCGCTGAGCGCCACGGCGCAGCGCACCAGGCACCGATGGGCTTCCAGGTGATGGTTGAGCCGCCTGTTCGGACTGAAAACTTATTCCAAGTCGCTCAAGCGCTTCATTAAGGCCGCCGTATGGTATCCTGATGAAGAGGATAGGACTAAGTGGCAAATTTACTTCAGCTCTGCAACCGGCCCCACAAGTTATTGACAAACTTTTCAAAGAACTGGTTTTATTTACTGACAGGGCCGCTTAGGACCTGAAAAAATTAACGAATTATTGTTATTATTCAACGGGGTTGTTTTCCGTTGAAAATGAACACCCCGTTAGACACCCCCATTCGATAAACCACCTAGATCAACTTTGTATTCTATCGGCGCCGCCGCGCCTTTATCCAAGAACATCACCATATAGACCGGCACATAAGTAATTCGACCATCAACTGATAGATTGTCATTGTTCAACACCAGTGATTCCTGGATATCATACTCATCGCAATCCATAATGTTGGAGAGGGCACGATGGTAGGTATAATCCTTCCCGGACTTAACCTCGATCGGAAGAATCCTGCCCCCATGCTCTATGACGAAGTCCAGCTCTCCCCTCTTCTTGCTGTTGTAGTAATAGGGCTCCAGACCGTGTGCGACAAGTTCCTGCGCCACCACATTCTCATAGATAGAACCGAAGTTGATGTCCTTATCGCCCTTGATAATCCGCATCTGGATGCCGTTGGCATATTGGGCTGCCAGTAGACCAATGTCGCTGAGGAAGAGCTTGAGAAGGTTGCGGGAGCGAGACAGCAGCAGAGGGACCTTGGGCTCCTCTACATTATACACTGGTATGGCAACACCAGCATGCTTCAGCCAGAGAAAGCTGTTCTCATAGCGTTCATACTTAGCATTCTCGTTGAGGCGCTTGAGGATAAAACGCTTGTTCTTGGCATTGAGTTCCGGCGGAATCAGGTTGAATATCTCCTCGATATACAATTTATTATCCGGATCGGACTTGGCTATATCCTTCTTATAAAGTTGAATAATCTCTTGCTGTACCGCCAACACATCCTGCAAGTTATTACTTTCAAGATACTTGCTGACCGCTGCCGGCATACCCCCTACAATCAGGTAGAGCCGGAACAGTTCCATCATCTTGTTATGGATGAATCCATCGACCGGAATCCTTTTCGTCCAGGCATCTTTTAGCGTGGAAATAACATTTTCATTGATTCCCACACAAGCAATGAACTCTTCGAAATCCAACGGAAACATCTCCTTCACGCCCATATAGCCGACAGGGACTGAACGGATATCTTTCAATTCCACACCGCGCAGAGAGCCACTCAAAATATAGCGATATGAGCCTTCATCCACCAGAAACTTGATGGCGGTCACAATATCCGGACACTCCTGAACCTCGTCAAAGAATATCAGCGTGTCCCCTTTTATCTTTGGCACATTCGTGATGGTCGACAAACGCATCAGTATGTCGGCGCTTCCCTTAGCATCCTTGAACAATCCAACGACATCGGGATTCTCGACGAAGTTGATCTCGATGAAACTCTTGAAAGTCTTGCCGAACTCGCGGATGGAATAGGTCTTTCCGACTTGACGTGCACCCGTTATCAGTAATGCATTAGAAGATTTTTGGTAATAATCTTTTAAATAGCTGTCTATCTTTCTATTAAGCATACCACATCCTTTTTTCCAACGCAATTTATGGACAAATTTCCACTTTTCCAAAGGAATTATGAGAATTCCTTCCACTTTTCCAAAAATAAGGAGGCCGACAGTCTCTGAGGTGAATACGATGTAAACACCAACACGCCGCTCAACTTTCTTGAGGACATCACATAATATGCATCTATTTCCTCTAAAAAACTGTTTCTTTCTTATGTGACGGGCGTAAAAATCGCAGATTTTTATGTAAGTTTGCATTGAACATCTGAGTTCTAATGGCATTTTTCCACATGTATCATTTCTAAAAATTCATGTATGAAAACTTTTGAACCTAAGCCGTGGGTAGTGCCACAGCCTGTGCTGATTATCGGCACATATAATAAAGTAGGAGTCGCGAACGCAATGAATGCCGCCTGGGCTGGACAGTGG
>ULSH01013699.1_pt1 | contig 19911 bp, 19 predicted proteins | sample 1956151 | NCBI WGS metagenome assembly ULSH01 (sample SAMEA4835702, study PRJEB28245) | human gut metagenome | biome: gut microbiome; material: fecal sample | place: Denmark | collected 2008 | reverse complement strand
GACCTTGCATGGAGATTTCGTTGCCGAAACCCACCTTCTGGATGTTCAGTCCCGGTGTCTCCTGTTGCAGAGCCTTGGTGAGGTCGGCATAGCCTGCATCTACCAGTTCCTTACCGCCGATCACCTGCGTGCTCACTGGCGAGAGCTTGATTGGTCGGGCGGCGCGGGAACCAGTAACCACCACCTCGTTCACCTTCATCACGTCTTCTGTCATGAAGAGCTTGAGGGAGCTGTCGCTTCCGATGGTTCCATTCAGAGGGTTGTAACCCACGGATACCACCTGGTAATAACACTTGTCACTCTGAGGCACCGAGATGGTAGCCTCACCATCCATGTTGGTAACAACACGCTGTGGCGATTTCAATTTTTCATTGTCGGCGTAGGTGATGACTGCGCCGATGATTGGCTGCTCAGTGGCTTTGTCGAAGATACCGAACTTCACCTTTCGCTGTGCAGCGACAGGGAGGGCGAGTATCAGCAGCAAGCCGATGAGCATTACATTTCTAATTGTCTCCATTTATACTGTCATTCTATTTTTTCCAAATCCTTACACGATTTCAGCCTCGCTATGGCTTGTTTCTCTTCCCTTCATTTTTTACTTGCAAAAGAAAGAGAGACATGTCTGGGCATATCCCTCTTTCCTTGAATAGATATAAGCTACAGTCTCTTATTTGATTCCGTGCTCCTTTTTATACGCAGCCAAGTCTGCCTCATACTTTGCCTTGTCGGCATCAAAAGTTGCGAGACGAGACTTGTCAATGGTCTGCTTGAAGCACTCAGAACGTACATTCATCATATTGTAGTTGACGATGAATTGTATTTCGTGGGTCTTGGCATTGTAATAGCCTTGTACGCTACTACCTTTTGCACTTGATGCAGAACCGTCTGTGTCTGTACCCCATACAGAACCGTCTTCACCCTTAAACTTTATCCAACCATCACCTGTATATTCTTTCTGCTCCCAAGAGTTGAGAACCATGGTCTTGACATCACACTTAAAATTGATAATCATTCCCATGTTTCCGACCGTGAAGTCAAGCAAAGAAATGGTGAAAGTTTGTGCGTCTGTCTTACTCCATTCAAACTTAAACTTTGTAGGACATCCCTCCGGTAAAAGGGTCTTGTTCACGCCATTCATCGTTGCATTTGTACTAAGAACGATCTCACCATTGAGATAGTTCCTTGCCTCTTTCACCAACTCAGTATTTGCATCTGCATCTGTAATCTCCTCATCAGAAGAACAAGAAGACATACCTATAACTCCAAATATGAAAACAAATACAGTGAAGAACGTCTTGAAAAACTTCATAACGTAAAACTACTATACCCACTTCTACCATGGCAATAAATGTCATAGTGGAAGTGAGTAATTATTGATTAGTTTTGAGTAAACTTAACTATGGCTGTGAATGGTACACCTAAATATGTGGCATCCTTAGTTGTAATTTCAAAATACAACTTACCATCATCATTCTTCTTAGCCATAATCTCAGCATCGTAGTAACTAGTTCCAAGGAACTTGAAAGTTACAACCTCAGTATATTCATCAGTAGTTCCATCCAAAGGAACATTCTTGGCATCGATAGAAATCTTGCCAGGCATAGAACCTATCTGAAGATTGTTGATGGTGATGTTGATAGTGTTATCACTATTCTCGGTAACAGTTAAATCACTGAAATTAGTGAAAGTGTTAGTATGGCTTCCCATTTGAACATCTAATGTTCCGCTGATATTACCAGCCTTAACCACACTCATTGGAGCAGCTTCATTAAGAGATGCTGCCATCATTGTACTTGGCATCATAGCCATTGCTACAACGGCTAAAAGCATAAAATAAATCTTTTTCATAAAATTTTAATTAATTGTGAATAATAATTTGTATTTAGATGTTTTCGCTCCAAGGGAACGAATCATATTCTTCGTATGAATCATATCTATCTCTAAGACTTGCTTTGTAACTTGTGATGAAATTCTGGGTCTCACTTTTTTCAAAAACGTCCTTTGATAAACAGAAGGAAATCTTATGCTTTGAAGCTAATTCTTCCAATGTATTTTTTGCAGCATAATAAACATTGGTCAATGCTGGGTACTTAATACTTGCATTATGCATTTGAAATATGCAAAGAGTTGAAATTGCTTTGATTGAACTTAAATCTACATTATTAAGACTTGGTAAATTAGACAAAAGAACTGTATTGATTACACCAATAGGATTCTTTGGAAGTATTAAACTTGACAAATTCTTACAATTGGTAATTTCCAACACATTGGAAACAGTCGCATCAAAGTCATCAAGCTGTTGATTGGCAACAACCGTGTTTGACAAATCCAAAGATGTCAAATAGTCGTCATTACCAAAAGTTACATTTGCAAGTTTTTTTGCTTTAGTCAAATCAACTCCATTAGGGGTTGAAATATCAGTGAACTGAAGTCCTTTAATGTTAGCTCCTGGCATTATGTATCCAATAGTATAGTGTTTAGTATAACCAATTGAAACATAAAAATCTTGATAGTAAGGATTGTTGACAAAATATTCTACTCCCTCAATTGAGTTTATCTTATCTATATTTTCATACTGACTTGAATACCATAAGTGAATACTTTCTCCCTGCTCTGAATTTTTCATTGGTTTGCTAATATCTATGTGTGTATCATCTGTGAACAATGAAGCAAACTTCTGTTTCAAATAAGCACGGAAGTATTCATCAGGAATCTCTCTCAAAGTATTATACTTCTCCAAAGAACCCTTATCATTTACCATCTGCATATCAACAGTCTTGTTCTCTGCCTCATTCTGGGTATAGAAAGGCATCAAATCCTCTACATTATACTTGCAAGAAGCAGGGAGATAAAGTTTGGTAAACTCATGGAGGATAGTAGCTTTCACCTCGTCATTCTCAACCTTGGCTGTTACCAAGCCATCGAAGTCATAGATGTCATTGCCTTGCAAGTCAAGACCTGTAATCTGTGAAGGAAGTGAAGCGATATGGAAAACTGGACCATAGCCATTGTTGCTAAGGTTCAACTCTTTCAAATTAGGAAAAACAGAAAGTTCCTTCAAGGCAGCGGTATCAACCTTTGTGCCTGAAAGGTCGAGAGATGTGGTGCTGTTGGCTTTGTCGTCAAGGAGCATTTTGCCATTTTCATCAAACTGGTATCCCTTAGCTTTGAGGATAGTCATCAACTCTGAGTTGCTTACTGCCACATTGCTGTAAGAAGGTGCATCGTCGTCACTGCTGCAAGAAGCGAAGCCGAGGCAAAGAGCCATTGCAGCGAGACCGATGAAATTCTTTAAAATTTTCATTGTCTTATTATTCTTTTAAATGTTTATAATTAATTAGAAATATTACCCTTAATTTGTGGCTGCAAAGATGCATGTTTATTAAATAATGTACAATACCTAAACATTATGAAATATTTTCCTTGTTAGTGAGGGTTTATCACCATTCTATATAATTTGCAGAATAGGAGAATTGTAAAATTTTTGTAATATTTGCTTTTGTAAATGTTTATCCCAAATCGGTCATTAGGAAATATGTATTTTTGTGGTATTGTTTGTAATTCATTAATATTCAATACTTTGCAAAATCAATTTCTTATGACCGCCATTAGAAAATTACAATCATAAATTGCTATATTCCCAATAATTACAACTCACACCACGAGAAATTAGCTTCTAATGACCGATTTGGGTTTATATTGCTACTATAATTGCTTGTTTATTCGATACTTAAAACTAATGATAAAGTAACTACCAATTTGGAAGGTGCGACTCTCGGTGAGCCCTGTGGCGGTAACATTGCGGTAATAGTTTTTCTTGTCGCTGAGAATGTCCGACCAATAGAAAGACAGCTCGGCTTGCTTCTTTCGGAGGAATCGCCAAGATGCTCCCAAGTTCCATACCACTTGGTCGTCCTCGCCTTTCTTGATGTTCGTGCCGTTGCGGAAAGAGTAGGCGACATCGCTCTTGACTTGGAAGCCAAGAGGAAGCTCTGCATAGGTATTCAGCGAAAAGTTGTAACTTCGGGTATAGTTGGATGTACCCCGGAGCTGGTTGGTGGCATGGCGGTAACGCCAATCGCCCTGCAAGTCGAAGCCTCCCCATTTCGGCTGATAACCCAAACGAAGGTTGGCATTATACGACGTATTGTGGGTGACGCTGCGGTCTGGCTCCTCGCTCTTTCCCTCATTCACAAGAGCTACACTTTGAGCAAAGCTGGCTCCTGTGCTAGCAGAGAGATTGAACCGCTTCTTCCATCGCTTCTGATAGCGAAGACTGGCACGCATATTCCAGTTGCCATTCACATTCACAGGATAAGTCTCCGTGCCACCAGTGGCAAGATTGTAAAAGACGGCTTGCGTCTGACTGTTATAGGTGTTGCTGAAATTAACATCGCCCGAAAGACCGAGGCGAGTGTTCCTTCCCATCAACCGAAAGTTCTGGCTATAAGCCGCTTTGAGCGAAGGATTGCCATGAGTAACGTGCAATGGGTCGCTATTGTCAGTCAGCGAAACCAAACTGCCAAGGTCTGGCTGTCGGCTGCTGCCATCATAATTCAGTTCGAAGCGAGTCTTGCCTTGATGCCATGACACATTCAACTGTGGGTTCCAATTCACGCTCGTCCTCACCGTATCGGCATAGAGCAGCCCAGTCTTCTGGTCAAGACTTCTCCGCTCGGGCTGCATCAACACTCCTGCATTTGCCTCCCATTGCTTGCCATCATAATTGAGGTAGAGGCTGAGGTCGTGGGAATAAGTCCGACTCTGGGTATAGTTGCTCAAACTGTCTTGATATACTTCGCTCTCGTAAGTAATCCTGTCGCTCACCTGTCGGTTGGCAGAATAGCGATAACCGAATTGCAGGCGCAAGTTCTCAGCCAAGGGTTGCGTCAAGTTGATGCCTACGGAATAGGCACGATTGGTGGAGGGGGAGTGCTGGTATTGGTTGCGATAAAGCACGGAATCGCCACCCAGACTGCTCTCCAACTGATAGTAAGTGGTCTCGGAAAGGGAATGTGACTCGTTGGTACTCTTGCTGTCGGAGTAACTACCCGTGAGGCTGATGCTCGTACCCTTGTCGTTGAACACTCGGGTGATGTCGGCATTGACGGAGAACGAATGGCTGTCGCTCTTCGAATCCGAGTTTCTCGTGATGCTGTTGATACGCTCATCGCCTTCTGAAGAGGTGGATTGCTGGCTGTCGCTGGTGTTGTCGCTCTTCGACTTGCTGAAGTTTCCACCTATATTAAGATAGGTCTTGTCATCCAAGCTCCACCTCATGCCCAACGAACCATTGCCCATCGTGTTGCGATTGGTGCTGGTGGATGCCGAGTTCTGGTAACGGTTGCCTGTGGTGAGATATTGCTCGCTATATAGGGTGCTCTCGTTGCCACTGGCATAATGGTTGTACATCATGTTGCCATAGAGGGTGAATCGCTTGGAGAACTTCTTGGCAAAGTTCATCGCCACGTTGTCCTGTCGGTTGTCGGGATAGCGAGAAGTCATGTATCGGTTGCCACTTCGAGCTATCACGGAGATGTTATCGCCAGTCTGGCGGAAGAGGTTGGATATTAACTCGGCTTCCTTCTTTTCGTTGTTGCCCCTGCCTATGCCAGCCGAAGTAATCAGCGTGCCGTTGAACTCTCGCTTGGTCTGCAAGTCGAGCACATAGTTTTCGCCGCCCTTGCGCACCTTGGTGATTTTCTCCAGTTCGCTCCGCTTGTCATACACCTTGATTTTGCTCACCAACTTGGCTGGCAGGTTTTCGAGGGCGAGGGTGCTGTTGCCGCCAAAGAAACTCTCGCCATTGACATTGATTTCATGGATGGGAAGACCGTTGTAGGTCATCGTCTTGTTCTGCTTGTCGTATTCCAATCCAGGCACTCGCTTCAAGAGTTCTTCGAGGTATGCTCCTTCGGGAGTCTGGAAAGCATTGGCATTGATAACTGTGGTATCGCCCTTCATCTCCACCTCCTTCATGGCAGCAGTAACCACCACTTCGCCGAGGTTGAGCATCTTAAAGATGGAATCTTCTTTTTGCGTTTCCACAGAGTCGCCATCGCCCTCTGACAAGGCACGACTCTCCCTTACTGTATCACTCGACACAGCATAAGAGAAAGCCCTTCCGTCAGGAGAAAGGGAAGACGATGCCCATACATTTGCTATTGTTGAGAAGGACATGAGCAAAAGCACAGACACATAAGCATATCGTAGTCTCATCTTGGTTTGAATATTCAAAATCGGCTGCAAAGGTACGAAAATCGGTGTATAGAGATTAAAAAACTTATGGTATCTAATACAAAAGACAAGTAAAATCCTAATTTTTAGGTATTGTAAAGAAAAGAAAAAGTGCCTATTTTTGCCAAAGCAAAACAATTAAAGACATTTGTATCATGAAGAAAATCGGAATTTTTTACGGTTCCTCCACCGGAACCTGCGAAAGCCTGGCTGAACAACTGGCCGGCGAACTGGGAGTGACAGGCGGCGACGTGCACAGCGCGGACAAGCTGACTGCCGAATTGGCAAATACCTACGACGTGCTGGTACTGGGAACCTCCACCTGGGGCGACGGAGAACTGCAGGACGACTGGTATGATGCCATCAAGGTGCTGAAAGGCATGGACCTGCATGGCAAGGACGTGGCCCTGTTCGGCTGCGGCGATTCGGAGTCCTACTGCGACACCTTCTGCAACGGTATGGGTATCCTCTACGAAGATCTGAAGGACACGGGATGCACCTTCCTGGGCAACCGCGTCAGCACGGACGGCTATTCATTCGGCAGTTCCATCGCCGTGGTGGACGGATACTTCGTGGGCCTCGCGCTGGACGATGTGAACGAAAGTGGCAAGACCGCCAGCCGCATCAGTGCCTGGGCCGCTGACCTGAAGAAAAACTTCTGACCATTTTTCTCTCTTCATCTTTAGCTTTATGAACATGATATCATCCCCCGACATCCTCCCGGCAGACCTGAAAGTGTTTCTGAACCACGTGTACGAGTATAAGAAAGGTGTACGCCGCATGGTGCTCTATACGGTCAACCGCAAGTACGAAGTCTTTGCCACCTCCCGTCTAAGGAGTCAGCACATAGATTTTCTGGTACAACCAGCTTCGGACACGAGCATCAATCTGTTCTTCGGCCGTCCGGAGTGCATTCGGGCCATCCGTTTTCTGGCGGACAGACCGCTCAATCTGCTTTCGCCTGAAGAAGACTTCATTTTGGGAGCGATGCTGGGGTATGACATCTGTGCGCAGTGCGAACGTTACTGTAAACGAAAGAAAGCCTCCTGCTAATAAGGATGGTATAATCTCTCTCGTTCTGTTTCCTTATATACTGAATAATACGTTACAGCTCATTATATTGACTTCTACACCATATATGGAGGTTACGTGCATAAGAATAGAATGAGTATAAATCTTCCCCAACTCATCAATACAGACTTCAAGCCTGTAGCCTTCATACGTACAGGAAAATTAACCAGACTGCAAAAGTAAGGATAAATCAAACAGATTTGTCGGAACGGCATCCTTTTTTACAAAAAAATAACAGAACTTTCCCAGACAGATTCCTCTCTCTGAGAGGACAAAAAAAGATTCCGCCCTTATCTAACGACAATGGCGGAATCGGACTTGCTTTAGTTCGTAATATATAGAGTAAGAAATTTACTTCAGTTCATTAACCGCTTCTCTGAGCAGCGCTTTGGAATAGTTATCCCCACCAGCGTTCTGCATACTTGTAATACCCTCAATACATACCGATTTCTCGCTGTTGCTAAGCATGTGACCGTACTTCTTGCACATCTCCACGACCTTATAGATGAGGCCTGTATTGAATGTAACATTACTTGCATCTTTCGAGCTTGTCAAGAACGCAGCCCTCAGATTCCCAAATACCTTCAGGAAATCCATGCCGTTTGTTATTCTCATGCCGGCATCATCTCCTTTCGCCTTTTGCGGGTTCCTGCCGTACACCTGATAGATTGTGCCCTCCACCCTATTTTCCGCTGCGTCTTCTTTCCACCTGATGGCATAGACATATCTATAAAGATTGTCCTGACTGTCATCAAAAAGCATAATGTCGTAGTTGAAATCCGCTTTTGTCCCGAGAAGAATCTCCTTGTCCGAGTTGACCCCATAACTTATTCGCATCAGGAGCCTGTCATCACTCATACCACTCGATCTCTTGGTAATCTTATAGGCTTGGTCCGCATCCTTATCAAATGCCCTTTGTATGTTGTCCAACACCTTTGCCTTACTTTCCGGAAGACTAAACCCGTATATATAGCAGTAGGAGACGTGCCCGGAGCTGTCCCTTTCCTTGTAGATCTCACTCTTGATATACTGAGCATAACTCTTATTGCCTATCAAATCATCCATAGCCTTGGCAATATTCGTTTGGGCGTGGGCGGACGCCGACAGCAGCATACAAGCTACTGTTGCGGCAAGATATCTTAATGTTCTCATAATGATATGTTTTTTAATAGTATTCATTTTCTTCTTCTGTCTCTGTTGCCTCTGTCTCATAATCGACGCCATCCTTAAAAGTCGCTATCAATTCGATCTCCTGATCCTGCTTCTCACACAGTTGATAGAGTTCCCGGAGACTGTGTTCCTGCTCCTCGCTCATCTGCCACAGCTTTTCCTCCACCATCTGTTTGGCGACGGCATTGACAGAGTCACGTTCTGACTGGGCGAGATAGGTCTTGGGCGGCTTCATCTCGTACACCCTTCTCCGGGGCTTGCCACTTCTCCTGAGTGGCTTTTTAGCTTCCTCCGTTTTCACCGAGTCGGCCGCCAGTGAATCCTTCATCACCGGTGTGTCCTCTCCGGGCTCTGCTGCCGACGATTGGGCTATGTCTGCCGTTTCTCCGACAGCCGCATCACCTGTCCGGCCGACTCCCGTCATGATGATCAGTGCAGCAATCGCAGCCGCCACAGCCATAGCCACGGCTACGATCCTGGCCCTGCGGCCACCCGTCTTTGCATGCCGTCCTTCTCCGGCCTGCAAGGGCATGCCGTCGTCGAACCATGCAAACATATCCTTATATGCCTTCCATTCGGCGTCCACCTCATGCGTACGGAAATATTCTGCAATACGGTTTTCTTCTTCCACCGTAGTCAGACCGTTCATGAATCGCTTTAAGAGCCGTTCAATATCCTTATCCATATTATATCCTCATTCGTTGTTGGAAGTCCTTCAGTATCTTATTTCGTGCCCGTGAGAGCAATGTCGCCACGGACGTCTTTTCCATTCCGAGCAGACGGGCTATCTCTTCATTCGTCTTACGCTCGACCTGCCGCAATCTCAATATCTGATATTCTGTCGGAGGCAGCTCCGCAATCCGCTTCAGAAGCCATGTCCGGCTTTCCTCCATCTCTATGTCCGTGTCCGGAGGAGGTGTCTTATTGTCCAAGAGATCACTTCTATCGTCTATGGATTGCAGTGAGTGACGGCGGTGGATGTCGATTGCCTTATTGCGTGCCATACACACTGCCAGCTTCTCCATATCCTCCCTGCTGTCGATATCCCCATGCAGGGTCCACAGCTTCAGCATCACTTCCTGGGCCACATCCTCAGCCTCATCCTTGCCAACAGAGTACGCAAGAGCCGTGGCTACCGCCTTCGCCCTTGTTGATCTTGCTATTTGTTCGAACTCTGTTTGCCTCATGTCTTGTCTTGTTTGCTCTTATAACGTATGACCATCGGAATTCTAAACTTGAATTAACTTTTATTAATTATTAAACTCTGATCCTGATCAGATCACAGACTTTTATTTGAATATTATCTTATCGGCTTGTCCGATGTCTCCTACCCCTGCCGGCATTTATGAGAGACGCAACCCGTTAGGCTTTTAGTAATCAGTAAGATGACAGACTATCCGACAATAGGACGACATTCCTTCAAACCCTTAACGACCACTAAATACAGAAGCGACCTTTTCAAAAGACAAGCTGCCGTTTCCCGTCCACTTCTCCCACCGGTCATACCCTTCTCGCCAAGCCCTCATACCGTAACCTACGTCACACAACAGCATATACCTTCCAACTTACTGATTATAAACATTCTTACGGTTACGTCCTACCCCACAGGCCCACCCTGCCCCATAAAATTAATACGACTGTCAGACGTGCCATTTGCCGAATATTGTGTAATTTTGTCTCTTGAAATCAAGAATACTGCCCGTTTTAAAGTTATCTGTTCTTGCATGGCAGTATGATTCTCAATAGAACAGTCAGAGAATTTAAGGTAATGATGGATAAGACAAAGGCACGCAATACAGCCTACGAAGAACGTCTTGGCACTGACCGGATGTTGCCACTTGTACTACGAATGGCCTTGCCGTCAGTGGCGGCACAGATTGCAAATCTCTTATACAATCTGGTTGACAGAATATATATCGGTCATATTCCCGGTATCGGTACCCATGCGCTGGCAGGTATCGGTGTCACGGGGTCCGTCATCATTCTCATCTCTGCCTTTTCGGCCATTGTCAGCGGCGGCGGTGCTCCCCTGGCCGCCATCGCCTTGGGACAGGGTGACAGAAAGCGGGCCGGACAGACCCTGGGCAACGGCTTCGTACTTCTGCTCATCTTCACCCTCCTGACCACTTCCCTGACCTATATCTTCATGGAGCCACTGCTACTGCTCACGGGTGCGTCAGAGAACACGGTCGGCTATGCAAAAGACTACCTCTCCATCTACCTCCTGGGCACCCTCTTTGTCGAGACCTCCATCGGACTCAACACCTTCATCAACACCCAGGGGCGTCCGGCCATCGCCATGTACTCGGTGCTCATCGGTGCCCTTCTCAACATCGTACTTGACCCGATCTTCATCTTCGTCCTGGGAATGGGTGTCAAGGGTGCGGCACTGGCAACGGTCATCTCGCAGGCATGCAGCGCATGCTGGATCATCGGTTTCCTCACTTCGAAACGGGCCTCGCTCAAGCTGGAGCTCCGATACATGCGCCTTGACAGAAACGTGCTCACCCACATCCTTGCCCTAGGTGTCTCTCCGTTCATAATGTCGAGCACGGAGAGCCTCGTGGGCTTTGTACTGAACAGCAGTCTTGAAAAGTTTGGAGACATCAACGTCAGTGCCCTGGCGATCATGCAGAGCGCCATGCTGGTCGTGAGCGTTCCGCTTGCAGGCTTTGCACAGGGCTTTGTTCCTATTGTCAGCTATAATTACGGGCACAGGGACAAAGACCGCGTAAAGGAATGTTTCAAGATCGTACTGGCGATCATGTTCACCTTCAATTTCGTGATGGTACTGTTCATGGTCCTGTTCCCTTCTTTGGTGGCCGCCGCCTTCACCAGCGACGAGGCACTCATCGGAACCATACACCGGGCCATGCCCATATTCCTGTGCGGCATGACCATATTCGGCTTGCAACGCACCTGCCAGAATATGTTCGTAGCTCTCGGACAAGCCAAGGTCTCCGTATTCATAGCCTTGCTCCGTAAGGTCATACTGCTCATACCATTGGCCTTGCTGCTGCCGAAGTTCATGGGTGTCACCGGTGTGTTTGCCGCCGAAGGAATATCGGATGCCACCGCAGCCATCCTCTGCACGCTGATCTTCGCTTATCAGTTTCCCCGCATCTTGCGCCGTGTCTGACACCGGCAGCCCTGCCGGAGCGTAAACAGCCATGGGAGACGAAATCCTACCGGCTGGGCCACCGCATACAGACAACCGGCATCACTTCATTAATAAACAACCGACAAGGACGGTATTTTCTTGATGACATCAAAGACTTACGTCCTTTGCCGGGTCTGACGCACTTTCCCACAAACAGAAGTACAGACCATCTCATAAGTATTCAGGACGGCAAAAACGGACTTACTTCTGAATGTGATCCCTCTTCAGAACACCTTAATATAAGTAACTTTCAAAAGTAACATCTACCCTATCCAGGCTACCACCTACAGCCTCGACAAACAAGGGCTATCCTGACGCCTCCTTATATAAAGGAGCGTCCTGATCCTGTTTTTACGCCATAGCCTGCTGAGACGCATTATCCCAACGGACTTCTTATTCAGAGATAACCTTACTTAAAGAATAGTCTTTTACCCTTTTTCATCTACCACCTCCCACTACCTTAGTTCGGCATCACTCATCCGCACTGACCAATCAAGAGGAAGTCACTGTCGGCAAAATCAGCTGACACCAGACTCCCGACAGGAGGCTATATCCTATCCCACAACCATCCATGCCATTCGTCGGCAACGAAAAGCCAGCAAGACGAATATTACCAACCCCATAAAATACAAAGTGCTATGAGAAGTTTAAAAATCAAATTCAATTCCGCTACAGGCGAAGGGAAAAGCGACCGTGTCTATTATCTGATTATCCGCAACCCGATGATCCATTCATCCAAAACCGGCTGCAACAGTTCCATCTATGGATGGGACAGCAATATAAGCGCCTTTGCCTATGACCGGCCATGGGAGAATGAGCAAGACGGAAATGCCGCAGAAGTGCCCAGCCTGTCCAAGCCATCGACCGACCGGCCCACATTGTTCCCATTCATGAACAGTCTCATCGCCCAACTCGAACAGATGGACAAGCAGCGCACCTCAGAGACCTACCGCACCACCTTGAACAGCTTTACACGTTTCCGCCAGGGAGCAGACATACTCCTGGACGAGATCGACGCCGACCTGATGCTGCTGTATGAGGCATATCTCCACAACCGCGGGGTCACCCGTAACAGCAGCTCATTCTATATGAGAATACTCCGGGCTGTGTACAACCGGGCCGTGGAAAAAGAGCTCACCAACAACCGCTATCCTTTCCGGCATGTCTATACCGGAATAGACAAGACCACCAAACGGGCCATCCCCTTGGAAGCCGTCAAGAAACTGAAAGCACTCGACCTGAGCGACGCGCCGGCTTTAGACCTTGCCCGCAACATGTTCCTCTTCTCATTCTATACACGCGGCATGTCATTTATCGACATGGCCTATCTCGAAAAGAACAATCTGAAAAACGGGGTCCTCTCCTACCGGCGGCGTAAAACAGGGCAAAAGCTATGCATCCGTTGGGAGGACTGCATGCAGCAGATCGTCGGTAAATATGAGCCATTGTGCTGCGATCCTTATTTATTGCCGATCCTCAAGACGACACACGACAACCGAAACCAATATAAAAGTGCATTGTTCAAGACAAATAAGAATCTGAAGACACTGGCCCGACAGATAGGTATCTCAGTACCCTTGACATTGTACGTTGCACGCCATACATGGGCAAGCGTGGCCAAGAGAAAGAATATCCCCATCTCCATCATCAGTGAAGGCATGGGGCACCACTCCGAGACGACCACCCAGATCTATCTGGCATCCTTGAACAGCACCATAATAGATGAAGCCAACGCACAAATACTAAAAGAACTGCGATGACGAGATCTTGAATGCCAACCGGATAGAGACATGCCAAAAGAGAAATCATCCCCAATGACAGGACACCGATCAGTGCCACCTCGCCGCCAGTAATGTCAAATGAGATGAGTCTCATAAATTCAGAACGGTCAAGAGCTGTGCATCAATGGCTATAAGCGCATTGACACACAGCTTTTTTATACCACTTCTGAATCCTATCAATCGACTATTATGTGCAGGATAGTACCTGTTTCGGGAATAGCATATATCGCAAACCTTAGCTTTATGCCATTGCAAGGACGCCTCCAAAGTCTGCCGTCAGACATGCAACATCCTCTGTACCTCTAATGATCAATTGGGATGAAACAAAATAATCGCGATTTCCTTGCTTATATAAGCCGTTTTATCTAAATTTGTGAAAAACTTAAGATATATGATATTATCAACTACTCCGACCATAGAAGGTCATACCATAAAGGAATATAAAGGTGTCGTAACCGGCGAGACCATCATCGGCGCCAACTTCATAAAAGACTTTTTCGCAGGCATCCGTGATGTCCTGGGCGGTCGCTCCAAAAGTTATGAGAAAGTTCTCGCAGAAGCAAGGGACGAATCCATGCGGGAGATGCAGGAACGTGCGTTCATGCTCGGTGCAAATGCCATTGTCGGAATTGACATTGACTATGAGACCGTCGGTGAGGGAAACTCCATGCTGATGGTGGCAGTAAGCGGCACTGCTGTCAATATCTGATCTACGGCAAAGTCCTTCCGGACCGGCTGGTCAATATCTTACCGAACCGGAACGCTACGAAAACCATCTGACGTGCACCCCTACCCTTGTGGAGGAGAAAGATAAGTGCCGGCAACTGACACTTAGCAGAAACACACCTTGACAAGCCGAGGGGGAAGGGGCTACTATATCTTATCTCAGCTCATAAGTCGGCATCCTGATACAAAAACGGAGAGCATAATTCCATGCTCCCCATCTTCTCCGTGTGCCTTCTGCTTCGTCAAGGGGTCAATGCGCCAATGACAATGTGACCGTTACTATCCCCTCTCCCAGGGCCGACTTCAATCCGCTGCCATCGACATTATCTATCTTGCCCAGACGGGTCAAGCTCCACACATTGACCGCATAGTAGATAACAAAGTACCTGCTTTGATAGAGAATGAGATCTCCCGGGGCTGCCTCTATCCGTTCGTCACAACGCGGAAGGGCAGTATTCAACGGACCGACTTTCTCCATACCGCCATAGTCTTCCATCCTCACAGTAATATCCCCTTTGGCGAGCTGCTCCTTCAGGGCCCGGGCAGACCGGTTGTCCGCTAATGTAGCGGTGAAAGTCTTACCTCCATTAACCGTCAATCTTATGATATTCTGTTCCATATATGTATTATATGTATGGTCAACGACTCTTTGTCGCGCATAAACCCCTGCCACGGCAGCGACAAGTATCCATACCGAAACGACAAGCCATCTGTTCATCAAGCTGCCGACAATCTATTAACCTTAATCGCGTTCAACCGCAAACATCTGTCTTATAGGCCATCCGACATCTTTTATCTCCTTAACGGATATTCTGTCCGTCATGCTGTCTTGACGCAGCCCGGCCACGCCATTGATAAAGATCACGAGCCGATTGCCCGGAAATAGCAGGAAATCCATCAGTTCCGAATGACCAAGGGAAATCAAAGAATAAATTTCTAAAAAACTATAACGCCCTTGGACTGATCTCCTTTGGATGATTGAAGAGAATAGCAGCCCCTCCTGGCGAGAAAGGCAGGAGGGGCTACCGATTTTACTTATATGACTCCTTATAAACATTCACGATGTCCTCATCGCTCATCTTTACGCGGTCGCTGGTGTACATGATGCCCATCACCTCACGTGAATTGCGCATCAGTGTCTCCAGCTCGTCAGGCTTTATGCCATAGTCGGACATCTTCAGGTCGGCCACGCCACACGCCTCCTGCAGACGGGTAAGGGCTGTCAGGAAGTCCTCAGGCTTCGTAGCCTCAGGCATGCCCATCACCTGTGCCATACGGACGAAACGCTCGTCGCAGGCATGATGCTCAATGAAATACTTATAGTAAGCCTTGCTGATCATTATCAGACCGGCACCGTGAGGCAGAGCCGGATGATAAGCGGAAAGGGCATGCTCCATGGCGTGCTCACTGGTAATGAGCGTCAAGCACATCACCGCGCCGGAGAGCGTGTTGCCACATGCCACATGCGTACGGGCTTCCATGTCCTTGCCATCCTTCACCGCACGGGGCAGATACTTGGCCAAATGCTCGATGGCTGTAAGGGCATACATATCACTCATCAGATTGGCACCTCCTGCAATATAGCCTTCCGTACTGTGGAACAGGGCATCAAAGCCCTGGTAGGCCGTGAAGGCAGGCGGCACCGTGGCCATCAGTTCGGGATCGACGATAGCAAGCACGGGGAACAGCGACGCGTCACCGATAAATGCCTTCTCGAAAGTATCCTCCTTGGTAATGACTCCCGAATTGTCCGTCTCCGAGCCCGTCCCGGCCGTAGTCGTAACAGCCACGATGGGCAGAGGGCGCACAGCTATGGGATGACCCTTGCCCGAGCCGATGGTCACATAGTCCCACAACTCCCCTTCATTCGTCGCCATCACGGCGATGCCCTTCGAGCAGTCCATCACACTGCCACCTCCGAGAGCGACGAGGAAATCGCATCCGTTCTCACGTGCCGCCTTGGCACCGGCATTTACATCGGACACGGTGGGATTGGGCGTCGCACCGGCAAATACGACAGTCTCCACGCCAGCCTTGTGCAGCTGCTCCTCCGTACGCGCAAGATAGCCGTTGGCACGCGTCGACTTGCCATTGGATATAACGATCAACGCACGCTTACCCGGGAGGGGTTGCTCACTCAATCTGTTCAACATCCCGACTCCGAACATGACACGGGTCGGAACATACATGTCATACATAAGATTTGTTTTCATAGGGTCGATTTTTTTATTTTTATCCGGTACAAAGATAGTGCTTTATCATCAAAGTATCCTACCTCAAATCTCTATAATTGTACCTATCTTACAGAAAAATAGCCTTACCGGCTTTATTTACACTCCGTCACCATAGTAAGACAAATTGTCCCGCAAACCCTATCTTCACACGACACCACCATTCGGCGACAATCCTATCAAGACAGAACTTGCGGGACAACCTTTTGTCATGCTTCAGGCCCATGCCATAAGGATCCGCCGGGGAATCCGGAAAGATCCGTCATGTCGGGCAGCATCACTTATTCTCAGCGCTGTTCTTCTCGAGCCACTGCAGGCGGCGCATATCGGGCAGGTGCTTGATGGAGAAATTCTCAAACGAAGCCTTGAAGCCGTTGCCGTCAGGACAAGCACCCATCATACCGACCATGACAGGATGGTTGTCCTGCAGCCATGCATTACGCATCAGCGTATAGTTCTTGTCGTCGAACGAATAGAAGATCTCTACTGCGTCAAGACGTCTCACAGCCTTGATCCAGATGAACTTAACGGGCTTGTCCAAAGAGATGATGCTCCAGTCGCTCGTGTGGTGGGTCACTACGGTGCTCAGATTATACTTACCATCGACAAACTCAATGCCGGCCTTTATGTAGTTCTCGTGATCCAAGCGAATCATCAGACCGGCCTGGTCGAAACGTGCCTTGTAATCGCCAGACACCTTCACCTTCACCTCGAACTCACCGCCACGTACCGTGTAGAAGAACGGTGCGTCATCCACGGTAAAGCCATAATGCGAGATACGCCAATAGTCCGTGTGAGGCGTGACATCCATGACCAAGGCATTGTCTTTCACCTCCCACTGTTCCGGTTCATTGAACCACTGCATCTTATCTAACGACTGTGCCTGGCTGGCTAAAGATACTGCAAACATAGATCCGCATAAAAGCATAAACCTTTTAACAGACTTAATTACCATAAAAATCATTCTTTTTAATTAACTTTGCAAAGATAAGATATCGCTAGAAACCGCGCAATAATCATAAATAACCATTTTGTGACTATATGAAGACCACCATAGATATATTAAACAAGGAATTCTCCACACAGAATTTCCCTCACGAACCGGCTTATGGAAGTATGGCAAGCGAATTCATCGACATGGCTGCCAACTATGCAAGAATGGAAAATGCCATCGCCGTACTGAGTGACTTGCGTACCAACATAAGTCATATCTTCTATGGCGGCTTCTCGCATGTGTTCGGACTGGGCAAAGACCTTAAAGAAGGCATGGTGCACTCTATCTGGGAAAAGGAGATCTTCAACCGGATTCATCCCGATGATCTGGCAGGCAAGCATCTGCAGGAACTGTGCTTCTACCATTTCGTCAAACGACAACCGGGGAAAAAACGTTCCGACTATTATCTGATGAGCAAGCTGCGGATGAAGACAGCTACTGGCAGCTATATACCCGTGCTGCATCGGATGTTCTACATCTACAGTGCCTCACACGAGACCTTATGCCTTGCCCTCTGCCTGTACACCCCTCTGACCATTGACTTCCCCTCCAAATGTATCATCGTCGATTCCTCCGACGGCCACACCATAGAACCGAAGAAGCAGAACAATGAGGACATTCTGTCGGCAAGAGAGAAACAGATCCTGGGCTTCATCGACAAAGGACTGACAAGCAAGGACATCGCCGAATTGCTGTGTATCAGCATCAACACGGTAAGCCGGCACCGACAGGGCATCCTGGGAAAGCTACAGGTGAAAAACTCCATTGAGGCGTGCAGAATAGCAAAAGACCTGAGGATCATCTGAAGCCCATACCACATCCTTCAAAAACCTCGATCCTGCAACCATCCATCTGTAAAACCAAAAATGCGATCCGTCCCAAATCCATAATCACAGTAGAGAATCCCCTACCTACTCATAGGGGAAACAGCTATGTGTGAGCCCACATTTTTGCCTATCTTTGCAACAGGAAAAGACAAAAGACCCGAAGCAGAAACCGGGCCAGAAACGAAATTGATAACCATTAAAAGATAGGAGACTACACAATGAGAACGCTTAAATTATTATCCCTGATGATGCTTCTTACACTGACTTGTGTAACGACAGAAGCCTCAACTGCAGCGGAGACTGCATATACCACACAGTTGAAAAACAAGAAGCACGCCAAGAAAGAACCGAACAAAAAGGTCACATCTCACAAGAAGATCACCACCAACCGGCCGAGTGGCGTCGTGGTTCACTACAACCACAAACCTTACCTCTACTCTCACGGATACTACTATTGCCAGCGGAACGGCAGGTACGTGAAGGTGAGACCATCCATAGGAATGACTGTTCCCAGCCTGCCCTCGGGCTACACTACCGTTCACCGCTCACACGGCAAGACGAACTATGCTTTCGGAGGCGTGATCTATGAAAAGGTGTTCTCCAACGGAGCGACAAGATTCAAGATCGTCGGCTTCATGTAAACGGACATCCGCAAGAAGCCGGACCGGGAAGACCCATAAGGAATGGCAAGGAAGCGAATCCTGACAATCGACAACAAAAGAGTGGCCCAGGCAAGAATGATGACGTGAAGGATAAAGGCCACCCTTAAGAGAAATAGCCCTGCCGGACTCTATAAAGAGCTTGGCAGGGCTATTTTAAGTCAGATTACAGAATGATGGAGGAAACAACAAGGCCGATCCATGCCCTGCTTTTATAGCTTGTAGTATGAATCACATCCTGCACCTGATCTAAAAAGGATGACTTTTTTGACATAACCAAAAAGCCTCCGATGATCCATATCACCATAATCTATTAGTAAAGGCAGGGACAAAGTCTCGAATAGCAACCTTTGGGCATTAGGGTTTACCTTCACTAATGAAGACTCTATCCATCGCTGCATTTATGCCACCTCCCGTCCATATGTCAGGAACATAGGAAACGTGACCCGCAGAACCTATATTACTTTTTCGGGCACGTAGGAACCGAATCCCTGCCATATGCTCCGACCTAATTTCCCTCCCAGAAAATAAACGGCCAGCACCAACAAAAGGCATTCATTAAAACGGAGACTATATATGAAATCGTATTATTTTTATTTATATACAATGAGTATAGGAAGATGAACATCCATAAGCATGGCACCGCCCTATCACAATACCGATCCGAAGAGGCTGAGATAAAGGCTGCCATAGAAAAGGATGAGGGTATGCCATCCTTTTCTATGGCTCAAGATACTAACACGATCATTCGCAATAGCAGTTACAAAGATATCATATTCTTATACTTCTCAAAATCTATAAGACAAGAACGAGGTAATCTTCTATCTTACTTACATCGTTGCTCTTTTAAGAAATACATCATTTCTCCCCTCTCAGCAGGAAATAGCCAATCACACCACCCAATATCGAGGCGGCAAAGATGCCGAGCTTGGCCTGAATGAGGAAAGCTTCGTCGACAAAGGCAAGTGTGGAAATGAACATGGACATTGTGAAGCCTATCGAGGCAAGGAAACCGACACCCATAAGACGGCGCAGCGTCATGGAGGATGGTGCCT
>ULSH01017932.1_pt1 | contig 19939 bp, 15 predicted proteins | sample 1956151 | NCBI WGS metagenome assembly ULSH01 (sample SAMEA4835702, study PRJEB28245) | human gut metagenome | biome: gut microbiome; material: fecal sample | place: Denmark | collected 2008 | reverse complement strand
TCCTCATTTCCATGATTTACAGCCAGTTATTTAACCTGCTGTGTGAAAAGGCAGACGACCAGTACAAAGGCCGTCTGCCAGTGCATGTGCGCTGCCTGATCGACGAAGCGGCAAACATCGGGCAGATACCGAATCTGGAAAAGCTCATGGCGACCATCCGCAGCCGGGAGATCTCCGCCTGCCTCGTCTTGCAGGCACAAAGCCAGCTCAAGGCGCTGTATAAGGACAACGCCGATACGATCATCGGGAATTGTGACACCTCGATTTTCCTCGGCGGTAAGGAGCCGACCACGTTGAAAGAGCTGAATCAGGCGCTGGGGAAAGAGACCATCGACACCTTCAATACCGGTGAAAGCCGAGGGCGCGAGGTCTCTCACAGTCTCAACTACCAGAAGCTCGGAAAAGACCTTGCCACCGTGGATGAGCTTGCCGTACTGGACGGCTCCAAGTGCATCTTGCAGCTTCGCGGCGTGCGGCCATTTCTGTCCAATAAATTCGATATCACGCAGCACAAGAATTACAGATACCTGTCGGACGCAAACCCCAAAAATGAATTTGATATTGAAAAGTTCCTCTCTCACAAGCTCAAGCCGAAGCAGGACGAGACTTACAATGTCTTTGAAGTAGACGTGTCCGAAACGGATGAAACAGCGGGAGGATCACCCACTTTTTCATAAAGATTTATCAAGGCAAGGAGGCTTGATACACCATGACAGACAGAAGACACCGGCTCATACTGCAAGGCCGGAGCGAACAGAAGCAATCAAAAATTGAAAGGAGACGCCGGAATCGGGGGCCGCACAGCGGTTTTCGTTCCGGCGCTTGCATTGTGAGAACCCATTTCTAACCCAACATCCCGCATATTCCGGCATACACATTTATGGATTTCTTCAACTCTGCTGTCGATGTTCTTCAAACTTTGGTTATCGCCCTTGGCGCAGGTCTCGGAATCTGGGGCGTCATTAACCTGCTGGAGGGCTACGGAAATGATAATCCGGGGGCTAAAAGTCAGGGCATGAAACAGCTCATGGCCGGTGGCGGCGTCGCCCTGGTTGGCCTCCTGCTGGTGCCGCTGCTCACGGGACTTTTCGGCTAAACATCGGCAGACCTGCACGGGCGGCTGATGCCGCCCGTGCCCCCATTCAGAAGCAAGGAAGCAGCCTCCATATAGGCGGGCTGCTCCTTCGCTCTGAACGTTCTGTTCTATACGCAACAACTTTTTCTATTTTAGGAGGACACACAGATGCCCAGAAGGTACAGCTACCCCAAAAACCTGCTTTCTGCCCTGCATCTCAATGAAGAAACGCAGCGCATGATTTCCTATGACGCACTGACGGACGACCAGCGCAAGGGGCTGGAATACGCCCTGTCTGCGCTCTCGGAACGTGAACAAATCGTGCTCCGAGAGCATTTCTGTGAAGGTATCGGCTATAAAGCGATTGGTCTGCACTATAACCTTTCGGAGAGCCGAACGAGAAACATCATCCGGGACGCGCTGCGCTGGCTTTGGAAAAACGTCGCATGGTTGTACTACATCACAGACGGCTTTGAAGCGCGAACCGCATATTTGCAGCGGCAGCTCCAGACAGAGGAACAACTGTATCGTGAACGCTGCGGCATTACCTCCCCGACGCATTTGTATTATCAGGGGCTGGAAGCCCTGCATCTGCCCGCCAAGTGCTACAATCCACTTAGCCGGAACGATGTGAAGACCGTCCGCGAGGTACTCATCTTTCTGTGCTCATCCGCACAAATCCGAAACTTCGGCGCACTCTCTGCCACGACTGTCCGGGAGTATCTCACGCGTGAGAAGCTGCTCCCCGCAGACGGGGCGCTGCCGTGCTGCAATGCAAAGGCTCCACGCCTTGATCTGGAAGTGCAGGTGTTCCGGGCGCTCAACACACATAGCTGATTGCAGGCGGCATTGCCCGCCTGATACATAGCCGGAATCCCGGCTATTCTGCGGCCTGCTTCGTTTTTTAGGTGCACATGAAAACGAAAGCGGACGCGGTAATCTTATGCGGCTCTCGCCGGTATGCGTGGAGCCAACGGAAGGAGGGAAAATCGATTGGACTTAATATGGCAGAAATTCACCGATTGGCTCAAGGAAATCCTGATCGGCGGTATTACGGATGCGCTGTCCGGCCTCTTCGATACCGTGAACACAAGAGTCGGAGAGATTGCCGGTCAGGTCGGCGCGACACCGCAGGGCTGGAACGGCGGCATTTACAACATGATCCGCAGTCTTTCAGACAACGTGATCCTGCCCATCGCCGGTGTGATCCTCGCCATCGTAATGACTATGGAGCTGATCCAGATCATTACGGACAAAAACAACATGCACGGAGAAGTCGATACCTGGTTCATCTTCAAATGGGTGTTCAAAACGGCCTGTGCGGTGCTCATTGTCAGCAACACCTGGAATATCGTTATGGGCGTGTTCGATGTGGCGCAGAGCGTGGTCAACAACGCTTCTGGCGTTGTGGTCGGCAATGTCAGCCTTGATCTGGCAAGTAGTCTTGCAGATTTGGAAGCACGGCTCAATGAAATGGAGGTCTGGTCTCTGCTCGGCCTGTGGCTGCAAGCCACCATCGTGAAGCTCACCATGAACGCGCTGAACATCTGCATCTTCATCATCGTGTACGGGCGCATGATAGAAATCTATCTTGTGACCTCCATCGCCCCGATCCCCATGGCGACGGCAATGAACCGGGAATGGGGGCAGATGGGACAGAACTATCTCAGGAGCCTGTTCGCCCTCGGCTTTCAGGGCTTCCTCATTATCATCTGTGTCGCCATCTACGCTGTGCTTGTACAGAACATGATCGTGGATACGAATATTTCCACGGCCATCTGGAGCTGTATGGGCTATACGGTGCTTTTGTGCTTCACACTTTTTAAGACCGGTTCTCTTGCCAAGAGCCTGTTCAACAGCCACTGACGGAGGTGATTGCAAGTGGCCTATGTACCCGTCCCAAAGGACTTGAGCGCCGTAAAGACCAAAGTCCTCTTCAACTTGACCAAGCGGCAGCTCGTTTGCTTCGGCAGCGGCGCAGCGGTGGGCGTGCCGCTGTTCTTCCTGCTCCGGCAGAGCCTTTCCAACAGCGCAGCGGCGATCTGCATGATCGTGGTCATGCTGCCGTTCTTTCTTTTCGCCTTGTACGAGAAAAACGGCCTGCCGCTGGAGAAGATCATCAAAAATATTGTTCAGGTCTGTTTCATCCGCCCCAAGGTGCGGCCTTATGAGACAGACAATTTTTATGCCGTATTGCAGCGGCAGGACATTCTGGATAAGGAGGTTTACCGCATTGTCTCAGGAAAAAACAAAGTTAAGCCGCGCCGACAGAAAGCAGATTGAAGCTGCCATTGCCAAAGCGAAGAATACGGACAAACGGCATAAATCGGCGCAGGATTCCATTCCCTTTCAGCGGATGTTCCCGGACGGCATCTGCCGGGTGACAGATTACTATTACAGCAAAACGGTGCAGTTTCAGGACATCAATTATCAGCTCAACCAGAACGAGGACAAGACCGCGATCTTCGATTCGTGGTGCGACTTCCTCAATTATTTTGACAGCTCCATCCATTTCCAGCTTTCCTTCGTAAACCTTGCCGCCAATAAGGACAGCTACGCGCAGACCATTGCTATCCCGCCGCGGGCGGATGCGTTCAACCAGCTCCGCACGGAGTACACAAAGATGCTGCAAACGCAGCTTGCCCGCGGCAATAATGGTCTGGTCAAAACCAAGTTCATTACCTTCGGCGTAGAGGCGGACAATCTGAAAACCGCGAAACCCCGGCTGGAGCGCATTGAGATCGACATCCTCAATAACTTCAAGCGGCTTGGTGTGCAGGCGGAACCGCTGAACGGGCATGACCGGCTCAAGCTGATGCACGATGTCCTTCACATGGATGAACAGGAGCCGTTCCGGTTCTCGTGGGACTGGCTTGCCCCCTCCGGCCTCTCCGTTAAGGACTTTATTGCACCCAGCTCTTTTGAGTTCCGAACCGGCAGCAGCTTTGCCGTTGGAAAGAAATACGGCCGCGCATCGTTCTTACAAATTCTTGCTCCGGAACTGAACGACCGTATGCTGGCGGATTTTCTGGATATGGAAAGCTCTGTGATCGTGTCCATGCACATTCAGTCCGTGGATCAGGTCAAGGCCATCAAGACCATCAAGCGCAAAATTACCGATCTTGATAAGATGAAAATCGAGGAACAGAAAAAGGCCATCCGCGCCGGGTACGATATGGATATTATCCCATCAGATCTCGCCACCTACGGCAATGAAGCGAAAAAGCTCTTGCAGGAGCTTCAGAGCCGGAACGAGCGTATGTTTCTTCTGACCTTCATCATTCTGAACACCGCAGGTTCCATGCAGCAGCTCAAAAATAATGTGTTTCAGGCCAACTCCATTGCGCAGAAATACAACTGCCAGTTGACGACATTGGACTTCCGGCAGGAAGAAGGGCTGATGAGCAGCCTCCCGCTGGGGCTGAATGAGATCACCATCCAGCGCGGGCTTACAACCTCCAGCGTTGCCATTTTTGTGCCGTTTACCACCCAGGAATTGTTCCAGACCGGCAAAGAGGCGCTGTACTGCGGCATCAATGCCCTGAGCAATAACCTCATCATGGTAGACAGGAAACTCCTGAAGAATCCAAACGGTCTGATTTTGGGCACGCCCGGTTCCGGCAAGAGCTTTTCTGCCAAGCGCGAGATCGCAAACGTCTTTCTGGTAACGGACGACGATATCATCATCTGCGATCCGGAGGCGGAATACGGCCCACTGGTGGAGCACCTGCACGGGCAGGTTATTAAAATCTCGCCTACCTCTACGGACTATATCAATCCCATGGACTTGAACCTCAACTATTCGGATGATGAAAATCCACTGTCGCTGAAATCCGATTTCATTCTCAGCTTGTGTGAGCTAATTGTGGGCGGCAAGGACGGCCTTATGCCGGTAGAAAAGACCATCATCGACCGCTGTGTGCGGCTGGTCTATCGGAACTATCTCAATGACCCGCGCCCGGAGAACATGCCCATCCTCGGTGATCTCTATGAGGAGTTGCAGAAACAGGATGAGAAGGAAGCGCAATACATCGCAACGGCGCTGGAAATCTATGTCACTGGCTCCCTCAATGTTTTTAACCACCAGACCAATGTAGATGTTCACAGCCGTGTGGTGGCGTATGACATTAAAGAATTGGGCAAGCAGCTCAAGAAAATCGGCATGTTGATCGTCCAAGACCAGGTATGGAACAGAGTGACGGTCAACCGTGAGGCGCACAAATCCACACGCTACTACATCGACGAGATGCACCTTTTGCTCAAAGAGGAGCAGACGGCAAGCTATACCATTGAGATTTGGAAGAGATTTAGGAAATGGGGCGGGATGCCGACTGGAGTCACCCAAAACGTCAAAGATCTGCTCTCTTCCAGAGAAGTGGAGAATATCTTCGAAAACTCGGATTATATCTATATGCTCAATCAGGCCAGCGGAGACCGGCAGATTCTTGCAAAGCAGCTCAATATCTCCCCGCACCAGCTCTCGTATGTCACCCACTCCGGTGAAGGCGAGGGCCTTTTGTTTTATGGGAATATCATTCTGCCCTTCGTAGACCGTTTTCCCAAGGACACGGAGCTGTATCGGGTACTCACGACAAAGCCGCAGGAAGTATCTTCCTGACCGCAGCAAGGAGGACAGACGAAACATGGATAATAAACTGATGACCTTTGAAAACGCGGCCTTTGGCAAAATCCGAACGCTGACCATCGACGGTGAACCGTGGTTTGTGGCAGTCGATGTGTGCCGGGCGTTGGAGATTGGGAATCCCACCGATGCTATGCGTCGTCTGGATGCAGACGAGCGCACCCTCGTTTCAATCGAGGGTGCCAGCAACGGGCTTCCGGTAAACGCTGTGAACGAACCCGGCCTCTATACCTTGATTCTCGGTTCCCGCAAGCCGGAGGCAAAGGCGTTCAAGCGCTGGATCACCCACGAGGTCATTCCGGCGATCCGCAAGTACGGCGGGTATATGACGAAATCCCTGTTGGAGCAGGTGCTGGAGAATCCCAATCTGATCTATGAGTTTGCACGCCGGATGCTGGAAGAACAGCAGAAAAACGAGCGGCTGCGGCAGGAGCTTGACCGCGCCAAGCCCAAGGCGGATTACTACGATGCGTTCATCCATCCGGAAAGCTGCACCAATATTCGCGCCACGGCAAAGGAATTGAAGGTGCCGGAAAAGATGTTCACCGCTTTTCTTATCCGCAAGCGCTACCTTTACCGCGCCCCTTCCGGCGGACTCATGCCCTATGCCAAAGCAGCGGATGACGGCCTGTTTTTCGTAAAAGATTACATCGCCGTCAACGGGCATCAGGGGGTGTACACGCTGGTGACGCCCAAGGGCAAGGCACTGTTTCTTTCCATGCTGGGCGAGATCGCATAAATGCGTCCATTTTTTTGAGAGTGAGGTGATGTTCTATGGCAAAACGCGCACCCAGGCTGCAATTTACCGAGGAAGAGCGTGCTTCCCCGGAGCTTGCACCTGCCATCCAGAAAGCAGACAAACAAATCAAGAAGCTGGAAAAGGCCGAAGCGAAGGTTCCGAAGAAAGAGGTTAAACAGCGTGTTGTGGATTCCAATGGGAAGATCACGACACGCCTTTCTTTTGAGGAAAAGAAGCCGCCCTCCAAGCTCAGCCACGCGGCGAAGGTTTCCGGTGACACGGTGCTGCACGGTGTTCACCGGAAAGTGCAGCAGAGCAATGACGGCGATAACGCCGGTGTGGATGCCGCCAATACGCTGACGGAAGATGCTGAGAGTGTCTATCAGGTGGGGCGTGAGATTCATCACGCCCACGAGCTTCAGCCATACCGCAAGGCGCACCGGGCGGAGAAAAAGGCAGACAAGGCCAATGTGAAAGCGCTGAATCAGGAGTTTTCGCAGCAGAACGGCGGCTTTTCCTCCAATCCGTATTCCCGCTGGCAGCAAAAACGCGCGATCAAGCGGGAGTACGCCGCCGCAAAAGCCGGACGCGGCACAGCGAATACAGTCAAGGCGTCGGAGATCACGAAAAAAGCGGCAGAGAAAAGTGCAGAGGTCGGAAAGAAAGCCGGTGAGTTTGTTGCCAGGCACAAGAAAGGTTTCCTTATTGTCGGCCTGATCGCGGCGATTTTCCTTTTGTTCACCAATCTGTTTTCCTCCTGCTCCCTGATGTTCCAGGGCGCAAGCTCTTCCATTGCCGCTTCCACCTATCCGTCTCAGGATGAAGATATGCTGGCGGCAGAGGCACAGTATTGCGCTATGGAGGCAGAATTGCAGGCAAAGCTGGACAACTACGAAGCCGAGCACGATTACGACGAATACCATTATGAGCTGGACGACATTGAACACGATCCGTATGTCCTGATTTCCGCAATCACCGCGCTGATGGGCAGAGAGTGGACGATCTCGGAGGTCGGCGGGATTCTGGATATGCTGTTTGAAAAGCAGTATATCCTTACGGAGACCGTGGAAACGGAAACCAGATACCGCACGGAGACCAGAACCGGCAGCTACACCTATTATGACTACGAGTTGGAGGATTGGGTCACGGAGGAATACGAATACGATGTAGAGGTGCCGTACACCTATTATATCTGTACCGTGAAGCTGGAAAACTTCAACCTCAGTCATGTCCCGGTCTATATCATGTCGCAGGAGCAGCTTTCCCTCTATGCCATGTACATGGGTACGCTGGGCAACCGGCCAGACCTGTTCGGCAGCTCTTCCTATGTCGGCAGGTATTACGGCAGTGAGTATCCGAAGTATGAGATCCCGTCGGAAGCATTGGAGGACGAGCAGTTTGCCGCCATCATCAAGGAAGCGGAAAAGTATCTTGGGTTCCCCTACGTCTGGGGCGGCAGCTCACCGTCTACATCCTTTGACTGTTCCGGCTTCGTTTCATACGTCTACAACAACTGCGGCCTCGGCTGGAGCTTTGGCCGTCTGGGCGCGGAGGGGCTGCGGCAGATATGCGCCTATGTTTCCCCAGCAAACGCAAGGCCCGGAGACCTGATCTTTTTCCAAGGAACGTATGACACCACTGGCGCATCCCACGTCGGTATTTATGTGGGAAATAATACCATGCTGCACTGCGGCGACCCCATTCAGTACAGCGACATTACTTCATCTTACTGGCAGCAGCATTTCTATCAATTTGGCCGTCTGCCATCACCATAAGGAGGAACTATGAACCCGAAAATCAGCAAACTCAAAGCGGAACGAGCGAAGAATGACGGGAAAATCGCCATGCTCCAGTCCCGCAACCGTGAGATCGACGAGGATATCATTAAGCTGGAAAATGAGGATATCGTCGGCCTTGCCCGTGCCACCGGCATGACGATGGAAGAGCTGGCGCAGTACCTCATGCATATCAAAAAGGGCGGTTCGCCGTTTTGCAGCACACAGAAGGAGGATATGGAAAATGCACCTGAAGAAAACTAAGAAAACCCCGCGTATGTTCCGCATGATTGCGCTGATGCTCAGCCTTGTGCTGGTGTTTTTTACCATGACCGGCATGGCGCTTGCGGAAGAAGGGACAGACGTGTCCGATGCCGCGCCTGACAGCACCCTTGAAATTGTGGAGACAGAATTGGAGGTAGAACCCGAACCCACAGAAGAACCTCCTGCCGAGACTCCCGGTGCAGAGGAAACGCCGGAACCCACGCCGGAGCCGGAAGAACCCTCTATCCCACCGGAAACCACGGACGCCCCTGCGCTGGAACCGGATTATGAGCTGGACGCGGAAATCCCGACTGGCTGGCACAATGCGCCGGTTACGATCACCGTTCGCCTGATTGATAAAAACAATACCGGCTGGGTCAAAATCGAGGCTGCGTTCAGTAATGAGGATGACGCTGAACGCTTTGATGTAACGGAAGAATGGAATGAATACGGATATTGGGTGCGCACGATGCCGGATAATGGCACCGTGTATTTCTTTGTCACCGATCCGCTGGGCGTCGAGCATGAGCTGTTTCTGGACGTGTACTGCATGGACTTTGAAGTACCCACGCTCCGTGCAGGTATCAACGGCACGCTCCTGCACGTGGAAGCCAACGATGCGCTTTCCGGCATTGCTGCGGTTTTTGTCAATGACGAGTTATACACAACCCTCGAAGATGGCGAGCTGAATGTCCGTATTGATAATCTGAGGGACGACGCCTATCTCTACATCGACGCGCTGGACAATGCCGGGAACTGGACGGACTATGTTGTACTTGCCAATCCGTTCTACGAAGAAGAACCGGAACCGACGCCCACACCCACGCCGGACACCGGCGATGATGAGCACGACGAGCATTGCCCCACAGACTGCGACTGCCGCAAGAATAATACGTCCGGCAGCAGCTCCGGCAGCTCATTCGGGGGTAGCAGCGGCGGTGCATCCTCTGTAAGTGGCGGCAGTAAAAATGCAGGCTCGTCTGCACAGACCCCGGCATCTTCCGAGGCTCCGGCTCCCACCACGGAACCCATCACGAAAGAGGACGGCACCGGCCTTACGCAGAACGGCAATTCCGTCACGCGCGATCTGCTTTACGACAAATACAGCAACAAGCAGTTTATCACCATCGAGACCCGCAACGGCGAGACCTTCTATCTGGTGATCGACTACGATAAACCGCTGGACGAGGAGGGAGAGCGTTATGAGACCTATTTCCTGAATCTTGTGGATGAGGCCGACCTGCTGGCTTTGGTGGAGGGCGACAAGCAGACGCCGGTCTGCTCCTGCACGACGAAGTGCGAGGCCGGAGCCGTCAATACCTCCTGCGAGGTCTGCAAAACGAACATGACAGAGTGTACCGGCAAGGAGAAGGTCGTGGAAAAAGTACCGGACACCACGTCGGAGCCGGAGATTGAGCCGGAACCTGAAAAGAAATCCAGTGGAGGCGCTGTGGCGCTCCTGCTCCTGCTGCTTCTGGGCGGTGGCTTCGCGCTCTATTGGTTCAAATTCCGCAAGAAAAAGCCGGATGCCAAGGGGCCGGTCGATCTGGATGATTACGACTACGGTGAAGAGGACGACGGCGAGGAATACGAGACGGAGCCGGATGAAGGCGAGAGTGCAGATGCGGCGCAGGATGAAGAATAAGAGGTAATGATTATGAAAAAAGCGTACAAGTTGGTAATTTCGGAGAAGCCCTCTGTTGGAAAATCCATCGCCGCCGTTCTTGGTGCCAATGAGCGCAAGGACGGCTATTTTATGGGCAGCGGCTATATCGTGTCCTGGTGTTTTGGGCACCTGGCCGAACTGGCCGAAGCCGCTGCCTACGATGAAAAGTACGCCAAATGGCGCTACAACGATCTGCCCATCCTGCCGGAGAGCTGGCAGTATTCCGTTGCCAGAGACAAAGCCAAGCAGCTTGCCCTGCTCAACACGCTCATGCACCGGGAGGACGTGAGCGAGGTCGTCAATGCCTGCGATGCCGGGCGCGAGGGCGAATCCATCTTCCGCACGGTCTATATGCTCAACAAATGCGACAAGTCCATGAAGCGCCTGTGGATCTCGTCTATGGAAGATACGGCGATCCGCAAGGGCTTCGAAACGCTCAAAGACAGCAGCGCATACGACAATCTCTATGCGTCGGCGCTCTGCCGCAGCAAGGCCGACTGGCTGGTAGGCATTAACTCCACGCGGCTTTTCTCCGTTCTCTATCACCGCACGCTGAATGTTGGGCGTGTGGTGTCTCCCACGCTGGCGTTGATCGTGCAGCGGGAAGCGGAAATCGACGCTTTCAAGCCGGAGCCGTTCTATACAGTCACGCTTGGACTTCCGGGGTTTGATGCTGGCAGCGAACGCATGAAGAATAAGCCGGAGGCCGAATCCTTGCAGAAAGCCTGCGGCAGTCAGATGGCAGTGGTAAAGGCGGTCGAGCGCAAGGACAAAGCTGAAAAGCCGCCTGCCCTTTACGACCTCACCACCTTGCAGCGCGACGCCAACCGGATTCTTGGCTTTACCGCCCAACAGACGCTGGACTACCTCCAGAGCCTTTATGAAAAGAAGCTCTGCACCTATCCTCGCACCGACAGCCGGTATCTGACCTCGGATATGGCAGACGGTTTGCCAGCGCTCGTAAGCAACGTGGCAGCGACGATGCCGAAGGTGGGCGGCATCACGATTCATGTGAACGCTGCGCAGGTCATCAACGATAAAAAGGTCTCCGATCACCACGCGGTCATTCCGACAGCCAATTTGAACGAAAATGCACTTGCGGGCTTGCCTGCCGGGGAGCGTGCTGTGCTGGAATTGGTCGCCCTGCGCTTGCTCTGTGCCGTCTCACAGCCCCATGAATACACGGAAACGGCGGTAACGCTGGAATGTGCCGGGCACAGCTTCAGCGCGAAAGGCCGCACGGTCATGAATCCCGGCTGGCGGGCGCTGATGGAAGCGCATTACTCTGGCAAAGGTGAGAATGAAACTTCGGATGCGGCAAAGGCACTGCCGCCCGTGGACGAAGGACAGACCTTTACGGTTCATTCTGCCGCCGTTAAAGAGGGCAAGACGACACCGCCCAAACACTATACCGAGGATACGCTGCTTTCTGCAATGGAGGTCGCCGGTGCGAAAGAAATGCCCGAAGAGGCTGAACGCAAAGGGCTTGGGACGCCTGCCACCCGCGCGGCCATTCTGGAAAAGCTGGTGGCCACCGGCTTTGTGGAGCGCAAAAAGAGCAAGAAGACGGTGAGCCTGATCCCGACTCACGCCGGTATTTCCCTGATTACCGTACTGCCGGAACAGCTTCAATCGCCCCTGATGACCGCCGAATGGGAGCACCGGCTCAAGGAAATCGAGCGCGGCGAAGAAGCTCCGGAAACCTTTATGCAGGGTATCCGCGATATGGTATGTGAGCTGGTCAAGACCTATAAAACGGTGCTGGGAGCCGACGTGCTGTTTCCGTCCGGAAGAGCGGTCGTCGGAAAATGCCCGCGCTGCGGCAGTGATGTTACAGAGAGCAAAAAGGGCTATTTCTGTGAGCGGAATGACTGCCATTTTGGCCTTTGGCGCGATAACCGTTTTCTTGCCGCGAAGAAAATCAATCTGACAAAGAAGATGGCAGAGACGCTGTTGAAAGACGGAAAAACCTATGCCAGCGGCATCTTTTCGGAGAAAACCGGCAAGACCTACGATGCTTATATCGCTCTGGAGGACGATGGCACGAAGACGGCCTACCGGCTGGAATTTGAAAGAGGGAAAGCGAATGGAAAACAGTATTTATAAAATGCGTGCGGCGCACCTGATCCTGTCAGCAACTCTCACCATGCAGGGTGAGAACGCTCCCACTTTCAGCGCCCATTGCGACACCATCGACAATCTGTGTGAAACGGTTATGTCCGTCTTTGAGAAGCTGGGATATCGGGATCGGACGGTTTTGGGTATGCGTCTGGGCTTCGATCCCCATAAAGGATTTGTGCCCACGAAAGTGTGCAAATATCTGGAGATTGCGACTGCCTTTGAAATGACCCTTGCCTCGTCGGCCAGCCGCCTTTTTCACAGAATCTGCCGTCGGTTTGCCGCTTCCATGCTGGAGGCAGGGCGATGAGACTGGAACCTTCAGAGCGTGAGACCATCATCCTGTTTTCGGATGCGGACGATACCGCCAGCGTGTACACCTTCGATAAAAAGCTCAAAGCTCGGCTCAAGGAGCTGCATCGACGTCAGCCGGATAAAATCTATCCGGATAACAAGGGACGCTCCGGCTCTGCCTGCTTCATCGTACCGAAAAACTGCATCTCTATCCGGGAGCCGTACAGTGAAGCGCGCCGCCGCGCCGCCAGTGAGCGTGCCAAGCAGGCCGGGTACAAGCCTCCGGTCAGGGGCACCGTCCCCAAATCCGAATAAGCCTCATGCCCCTGCGAGGATTTCCACATCTCCGCAGGGGCTGATCACATGCAGGGATTGTAATCCCGGAAAGGAGCGTATATGGCAGAAAAGCAGTCTAACAAGGACAGGCTCAAAGAGATCACCGACAGCATTGAAAATGGTATTAAAGAGCTGTTTGAAAGCGAAAAGTACAAGAATTATCTTCGCACCATGAGCCGGTTCCACAAGTACAGCGTCAATAATACCATGCTCATCTATATGCAGAAGCCGGACGCCACCGTCGTTGCCGGTTTCAACAAGTGGCGCGATCAGTTCGGGCGTAATGTGCTCAAGGGCGAAAAAGGCATCAAGATCATTGCCCCGACGCCGTACAAAAAGAAAATCGAGGAAGCAAAACTCGACCCGGACACCAAGCTCCCCATGCTGGATGCTGACGGCAAGGCCATCATGGAAGAAAAGGAAATTAAGATTCCGATGTACAAGCCGGTCACAGTTTTTGATGTGAGCCAGACGGAGGGCAAGCCTTTGCCGCAGCTTGCCGCCGATCTTACCGGCAGCGTGCAGAATTATGAGGTCTTCATGGAGGCGGTGAAGCGCAGTGCGCCGGTTCCGGTCTTTATGGAGAATATGACCGGCATGGACGGGTATTACGACGACGAGAATCGGCGCATTGCCGTCCGCACCGGCATGAGCGAGGTACAGACGGTATGCGCGGCGATCCATGAGATTGCACATTCCCTTCTGCACAGTCATTCCAAAGAGACCAATGAGCTGACACCCAGTTGGAAAGTAGTTATGGTCAGCGAAGGTGGCACAAAGCGCGATTTCAGCTCCGGCTTCAAAACCGAGGCAGAAGCGAAACATTTTGCCGAAGCGGAAAACTGGCGTTATCTGGACGAAAATCGGTTTGAATGGCGTTTGGAAGTTGAAGAAGACTTGAGTGCTGTAAAGACCGCAGCACTCTCCCGCAATACAGAGGAAGTGCAGGCAGAGAGCATTTCCTATGCCGTCTGTGCCTATTTCGGCATTGAGACCGGCGAGAACAGCTTCGGCTATATCGCCACCTGGTCAAAGGGCAAGGAGCTGCCGGAGCTGAAAGCCTCGCTGGAAACCATCAACCGCACGGCATCCGGTCTGATTACAGACATTGACCGGAATTACAAGATGCTGATGAAAGAGTGCGGTCTGGATAAGGAGCCTGAAAGCCTTGCTGCCGAGCCTGTGCAGGAGATCACGGTACAGGAGCCGGAGCCGGTCAGCGCACCGGATAACGGCTGCGTCCCTGACCCGGCAATTTCTGTGGAGACCATGAACGCATACGGCTACACCGATTCCAATATGCTGCCGCTGACAAAGGAGCGTGCGCTGGAACTCATGGAGCGCGATGTAACCGTGTACATGCTTCACACCGACAACACCGAGGCCATGGCGTTTGATGCCGACGAAATCCGCAGCTTTGACGGTATTTTCGGCGTGGAAGCTTCCGAATGGGGGACGGTCAAAGACCGCTTCGTGCCGCAGGACTATGAGAAAGCGTTCCTTGATAACCCTGCCGACAGCTTTGCCATCTATCAGCTTCGGGATAATGACGACACGGCGCGGCTCCACTATATGAACTCCGAGTATCTGGAGAAGAAAGGACTATCCATCCAAAAGGAGAACTACGCCGCCGTCTATGCAGGAGACCTCGACCGCAGGGGTGATACGCAGGATAAATTGAACGAGCTGTATGAGACCTTCAATATCCGCCGTCCGGAGGATTTTCGCGGCCACAGCCTATCCGTCAGCGACATCGTAGCGCTGAAGCAGAATGGCGTGGTATCCTGTCATTACGTCGATTCCTGGGGCTTCAAGGAGCTGCCGGGCTTTCTCAAGCCGGAAAACTATCTAAAAAACGCGGAGATGGCCATGGAGGATGATTACGGTATGATCGACGGTATCATCAACAATGGCCCGCGCAAAACAGTCGCGGAGCTGGAGGAACAGTCTAAGACCGGCACGCCCATTTCTCTGCTGGAACTGGCACAGGCCGTCCAGCGCGAAGACGCGGAAAAGCGCCGTGCCCAGCAGCCGGTGCGCAGAGAAAAATCCGGCGAAAAACCCTCCATCCTTGCGAAGCTGAAAACGCCGTCCGTAGCCGACACCAAATCTGTGAAGAGCGCCCCGAAACGGAGCGCGGAAAGGGAGCTGTGACATGAGCAACTTTACATTTGACGAGATCAACCTGATGTGCATCTACAATACCGGCACCCGCGCCGGTCTGATGCAGGCGCTGACCGACATGCGCGGACAGTTGGAACCCGATGAAGCCGAGCTGCTGGAGCTGACCGACAGTGCTCTTCGCAAGCTGGGCCGCATCACCGATGAGCAGTTTGCGGAGCTGGAGCTAGTGCCGGACTTTGACTGAACAGCAAATGCAGCGAGACGGTTCCATTCGGAGCCGTCTCGCTGTTGACATTATCGTTATTGCAGCAAACACGAAGGAAGATATAAGGCTTCAGGCAGCAAAATATCTGACGTTTTTTCCGCATCTTTCAAAACCCTCTTGCGTTCGTACTTGACCGTTGCTATAATATACTTGCATAACTCCCACGGAGTTCCGCTGGTATGAAGATACAACTCCGTGGAAATACTACCTGTACGGAGGTGTTTGTATGGCAATCGTAAGCGATGAGCAGGTCATCAAGGTGCTGCGGCAGTATAATCCCTGGTGGCGCAATCCGCTGGCAATCAAAGAGGAAAACAAACCACAGAAAAGGCTTGCCTATTACGAAGCATTGAGAATGATTTCGCACAAAACGATTCGGCGGTTTGCCGTTTTATCCGGCGCAAGGCGTGTCGGCAAGACGACGATCATGTATCAGATGATGAACAGCCTGATCGACGAGGGCGTAAACCCCAAAAATATCCTGTATGTATCCTTCGACAATCCGATTGTAAAGCTAGTCAATGTGGAGACAGTCCTTTCTATCTACGAATCCCTTTATCCCATAGAGGGAACAAGGTATATCTTCCTCGATGAAATTCAATATACGGAGCATTGGGAACTCTGGATGAAGGTCATCTACGACAGCCGGAAGGACATACGGCTTACAGCGACCGGCTCGGCCAGCCCGATATTGGAAAAAGGCTCGACCGACAGCGGGACGGGGCGATGGAGCATCCTGAAGATACCCACCATGTCGTTTTATGAGTATTGTCGTTTGCTGCAAATTGAAGAACCGATTCTCCCGGACAATTTGCGGCTCACAAAGCTCGTAAAAATGAGCAAAGCGGAGTTGGGCGATCTGATGGATCGCTTTGCGCCGCTGGAAGTGCATTTCAACCGTTACCTTATGATCGGTGGCTTTCCTGAGCTTGTATTATCCGACGATGATATGTATGCACAGCGGATGCTGCGGGAAGATGTGGTGGATAAGGTTATCAAGCGTGATGTTCTGACTCTTTTTAATATCCGAAGCCCGCTTCTGATGGAAAAACTGTTTTTGTATCTCTGTATGAACTCAACAGAGATTTTCAGCGTGACCACGGCGGCAAAGGAGTTGGAAAATACCTCCGCCTCTACAATAGACAGCTATATTGAGGCGCTTGAAATGTCTAACCTGATTTATCTGTCGAAGCCGATGGATGTGGGCAGCAAGGGTGCTTTGAAGGGCAAGCCGAAGATATACATTGCCGACGCCGCCATACGCAACGCCGTTCTAATGATAGACGACGTTCTTTCGGATGAACGGGAGCTTGGGGCGATGGTGGAAACGACGGTATATAAGCATATCGTATCCTTCTATCAGGGCAGCACGGCGCAGCTCGGCTACTTCAGAAAGGCAAAGGATAATCAGAAAGAGGTCGATGTGGTCATTGAGCTGCCGCGCGAAAAGATTCTCTGCGAGGTGAAATACCGCAACAATTCCCATATACCTGCCACGGACGCCATCGTCGAACTCTGCAAGGATGAAAGTGCAAAGGTCACAAGCGCTTTCCTCATTACAAAACAGTTGGATGATTTCGGCATCGCAAAGCACGAAACCCATGTGCCGATTTTGCGAGTACCTGCCATCGCATTTCTGTATTTGCTTGGAAAGGCGGAGGCCGACGGACAGAACGGAAAAATGTAACACCTATGGCACAATGCCCGCTTGTCACAACAGGCGGGTATTTTTCTGTCAGATTTATTGGTGAGCGGTCTTGCGCTCATACTTTTATCTGGCGGATACGCTTTGATGTTCTATTTCCCAAAATCAGAAAAATTTCGATTTTGGGAAATAGAAGGTCAACTTAATAGATACCGCTCCTTTACATAGAGCACCCACTTCCGGGTGCTCTAAATTTTTATCCGAAGGAGGCAGCCCTATGCCGAGTAAATATCAGGAATACAGGCAGATGGCAGACACAGCGGAGCGGCAGCTTACCAGCAGCTATAAAAGCTGGACGCAGTTCCTGCGCACAGCGGCACGGCTCTACAAGTATCCGTATAACGAGCAGGTCATGATCCACGCCCAGAGGCCGGATGCGACCGCCTGCGCCGAGTACGATTTCTGGAACAAAAAGATGGGGCGCTTTATCCGGCGCGGCTCCACCGGCATTGCCCTTATAGACACAAGCGGCCAGAAGCCGCAACTGCGCTATGTCTTTGACGTGGCCGACACCGGAGAACGGGAGCACTCCCGGCCCGTGCATCTCTGGCGGTTCCGCGCGGAGCACGAGGACATTGTTGCTGCCACGCTGGAGCGGAGCTACGATGTGTCCGTCAGTGACGGCATTGTCGAGCAGATGGAGTCAGCAGCTACCCAGCTTGCAAAGGAATATTGGGCGGATCACAAGCGGGACGTTCTCCACAACATTGACGATTCCTATCTTGATGGGTATGATGAGTTCAACACCGAGGTGCAGTTCCGGAACGCCGCAAAAGTCAGCATTACCTACATGCTGATGAGCCGGTGCAGACTGGAGCCGGAAGCCTATCTTGAACCGGAAGATTTTATGCCCGTGTTCGACTTCAACACCCCGGCTGCGGTTGCGGCGCTGGGCACGGCGGTCAGCGAGATCAGCCAGCAGGTACTCAGACAGATAGAAGTTGCCATCCGAAATTATGAGCGCGAAAGGAGCCAGAATCATGACCGAATTGACTTACACGAAGAACGGAGATTACCGGATTCCCAACCTGAAGCTGAGCGAGGAACCGGAGAGCACGCCCTTGGGCAAGTACGGGATGCTGCGGAAGACCTACCTTCAGGAGCATCGCCCCATCCTTTGGAACCAGATGATCCTGTCCGAGACGCTGTTCCCGCACCTGCGGGAGATCGACGAGACGGCGCGACAGAGACTGGAGCGGATGATGCCGGAGCTGATGAAGTTGGCAGGCGTGACGGAGAATCTGAAAACCAGCGACCCGATGAAATGGGTAGGGCTGATGAACGCCTGCAAGGCGCAGGCAGAAGAAACCATTCTGAACGAGCTGGTGTACAACTGACTAATGACGCGCCGGAAGTTGAACCGGCGCAGCCCACAGCGGCATATCAGATGAGCCTGTTTCCTACGGAAGAGGAACAAATTGCATATATCGACACAGCGGAGAGCGTCAATAATACGCCCTCCGCTTTTTCTGCGTTCATTTTGCAGGACGATATTGACCACATCCTGCGCACAGGCGGCAATGCGGATGAAGCACGCATGAAAATTGCCGCTGAGTTCTCCAAGCAAAAGCCCATAGAGGATCGCGCGGCATTTCTCAAAAATCTCTACCACGGCGGCAACGGCCTGATTACGGATAACGGCAGGCTTTCCGCATGGTACGGGGACGACGGTATCCACATTGCAACCGGCGATGCGGCACGGCATCTTCGCTCTGTCCAAGTGATAAGCTGGGCGGACGCAGCAGAGCGCATTGAGGCGCTTCTGGATGACGGTAAATTTGCCACCGATCTGGAAGTCACGGAAGCCCCACGCTATGAGCGGCTGGGTATTGCTGTGGATGTCTGGAATCTTTATCACGATTTCTCGGATGAAGCAAAATCGCTGGGGTATCTGTCCTGCTTGGGCAATATCCATAGCACCAGCTTTCCAGAGGAAACGGAGCGCCTGACGGATGATCTGCTGAATGCGGCGTTCCTGGATAGGCTCCTGTCAGAATACAAGGTATTCATGGACGCCTACCGCGAAAACCGTGCGCTGCTGCGCTTCCATTACCACAAGCCGCAGGCACTTCTCACACGTTTGGAAGATCTGTTCCTTCCACGAAAGGAATTCCGTTCCGATATGGTGGCTGTTCCAGCAACCGGCAGATTTATCACTGGAGATGAAATTGCGGCTTCTCTTGCAAATGGAAGCGGCTTTGAAGGCGGGAAAGCCCGCATCTATGAATTTTTCCAGACGCCGCATACGCCCAAGGAGAGTGCCGATTTTCTGAAAAAGGAGTACGGCATCGGCGGGCATACCCACGCCGTATCCAGAGAAAGCGGCAGCTATGAAGATCACGGCAGCAAGGGCATCACGCTGAGAAAGGCGGGCTGCGCGGATGTTCAGATGAATTGGAGCAAGGTTGCTTCGCGCATCTCTGAGCTGGTTCGGACGAACCGTTACCTTACACCGGATGAGCAGGCGGCCTATGACAAGGAAAATGAACAGGATGCCCTGCGAAATGCGGTTTACGATGACTATAACGATGTAAAAGCGGCGCATCCCGATGAAATCGTACTGTATCAGGTCGGTGACTTCTTTGAGCTGTATGGCGAGGACGCACGGGTGGTTGCGGATGATCTCAGCCTTGAGCTGACGCGCCGCAATTTGGAGGGAGTAGGCCGTGTTACCATGTGCGGCTTCCCTGCAAAGGATTTGGAGAAATACGTTGAAAAGCTGCGGGAAAAGCATGATGTAACAATTTCGCGCATTGGCGATTCCGGCCATGAACACACGGCATATACGCTCCCGTCCATCGACCACGAGGCTGAAAATGCCATCAATGCCTATGAAGCAGAGTTCGGCGCGGATGGAACGCGGGTATTCCGCGACCCCGCCGCAGAGCAAGCGCAGCCCACGGTGCAGGAACGTTTGGAGCATTACAGGCCGGTGG
>ULSH01010254.1_pt1 | contig 20155 bp, 18 predicted proteins | sample 1956151 | NCBI WGS metagenome assembly ULSH01 (sample SAMEA4835702, study PRJEB28245) | human gut metagenome | biome: gut microbiome; material: fecal sample | place: Denmark | collected 2008 | reverse complement strand
CTCAATTATGTACCACCCACCACAACAGGGGAAGACCCATATAAAAACAGTGTAACTTCAGGCAGATTATTATGTTGTTTATCAAGCCTGCGGATCTCCGCGAAATTGTGACTTTTCCGCTATTTAGCGATCTTGTTCAGTGTGGCTTTCCTTCACCGGCCGCAGATTACATTGAACAGCGCATCGATCTGAATCAACTGTTGATCCAGCATCCCAGCGCGACTTACTTCGTCAAAGCAAGTGGTGATTCTATGATTGATGGTGGAATTAGTGACGGTGATTTACTGATTGTCGATAGCGCTATTACCGCCAGCCATGGTGATATTGTCATCGCTGCTGTTGACGGCGAGTTTACGGTGAAAAAATTGCAACTACGCCCGACGGTACAGCTTATTCCCATGAACAGCGCGTACTCGCCCATTACCATCAGTAGTGAAGATACGCTGGATGTCTTTGGTGTGGTGATCCACGTCGTTAAGGCGATGCGCTGATGTTTGCCCTCTGTGATGTAAACGCGTTTTATGCCAGCTGTGAGACGGTGTTTCGCCCTGATTTATGGGGTAAACCAGTGGTTGTGCTATCGAATAATGACGGTTGCGTTATCGCCCGAAACGCTGAGGCAAAGGCGCTGGGTGTTAAAATGGGCGATCCCTGGTTCAAACAAAAAGATCTGTTTCGTCGCTGTGGCGTGGTTTGCTTTAGCAGCAATTATGAGCTTTACGCAGACATGAGCAATCGGGTGATGTCGACGTTGGAAGAACTATCGCCCCGCGTCGAGATTTACAGTATTGATGAGGCATTCTGCGATCTGACCGGTGTGCGTAATTGTCGCGATCTGACTGATTTTTGCAGAGAAATTCGCGCAACGGTGCTACAATGTACCCATCTTACTGTTGGTGTGGGGATCGCCCAGACCAAAACGCTGGCTAAGCTTGCCAATCATGCGGCAAAAAAATGGCAGCGGCAGACGGGTGGGGTGGTGGATTTATCAAATCTGGAACGCCAGCGTAAATTAATGTCTGCTCTCCCCGTGGATGAAGTCTGGGGGATTGGACGGCGGATCAGCAAAAAACTGGATGCGATGGGGATCAAAACCGTTCTCGATTTGGCGGATACAGATATCCGGTTTATCCGTAAACATTTTAATGTCGTGCTCGAAAGAACGGTGCGTGAACTGCGCGGCGAACCCTGTTTGCAACTGGAAGAGTTTGCACCGACGAAGCAGGAAATTATCTGTTCCCGTTCGTTTGGTGAACGCATCACGGATTATACGTCGATGCGGCAGGCCATTTGTAGTTACGCTGCCCGGGCGGCGGAAAAACTTCGCAGCGAGCATCAATATTGTCGGTTTATCTCCACGTTTATTAAGACGTCACCATTTGCGCTCAATGAACCTTATTACGGCAATAGCGCGTCGGTAAAACTGCTGACGCCCACTCAGGACAGCAGGGATATCATTAACGCCGCTACGCGATCTCTGGATGCCATCTGGCAAGCGGGCCATCGCTACCAAAAAGCGGGCGTGATGCTGGGAGATTTCTTCAGTCAGGGAGTCGCGCAGCTCAATTTATTCGATGACAACGCACCGCGCCCCGGGAGTGAGCAATTGATGGCGGTAATGGATACGCTAAATGCTAAAGAGGGCAGAGGAACACTCTATTTTGCCGGGCAGGGGATCCAGCAACAATGGCAGATGAAGCGTGCCATGCTTTCACCACGTTATACAACGCGAAGTTCTGATTTACTGCGGGTCAAATAAACATAGTGGCAGGAAAAAAGCGCTCCCGCAGGAGCGCTGAATGGATTAGCGACCGAACAGATCACGTTTTTTCACTTTAAACGGCTGGGAAATCACCACCAGCACCGCGACAATCAGGTAAGCGATAAAAATACCGAGCAACCACTGCGGCATTTCCAGACCTAAAAAATCCCACTGACGCTCGGCGCAATCGCCAGAGGCGACAAACACTTGCGGCACCCATTTATCCAGCGGCAGCCATTCCGGGAAACGAACCATAAAATCACAGGTCGCAAACGGCGAAGGATAGAGCTGAAGCATGGTGTGCTCGTAAGTTAACTGCACACCGCGGAACGCACTATACAACCAGATAACCATCGCTACATAACGCAGCGGAGTTTTCGGGGCGATCGCGCCAATCAGCGCAGCACCCAGAACGCCGAATAACGCGCAGCGTTCATAAATACAGAGCACGCAAGGTTTCAGTAACATCACATGCTGGAACCACAGCGCCGTCAGTTCCAGTGCCAGAGCAGTAAACGCCATCAACAGCCACGCGCCCCGGCCTTGTGAACATTGGTTCAAAAATCGCAACATAATCATTTCCCTGCAATATGCATAGAGTGCGCAGTTTAAACCAATTCATTCGCTGCGCCACCAGGAGGCAGCAAAAATAGGACGCAATTGGACAATTATCGGGCGAAAAGGCAAACCGGGCATTTATATGCCCGGTAAGTTGTTATCAAAGCGTTGCTATCCAGCCCATTTGCATAAACCATTCGGTTACAGGGGCAAGCGTAAACTCAACACAGAGTAACCCGACAACCGTTAGTACGAGGGTGTAGGGAAGAGCCATCCATACCATGCGACCATAAGATAGACGAATCAATGGCGCGAGTGCGGAGGTTAGCAGGAACAAGAACGCCGCCTGACCGTTCGGCGTAGCGACAGAGGGCAGATTGGTACCGGTATTAATGGCGACCGCCAGCAGCTCGTATTGCTTCAACGTGATAGCGCCACTTTCCATTGCCGCTTTCGCTTCGTTGATATAAATCGTCCCCACGAAGACGTTATCCGAAATGGATGACAGCAGACCGTTGAAAATATAGAACAGCGACAGCTGAGCATGTTCCGATGCCTGCAACACAAACTGAATAATCGGCGAAAACAGTTGTTGGTCGATAATCACCGCGACTACTGAGAAAAACACCGTCAACAGTGCGGTGAATGGCAGAGATTCGGTGAAGGCTTTACCGATAGCATGTTCATCGGTGACACCGGTCAATGATGTCGCCAGAATAATGACTGACAAACCAATCAAGCCAACTTCCGCCAGATGCAACGCCAGCGCAGTCACCAGCCAGACGCCAATAATCGCCTGGACAATCAGACGGATTTTATCCTGACGGGTACGCTGGTGGCGGCTTTGATCGTCAAACTGTTGCAGTACTTCGCGGACTTTCTCCGGCAGCGTTTCGCCGTAGCCAAACCAACGCAGCTTCTCTACCAGCAGGCAGGTTAACAGGCCACAAATCAGAACCGGAACGGTCACTGGCGACATGCGCAGGAAGAAATCGCCAAAATGCCAGCCAGCTGCTTTAGCGATGATCAAGTTCTGTGGTTCGCCCACCATGGTCATCACGCCGCCTAATGCGGTGCCGACACCTGCATGCATCATCAGGCTGCGCAAAAAGCCACGGAACTGTTCCAGAACCACTTTGTAATGCTTGTCGATATGACTATCGTCTTGCAGGTCGGTATCTTCGGTACGGGAAGAGGCAACACGATGATAAATACCATAAAAACCGACTGCGACGCTGATCACCACCGCCACGACGGTTAAGGCATCGAGGAACGCGGAGAGGAACGCCGCCGCCATGCAAAAAGAGAGCGACAGCAGCATTTTGGAGCGAATGCTTAGCAGCAAACGGGTAAATATGAACAGCAACAGCTGTTTCATAAAATAGATACCCGCCACCATAAACATCAGTAACAGCAAGACTTCAAGATTCGCCGCCACCTCTTCACGAACATGTTCCGCGCTGGTCATGCCGATGAATACCGCTTCGATAGCCAACAGACCACCGGGGAGCAGCGGATAGCATTTGAGGGCCATCGCCAGAGTGAAAATAAATTCCGCCACCAGCAGCCAACCGGCAACAAAGGGGCTGATGATGAAAATTAACGGATTAAGAATTAAGAAAATAATGAGGGCGAGTTTGTACCAGTCGGGGGACTGGCCCAAAAAGTTGCGCCATAGGGCACGGCCCCAGGAGATCTCCATGATGGTTTCCCTTACCTTAGAAATAATCAATGATGTTTTTATCTTAGAACGCAAAGCTTAACGGTCAGGAGGGGATCGAGGCAAGTGTTGATGGTCTGGAGAAAAGAGATGTAGAAAATGAAGCCTTGATCCCTTTTTTCTTCTTTTTGTGTGCTATCAGCGTAGATAGCCCTCTGGTATGATGAGTCCAACTTTGTTTTGCTGTGTTATGGAAATCTCACTATGGTCATTAAGGCGCAAAGCCCGGCGGGTTTCGCGGAAGAGTACATTATTGAAAGTATCTGGAATAACCGCTTCCCTCCCGGGACTATTTTGCCCGCAGAACGTGAACTTTCAGAATTAATTGGCGTAACGCGTACTACGTTACGTGAAGTGTTACAGCGTCTGGCACGAGATGGCTGGTTGACCATTCAACATGGCAAGCCGACGAAGGTGAATAATTTCTGGGAAACCTCCGGTTTAAATATCCTTGAAACGCTGGCGCGACTGGATCACGAAAGTGTGCCGCAGCTTATTGATAATTTGCTGTCGGTGCGTACCAATATTTCCACTATTTTTATTCGCACCGCGTTTCGTCAGCATCCCGATAAAGCGCAGGAAGTGCTGGCTACCGCTAATGAAGTGGCCGATCACGCCGATGCCTTTGCCGAGCTGGATTACAACATATTCCGCGGTCTGGCGTTTGCTTCCGGCAACCCGATTTACGGTCTGATCCTTAACGGGATGAAAGGGCTGTATACGCGCATTGGTCGTCACTATTTCGCCAATCCGGAAGCGCGCAGTCTGGCGCTGGGCTTCTACCACAAACTGTCGGCGTTGTGCAGTGAAGGCGCACACGATCAGGTATACGAAACAGTGCGTCGCTATGGGCATGAGAGCGGCGAGATTTGGCACCGGATGCAGAAAAATCTGCCGGGTGATTTAGCCATTCAGGGGCGATAATCCCTTCCGTTTAAAAAGCAAACCCCTCAAACGAGGGGTTTTTTGTTGTTTTTACAGATTTCCCATTCTCGGCGGGCAACGTTCCAGCAACTCGACGCTGCCGTCTTCGTTTTGCTGTTCCAGCATCACATCAAATCCCCACAGGCGATGCACATGCTTCAGTACTTCTTTGCGCCCCCGATCCAGCGGTGCGCGATTATGTGGAATGTAACGCAGCGTCAGCGAACGGTCGCCGCGCAAATCCACGTTCCAGATCTGAATATTCGGCTCCAGATTACTTAAATTATATTGCGACGATAACCGGTTACGGATCTCCCGATAACCTTCTTCATTATGAATAGCGGAAATCTCCAGATAATTATGCCGATCGTCGTCCAGCACGGTGAAGAAGCGGAAATCACGCATCACTTTCGGTGACAGGAACTGACTGATAAAGCTCTCATCTTTGAAATCACGCATCGCAAAATGTAATGTGTCCAGCCAGTCAGAACCGGCGATATCCGGGAACCAGTATTTGTCTTCTTCCGTTGGCGACTGACAAATCCGTTTAATATCCTGGAACATGGCGAACCCGAGGGCATACGGGTTGATGCCGCTGTACCACGGGCTGTTATAGGGCGGCTGGAAGACCACATTGGTGTGGCTGTGCAAAAACTCCAGCATAAAACGTTCCGTTACTTTCCCTTCATCATACAGATGGTTAAGGATGGTGTAGTGCCAGAAGGTCGCCCAGCCTTCGTTCATCACCTGAGTCTGTTTTTGCGGATAAAAATACTGGCTCACCTTACGCACAATACGCAGAATTTCACGCTGCCATGATTCCAGCAGTGGCGCATTTTTCTCCATAAAATAGAGCAGGTTTTCTTGTGGCTCGGACGGATAGCGGCGCGCTTCAGCAACCGTTTTCTCTTCCTCGCGCTTCGGCAGGGTACGCCAGAGCATATTGACCTGACTTTGCAGATACTCTTCGCGACTTTTCTGCCGGGCTTTCTCTTCTTGCAGCGAGATTTTTTGCGGGCGTTTGTACCGGTCCACGCCGTAGTTCATCAGCGCGTGGCACGAGTCCAGAAGCCGTTCTACTTCATCAACGCCATAACGTTCTTCGCACTCGGTAATATATTTACGGGCAAAAATCAGATAATCGACAATCGAACTGGCGTCGGTCCAGCTACGGAATAAGTAATTGTTTTTGAAGAAAGAGTTATGCCCATAGCAGGCGTGTGCCATCACCAGCGCTTGCATGGTAATGGTGTTTTCTTCCATCAGGTAAGCGATACACGGGTTAGAGTTAATGACGATTTCATAGGCCAGTCCTTGCTGACCGTGCTTATACAGCCGTTCAGTCTCGATAAACTTTTTACCGAATGACCAGTGCGGATAGTTAATTGGCATGCCGACGCTGGAGTAGGCATCCATCATCTGTTCTGAGGTTATCACTTCAATCTGGTGCGGGTAGGTATCCAGCCGGTAGAGTTTCGCCACCCGGTCTATCTCTGCCAGATAAACATCCAGCAGGTCGAACGTCCAGTCGGGTCCATCGCTCAAACGTGTGGTGTCCTTATTCATAGAATCGATCGTCGCCATACGCGCACCTCATTGTTGTCGGCGCTCTCTGTGTGGAGCACCTCATTTCAAGCATAGAACACCTGTTAAAAACCGCGTCGCCGGAGAATTTTTTTCTTTGCGATTTCTTATTATCAGAGTGCCACTAATCCGCTTCTGAACGGAATTTTATGCTGGATAAAAAGGGCGTTCAGCAGGAGATACTAAAGACGCCATATTGCCGCAGAGTCAGGGAGATGTGAGCCAGCTCACCATAAAAAAGCCGTATGTTGAATAATATTTTCAACTGAGTTATCAAGATGTAATTAGATTATTATTCTTTTACTGTATCTACCGTTATCGGAGTGGCTATGCGAGTTGTCATACTGGGAAGTGGTGTGGTAGGCGTTGCCAGCGCCTGGTACTTAAATCAGGCAGGACATGAGGTCACCGTCATTGATCGGGAGCCGGGGGCCGCCCTGGAAACCAGTGCCGCGAATGCCGGGCAAATCTCCCCCGGATATGCAGCACCGTGGGCGGCACCAGGTGTGCCTTTAAAAGCGATTAAATGGATGTTCCAGCGCCATGCGCCGCTGGCGGTTCGTCTCGACGGTACGCAGTTCCAGTTGAAATGGATGTGGCAAATGTTACGTAACTGCGACACCAGCCACTACATGGAAAACAAAGGGCGGATGGTGCGTCTGGCGGAATACAGCCGTGATTGCCTGAAAGCATTGCGCGCCGAAACCAATATTCAGTATGAAGGGCGTCAGGGTGGGACGCTGCAACTGTTCCGTACCGAACAACAGTATGAAAATGCGACCCGCGATATCGCCGTGCTGGAAGATGCCGGCGTACCGTATCAGCTGCTGGAATCCAGCCGCCTGGCGGAAGTGGAGCCCGCGCTGGCAGAAGTGGCGCACAAACTGACGGGGGGGCTCCAGCTGCCCAATGATGAAACCGGAGACTGCCAGCTGTTTACCCAGAATCTGGCGCGGATGGCGGAGCAGGCGGGGGTTAAATTCCGCTTTAATACGCCCGTTGACCAACTACTTTGCGACGGCGAGCAAATCTACGGCGTGAAGTGTGGCGATGAAGTGATTAAGGCCGATGCGTATGTGATGGCGTTTGGTTCTTACTCGACGGCGATGCTCAAAGGCATAGTTGATATTCCGGTGTATCCGCTGAAAGGCTACTCGCTGACTATTCCGATTGCACAGGAAGATGGTGCGCCGGTGTCTACCATCCTTGATGAAACCTACAAAATCGCCATTACCCGTTTCGATAACCGCATTCGTGTTGGTGGAATGGCGGAAATTGTTGGCTTTAACACCGAGCTGTTGCAACCGCGTCGTGAAACGCTGGAGATGGTGGTTCGCGATCTCTATCCACGCGGCGGTCATGTCGAGCAGGCGACTTTCTGGACTGGTCTGCGCCCGATGACGCCAGACGGCACGCCGGTTGTCGGGCGTACACGCTTTAAAAATCTGTGGCTGAATACCGGTCACGGCACGCTCGGCTGGACGATGGCTTGCGGTTCCGGTCAGTTGTTAAGCGATCTGCTCTCTGGTCGCACGCCAGCGATCCCGTATGAAGATCTAAGCGTAGCGCGCTACAGCCGTGGATTTACGCCATCACGCCCGGGCCATTTACATGGCGCACACAGCTAAGGAAACGAGATGACCCGTCCGATACAGGCCAGCCTCGATCTGCAGGCATTAAAACAGAATCTGTCCATTGTCCGCCAGGCTGCGCCGCGCGCGCGCGTCTGGTCGGTGGTAAAAGCGAACGCTTACGGGCACGGTATTGAGCGTATCTGGAGCGCGCTCGGGGCCACCGATGGCTTTGCATTACTTAACCTGGAAGAGGCAATAACGTTACGTGAGCGCGGCTGGAAAGGACCGATCCTGATGCTGGAAGGATTTTTCCATGCTCAGGATCTGGAGATTTATGACCAGCACCGCCTGACCACCTGCGTACACAGCAACTGGCAGCTCAAAGCACTGCAAAATGCACGGCTAAAAGCACCGTTGGATATTTATCTTAAAGTGAACAGTGGGATGAATCGGTTGGGCTTCCAGCCCGATCGCGTGCTTACCGTCTGGCAGCAGTTGCGGGCGATGGCGAATGTTGGCGAAATGACCCTGATGTCGCATTTTGCCGAGGCGGAACATCCTGATGGAATTTCCAGCGCGATGGCGCGTATTGAGCAGGCGGCGGAAGGGCTGGAGTGTCGGCGTTCGTTGTCCAATTCGGCGGCGACTCTGTGGCACCCGGAAGCGCATTTTGACTGGGTTCGGCCTGGCATTATTTTGTATGGCGCTTCGCCGTCCGGTCAGTGGCGTGATATCGCCAATACCGGATTACGTCCGGTGATGACGCTAAGCAGTGAGATTATTGGTGTCCAGACGCTAAAAGCGGGCGAGCGTGTGGGCTACGGCGGTCGCTATACTGCGCGCGATGAACAGCGAATCGGCATTGTCGCCGCAGGATACGCCGACGGTTATCCGCGCCATGCGCCTACCGGTACTCCTGTTTTAGTGGACGGCGTGCGCACCATGACGGTGGGGACCGTCTCGATGGATATGCTGGCGGTTGATTTAACGCCTTGCCCGCAGGCGGGGATTGGTACGCCGGTTGAGCTGTGGGGCAAGGAGATCAAAATTGATGATGTCGCCGCCGCTGCCGGAACGGTGGGCTATGAGTTGATGTGCGCGCTGGCGTTACGTGTCCCGGTTGTGACAGTGTAACTTGTTGTAAGCCGGATCGGAGGCAGCGTCTTCTGGTTGCGAAAAAATCATCCATCCGGCTGGTCAGCAACTGTAGTTGTTGATGTGACAGAGCCATTTCCCATGATAGTGTCCATTACAATGATGGACACTATTTCCCCGGAACCTGAGTTCACCGCACAGGCGTTCTACATAAAACGCTTACGTTTCATTGTTGACTCGAACTCGACTTCAGATAAATCACGCTTCACCCTTGATGCAGATTCGGGTTCATGTTCAGATTGTTGATTAACCGGCTGCGAGTCCTGTTGTTTTTCCAGACTCAACAGGCCCAACTGTTGATCCAGGAGCTCCAGGTCCTCCTGTACCTTCACGCGCTCCAGGAGTTCCGGGTCATCCAGGAACTCCAGATCCATAAGGTCATCCAGGTCCTCCAGCTCCTCGAGTCCTTCCAGGTCAACCAGACCTTCCTTGTGCAAAAAGTCCAAAAGCTCCTCCAGACCCTCCTGGTTTTTCAGGCCCTCGACGGCTTTGAGCAGCGTCGGTAAATTGTCTTTGTCCCACGGGTTACCATTACAGCTAAACACCTTCAGGCTTCGGGGCTGCGGCACCGGTACAGTTTTAAACTGGTTTTCTCCACAGTAGTATATGATTAGTTTGGGCGGCAGCCGTGGTGAAGAGATCAAATCGTTACTAGAACAGTCAAATACCTTCAGGCGAGTCAAGTTCTCCAGCATCTCATCAGGTATTAAGCTAATACTGTTGAAAGCACAGCGCAGTGTATACAGGTACTGGGGCATCGACGGCGGTAAAAATTGCAAGAAGTTTTCAGAACAGTCAATCACTCTCAGGTTAGTCGACAGCTCAGGCAGCCAGATAATATAGTTTTCATAGCACTTCAGTACCATCAGTTTCGGGGGCTGCACCTTCGGTAACAAGATCAAAAAGTTCTCCATACATTCAAGCACTCTCAGCCCCTTTGGCATTACCTCCGGTAACGCGGTCAACATGTTTCTACTGCAGTTAAATTCAATCAGATGTGGAGGCAAATTTTCAGGGAGTGAAGTCAGTCCAAGGTTGCTAAGATCGAGCATACTCTGTCTTGTTATGAGACATTCCTTCATTCTGCGCAATGCTTCTGCCCGGTCTTCAATCTGGCTTGCTGACTGGTTTTCTTTCAGGATATCTTCCTTGATTTCTTTCAGCCTTTCTTTCAGGTCTTCTTGGGGAATTTCTGACTGTTTGTTTTGCCGGTTTTCTTCCAGGACCTCGTGCAGTTTTTTTTGCAGGTTTTCTTGCAAACCATCCTGCTGTATAGCCCATTCGCACCATTTGGCGACCATCATGAACTCGTTATGTTGCTGATTCAGGGGAGTCCCCAACGTAATGATGGTATTGTTGTCCACCTGTATGTTCACTTTGCCCGCGGTACTAAGGTCAATGATCTGCCAGGGGGCATCACCCCAGCTGAATTTTTGCGGGCTGAGATACTTCATGTTCTGCAAAATTTGATTCTTGAGTTCCGCCGACAGGAAGAGCCGCCCAGGCGGGCGTCGTACGCCTGGGTTAACGGAAGATGGAGGAATGGCGGGGGCGAATGGGCAGATGTCTTTAAAGCTAGCCATAATGCTACGTATCCTTGAAATAAATATCCTCTGGCAGCGCCGGAGACGTGAATGTGGTCACCGCAAAGGAGCCACAGGACGTCATTTGCGCTGATATAACTACTCATCGTTGACTTTTTCCCTGGTCAGAAATGCCGTGTCGGGTCTGGTACATGCTGTATTACGGCCCAGGTAGCTCTGACGTATTAAAGAAAATACGAGAGCGAACGACCCGGAAATAATCGTTATTAAGCAAAGGAATAACTATAAGAAATCGCTCATGCATCCGGTGCTACAGGCGGATGAAACGCCTATTGTGTGGGCTACGTCAGTGCGGCAGGTTGCGTGGGGGAATATGTTCAGGCGATGTCAGGCAGGGGCCCCTGATGGTTGACGGGGATACAGGTAATGCGGGGCTGGTTTTTCTTCACCTGTTGCAGTCGGAAGAAGCCCTTACGCTGACTTTCTTGAGCCGGTGTTTTGAGTTCATTAGCCAGAGCCTGCAATGGTTTGTCATCCATAATTTAACTTTCTTCTGATGTTGGAATGAACATATCAAAATCAGGAAATGACAAGTTTATTACAGGCTCAGGCAGCGGTCAGTAAAGCATCGCATCCGGCGATAGATGCTGCATTAAATTTAAGATTCAGCTTCCTCTTCAGCCACCCGTACGCCAATCTTCAACACTTCATTATCTTCTTTCTCGGCCACCGTCCAGATCATCCCGGCAAACTCTACCTGGTCACCGACAACCGGTGCCGCGCCTAACAACTGCTGGACAATTTCACCCAGCGTTTGTTGCTTATCACGATATTCTCGCCCGTCTTCCAGGCCATATATCAGCGCAACATCAGCATATTTGGCGCTGGCTTCGAGAATGAAGTCACCAAAGAAGCGTTGATCCAGCGCGACCGGTGGCGACTGGCTGAACAGTTTACCGAGCGCCGGAAGATCGCGTTCCCGACCAATTACACACAATACATCGCCTTCGCGCAGTCGGGTGCTGCCGGTAGGATGAAGCAGCTGGTTATCACGAAACAGTGCCGCAATACGCGTCTCTTTTGGCATATGCAAATCGCGCAGTGCCGCGCCCACGCACCATTTATCGGCACTCAATTGATAAACAAACTGCTCCCACGGATTTTCCGGATGAATATCCAGGCCAACGCGTGACACCGGACGTCCGACGGGCGGAACCACCACTTTGGCTTTTTTCGCCGCCCACGAGAGTGATGTTCCCTGCAAGAGCAGTGAAACCAGAACCACAAAGAAGGCGACATTAAAGAACAGACGTGCATTCTCCAGCCCCGCCATCATCGGGAACACGGCCAGAATAATCGGCACCGCGCCGCGTAATCCCACCCAGCTGATAAACACGCGCTCACGCAGATTGAAGCCACGGAATGGTAGCAATCCGGCAAATACCGAAAGAGGACGGGCGAAGAAAATCATCCATGCGGACAAAATGAGCGCCGGAATGGCAATAGGTAGCAGATCGCTTGGGTTAACCAACAGCCCCAGCACCAGGAACATGGCGATTTGCGCCAGCCAGGCGAGGCCGTCGAAATTTTGCAGGATGCCGTAGCGGTTGCGAATCGGCCGATTACCCAGCAGAAAACCGCACAGATAAACAGCCAGAATACCGCTGCCTTCCAGCGCCGTGGTTAAAGCAAAAATTAAAATACCGCCGCTTAATGCCAGCAATGGATATAAACCGGCGGGCAGGGCGATGCGATTAATCATTTGCAGCAGTAAATAACCACCGCCAAGACCGATGACAATCCCGAGGCCAAATTGCTGCAGAATATCGACCACGAACATCCAACTGACACTGCTTTCATGTTGCTGGATCATCGCAATCAGGGTAATCGTCAGAAAGACCGCCATTGGATCATTACTGCCGGATTCAATTTCCAGCGTCGAGCCAACACGTTCGTTAAGCCCCTTACCACCCAGCAGAGAAAAGACCGCTGCAGCATCGGTGGAGCCGACGATAGCGCCGATTAATAAGCCTTCAATCAAATCAAGATTAAACAGCCACGCCGCCATCATGCCGGTTAAACCAGAGGTGATAAGCACGCCCAGCGTCGCCAGCGACAGTGCCGGTCCTAATGCCACACGAAAGGAACTGGCCTGAGTGCGCATTCCGCCGTCGAGCAAAATAATCGCCAGCGCCAGGTTACTTACCATGTAGGCGAAGGGGTAATTATCAAACGGGATACCGCCGACGCCATTGACTCCTGCCAGCATGCCGATCGCCAGAAAAATAACCAGAATAGGAATGCCAAGACGGGAAGAAAATGAACTAAGTAATATACTGCTGGTGACAAGGATGGATCCTAAGATGAAAAGGCTAATTATTGTTGTGGCATCCAACGGTCGGTTACTCCTGATTACGCTGTCTCTTATATAAACCCTACCATATTAGCGGCAGAGACAGCGTTTTACTTAGCCCTGAAGCGTGATTTTTTTACATTTTAAGAACAGGATGACCGCTAATCGTCAACTGAGTGCCTTCCTGGGTGTTCTTAAGCATGGCTTGTGCGCCCAACGGCAGCGTAACCGTACGTTGTTCATGACCAAAATCGAGGCCGGTAATGAGTGGAATCGACAGTCGGGAACGCAAAAACGCGTACACTGACTCCAGGTTGTAACCTGCGTCATAATCATTAGGCGTGCTGCCGCTAAAGCTACCGAGAATAATCGCCTTCTGACGTGGCAAAATTCCAGCATGATAGAGCTGCAACAGCATACGTTCGACGCGGAAAGGATGCTCGTTAATATCTTCCAGCACCAGAATACCGTTTTCGATTTGCGGCATCCACGGTGTACCAATCAGTGAAATCAGCATCGCGAGATTGCCTCCCCATAACGTGCCTTCGGTCTGACATGTCGGGCCTTCCCCTTGCCATTCAATGGTGAAGGTTTCATTGCGTAACGCCAGCCAGAAATGGTGCTCGGTAAAGGCGTTCAGTTCATCCGCGCCAAAGTTTGCTACCAGCATGGGGCCGCTAAAGGTGATGACATTGCCATGCGCCAGAAGACCGCACTGAATGGCGGTAAAATCGCTATGTCCGCAAATGAGCAACGGGTCATGTTGTTGGCGAGCCACCAGTGCCTGCCAGTCAATATCTGCCAGTAAACGACTGGCACCGTAACCGCCGCGTACAGCCAGCACGATGGTGTTGGGGGTAGTCAGTCTGGCAAGAGAATTGAGATCTTCCAGACGCTCCGTTTCCGTACCCGCAAAACGCTCACAACGACGGGCAATAACCTCGACGTTATTGACCTGATGCCCCGCGTCGGTAAGGCGCTGGATACCACGCAGCGCGGCGTGCTGTTTAATGCAGTAACCCGATGGGGCAATTAAGTGAAACAGAGACATGGCAATTCCTTGCTGACAACAGAAACGAAATGTATATCATGCCGCTTAGGTGTGCCGTTGTCACCTCAACGGCGATTCCAGGCTATAAGGATAGAAGAAGTGAAATTGAGATGGTTTGCCTTTTTGATTGTGTTATTAGCGGGTTGTTCATCAAAGCATGACTATACGAACCCGCCGTGGAACGCGAAAGTTCCGGTGCAACGTGCGATGCAGTGGATGCCAATAAGCCAGAAAGCCGGTGCAGCCTGGGGCGTCGATCCACAATTGATCACGGCGATTATCGCTATCGAATCGGGTGGTAATCCGAACGCGGTGAGTAAATCGAATGCCATTGGTTTGATGCAGTTAAAAGCTTCAACCTCCGGACGTGATGTTTATCGCCGTATGGGCTGGAGTGGTGAGCCGACGACCAGCGAGCTGAAAAATCCGGAGCGTAATATTTCAATGGGGGCGGCTTACCTGAATATTCTGGAAACCGGCCCGCTGGCAGGCATTGAAGATCCGAAGGTACTGCAATATGCGCTGGTGGTGTCATACGCTAACGGGGCAGGTGCGCTGCTACGGACTTTCTCGTCAGATCGGAAAAAGGCGATCAGCAAAATCAACGATCTGGATGCTGACGAGTTCCTCGATCACGTAGCGCGAAATCATCCTGCGCCGCAGGCTCCGCGCTATATCTACAAACTTGAGCAGGCACTGGACGCGATGTAAATCAGTCGCGCACTTTGTCCGCTTTCTCCCGGGCTTCTCGCTCGAGAGAGAAAATAATCCGCTGTAATTGCCGCTCCACCGTCGGGCTGACGTTAAGAAAACGGAAGCTCAGACGGGGAGTGGTGATGGTTTCATTCTTGCCATCAATCACTTTGCGCTCGCTGATGGAGATTAACTGGGCGTCAAAGTGAAAAACACCCCATTGCCCCATGTTGACTTCAATCTGAGCGAAGCGCATGCCTTCGTGCAATCCGGCAGGCTTTGCTGTTTCCAGTAATGCGCCCATGCCGCCTAACGATAAATCATACAGGCGGAAACGTAACGTACTGTTATCCGCCAGTTTGGTCTGGCAAAAATAAGGCGGATGGAGTGGGGCGGAGATGCGGAAATATCGGCGTCGTTGTACAAACCACAAGGTGGGAGGCGGTACGGTAATAAATGCCGGAAGCTGCAAGTATTCACTCTGCTGTAGTTGTTCAACAGTAAACTCGACTTTCGCACCCTGAGTTTCGGCGGTAATGGTAATGTGCTGCGCCTTTAGCACGGCGATGTTGTCTTCGGCCTGGCTGCCGAAATCCAGCACCAGTTTATCCGGAGTTATTGCCAGTATTTTGCTGATCAGCTGCCCGCCATTCCAGCTAATACGCAAAGGAATTGCGGCTTTGTGCAAATCGCGTAACACGCCCAGGACGGCTAACGGATTTTGTTTCAGGAACTGCTCATGGTAATGACTCACGCGGAAAAACTCCTGACTGACAAACTGTCTTAGGTTTATCGGTCACAGTTAACAAAACTTAATACAAATGCGTGAATATTTTTTACATGTTGTTCTTAAATCAGCCGACATACGCCCAGCATCGATTCCGCCCTTGCCTATACTTAGAGCGTTGACGTAAGCATTTCTTGCGTCCGATTCATCGAAACGAGGGCCTGAACATGGGAATTATTGCCTGGATTATTTTTGGCCTGATAGCCGGCATTATCGCCAAGCTAATCATGCCGGGGCGTGATGGTGGTGGATTTTTCCTGACCTGTATTCTTGGGATAGTCGGTGCGGTGGTCGGCGGCTGGCTGGCGACCATGTTTGGCATTGGCGGCACCATCAGCGGTTTTAATTTGCACAGCTTCCTGGTGGCGGTGGTGGGCGCTATCCTGGTGCTGGGCGTATTCCGCCTTCTGCGAAGAGAATAAGATTTTCATAAGGCGGATAGCGATACAGATGCCGCTATCCGCTTTCACATCAGAACGTATACTCGATACCTGCCCAGAAATTGCGACCTTCTTCAATAAACCCTTCACTGTAGGCATATTTGGTATCAAACAGGTTATTGACCGACGCATTGACGCTGAAGCCATGACCTAAGGTGTAATCGGCTCGAATGTGAGTCACCGCAAAACCGGCGGCTTTTTGTGAACCGTCACTGTTGCTGTAGCTGGAGGAACGCGCCTCTTCCGACAGCGTTACGCTTAACGGCTCCCACGGTTTGAGAGTCATCCATGCGGTCATTGTCTGCGTTGGCAGATCGGTTATCTTGCCGATGTCTTTGCGTTTGGCGTCAGCGTGGATCAGGGCGTAGCTCAATCCTACATCCAGTATATTGCTGATTTTCCCCTTAATACCGGCATCCAGACCGCTGTAATCCACCGTGCCGCTGTTCTGATTTTGAATGGTATCGGCATCGATATTGTGCGAGAGGATGGCATCACTCACCCGGTTATAGTAAACGCTGACCTCAAACCCCCAGTCGTGCGTGAAGGCACCATTCCAGGTTAAATCCACCCCGCGCGCGCGTTCCGGTTTGAGCTGCGGGTTAACAATCGCTATCTGGTTATACGCAGGTTTGGACGTGGTATAGCGTTCTTTCAGCGTCGGAAAGCGTGTGCGGTCATAGTACGAAAGCGCCAGCGTGTCTTCATTGGCAAAGTGGTATTTCCCCATCACCTGCCAGTTAAAAGCTGACTGATTGTTGTCGTCATAATGGGTGATACTGCCATCTTTCTCATGTTTTTTCGCTTCTACGCTATCGCGCCAGTCATAGCTGATTCCAGCCACGACATCGACATTATCGGCAGCAGCCCATTGATATTCACTGGCGAGCGACCAGGTACGATCTTCATAGCGATCGTAAGCGGCGTGTGGCGCACCTTTTTCCCGGTGTACGTCATCTTTCCAGTTAACGGCAAACGACAGCAGATCGTTTTCACGCACATCGGCTGCCAGTTGTAACCCGGCACCGTCGCTGTAATCGGAATAATGGCTGTAGCTGCCTTTTTTATTTTTCAAATCAGCCAGCGAGTTGTACATCATTAGCGTATTTTCAAAGGTGTCGCGATACAGCCGACTTTTCAGGGTAAAACGATCGTTTAGTTGGGTCGTTCCCTGATAATAAAAACTTTCTTTGTCATACTCTGGCCACTGCCAGTAGCGTGATTTTTGACCACTATTTCCACTGTATGGCGGGTTATCTTTTTCACCATCCTGCTTAATGTAAGTCACTGTGTATTCATCGTTTTCGCGTGGTGTAAAACCGAGCTTCACAATGCCGCGTTTATCATCAGCCGATGAATTAATCATCTTGCCGTGTTTGCCTGCAATATCATTATTTACACCATGCGGCAGGCCGAGAAAATCCTGCTTTAGCTGGCTACCGCTGACTTGCAAATACCCCAGATCGCTGCTGGCGGCAAATGAAGCATGCATATCGTAGGCATTGTCCTGGCTACGGCTCCACCCTGGCGATATCCCAGATTTGCTTCCAGAGGTTTTGTTGGCTTCTGGGTGGTGATATTAATGGCTCCGCCCATCTGATTAGGCCCCTGAAGCAGCGACGAATACCCTTTGGAAACTTCAACTGCCCCCAAATTGTTGGTCAGAATCCGCGCCAGATCGAGGTTGCCGTCATAGGGAACATAAATGGGCACACCGTCGAAATAGACCGGCACCTGACGACTATCAAAGCCACGAACTTTGACCTGTTCTTCGTTGCGGCTACCTGACTTTTGCAGCACCACGCCGGGGACGACACTTAATGCCTGAGCGACATTCTGTTTATCCAGGGCCTTCATGGTGGGTTGATCGAGAACGGTGGTCGTCGTTGATGATACCGGACTGGACCATACGGTCAGCGTGTCACTCTCCTGAGCCGCTACGGCCTGCTGGGTAAAGGCAAGTGATAATGCTGTGCAGAGATAACGTTTTTTGAGTCTCATAGAATAAATTCCGTTTAACAAAGAATTAAATAGAGGCTGCGGGTTGCAGACTGACTTTAATGTCAGCCGGTGTCGCGTAATAAGGCGCGGAGGTAATAAAAAGGCGAATGCCGCAGTCGAGGTAATTTTTGAGTGTTGTCAGATTAATTCCGCCGGTCAGAGCCAGCGTGCAGTGGGGAGCCAGCGACGGTGCTATTTGCGCAATTTCAGTTGCCTGTTGCGGACTAAATTTGTCGAGCTGAAGTACGTCTGGTTGCGCGCGTAACGCGGCGATTGCCTCTTTCGGCGTGTCGGCTTCAACAACTATTTTCTTCTCGGGTGCGTGGCGACGTAACTGATTGATTGCGCCTGACCAGTCCTGATTGTCATGAAGAAAATGACGGTGGTTGGCAAACAATAATATGGTTTCCGCACATCCGGCACGATGAATCAGTCCTCCGGCAGCCAGAATTGCCTGCGAGGCCAGTAAGCGGGTGCCCGGAATTGCTTTTCGGGTACAGGCGATATTGCCATCAGGGTAACGTTCACGAAGTAACGCCTGCATTTGAGCGAGATAATCAGAAACACCGCAACTCCACTCCAGCACATTCTGGACTGCCTTCCATCCCTGATGAAGTGCTGCAGCATTACCCTGCGCACGGATTAGCCGCTGACCCGCGTTCGCTTGAGAACCGTCGCTGACCGCGTCATCAATAGTTAATCCCAGCGTAGTTAACATCTTACACGCGACAGAAATTCCGCTGACGCAGCCGCCCTGACGGAGAAAAAACTCTATATAGCCATGCTGGTGTCCAATATTTAATGCTCGCGTGGTCAGGTCACCGCCCTGGATATCTTCCAGAAGTAACGCATCGATTTGTGCCTGAGAAAGGAAAATCATCGCAGTGTCTCCTGCGGTACGCTATCCCACCAGATGAGCGCCCAGTCGCGGCTGGCAGGGGCGAGGGCACGAGCATCTTGTTGTTGATACCAGCGATATAACCGCTCACGCTCATCGTCGTTAAGCGCGCCAAGACTCCAGCTGGCGTTCTGCTCAAAACGTTCCCAGGTGCTGTTATCCTGTTGGCAATTTTGTCCACGGATAAAATCAACGTGGGCATAAATTCCCATCTGATACAGGACGTTGAGCGCAAAGATATAGTTGGGTAATTCGATCACTTCCCGACCAGCCGCCCGCTGAATGGCTGGAGAGACGAACGAGGTGCTGACCAGATGAGTCGTATAGACGCGAAGCCGTGCCTGATTATTCAGTTTGCTCATTGCCTGGCGCATATCAGCCACCAGAGTGGAGCGGGAAGCCACGGCAATATCGCAGCGTGGCAGGTCACTCCAGTCCTCTTCCCAGGCGCGCTGGATCCAGTGGACATTGTCTGCCTTTAGCGCGGCGGCGCGACGGGCGGCAACGTTCAGCATCCCCTGACTGTAATCAACGCCATAAATCGTCGTGAGTTTGTCCGCCAGCGCCAGCGATACGGTACCCGGTCCGCAGCCCATATCGAATAAGGTTTGCGCGCCTTGCAGGTCAATTTTTGAGGTCAGTTGTTGCAGGTAGCTGTCCGTAGGCGAGGCGCAATTTTCCGCCATTTTTTCCGCCCGTTGATCCCAGTGATCCGGCGTTTTTTCTGTGCGATGGGCCAGCCTGAGTTGCTGAAGGTAAAGGTCTGCAAAATCAATATCGTCAATGAGCATGATTTTTCCTTAGTGCTTAATTGCAGAGAGGTGATGGTGAATCTGGTCGGCAGAAACCCGGTACAGGGCAGCCAGTTTTTTCGTTGTTAACTGTTCGGTCGGTAAGCCTTGTGTTACACGTCCATCTGGCTCTACCTGGATAATGCTGTCGGCAATGGCGTTGGCATGGAGCGGATGATGAGTCGACATTAACATTGTCATGCCGTTATTTTTGAGCTGCGCCAGCGTGTCCAAAAGTTGGATCTGATGACCGAAATCGAGGCTGGAGGCAGGCTCATCCAGTAATAACAAGCGCGGTTGCTGGACGAGTGCACGGGCGA
>ULSH01040529.1_pt1 | contig 20243 bp, 20 predicted proteins | sample 1956151 | NCBI WGS metagenome assembly ULSH01 (sample SAMEA4835702, study PRJEB28245) | human gut metagenome | biome: gut microbiome; material: fecal sample | place: Denmark | collected 2008 | reverse complement strand
CCCTTCGATATTCATTTTTCCCGCCTGACGCACTGCTGCCTCCGATCCGAGCGTTACGTAATCGTCATATTTTATTACCTCGGCGCGAATGAATCCCTTTTCAAAATCCGTGTGGATTATACCGGCACATTTAGGCGCTTTCGATCCCCTCAAAAATGTCCATGCACGAACTTCATCGGGACCGGCAGTGAAATATGTCTGCAGATCAAGGAGAGAATAGGCCGACCGGATCAGACGGGCAACGCCTGACTCTTCCAGACCGATTTCCTGTAGGAACATCTGGCGGTCCTCGTAAGTGTCCAGTTCGGCAATCTCAGCCTCTGTCTGAGCAGCAACCACAAGCAGCTGCGCATTCTCCTCGGCGATCGCTGCGCGGACAGCATCCACGTAAGCATTGCCTGTAGCAGCCGAAGCGTCATCGACATTGCAGACATAAAGGACCGGCTTATTGGTCAGAAGAAAGAGATCGCGCGCGAATTTCTGTTCGTCGATAGTGTCGAATTCAACCGTGCGTGCCGCTTTGCCCTCTTTCAGGGCCTCATAATAGCGGCTAAGGACTTCATATTGCATCTTTGCGACTTTGTCACCGCCGGTCTGCGCCTGCTTCTGGGTGCGGGCCATGCGACTCTCAACTGTTTCAAGATCCTTGATGAGAAGTTCGTAATCGATGATCTCCTTGTCGCGGACAGGATCGACAGTACCGTCAACATGGGTGATGTTATCGTCATCGAAACAACGCAACACATGTATGATCGCATCCGTCTCCCGTATGTTGGCAAGGAACTTGTTGCCGAGACCTTCGCCCTTGCTGGCGCCTTTTACGAGGCCGGCGATATCGACAATTTCTACTGTAGCGGGAACCACACTCTTCGGCTTACACATATCGACGAGCGTGTTCAGGCGGTCATCGGGGACTGTGATGACACCGACATTAGGTTCGATTGTACAGAAAGGGAAATTGGCCGACTGAGCCTTAGCGTTTGAGAGACAATTGAAAAGAGTGGATTTCCCGACATTGGGCAATCCCACTATTCCGCATTGAAGAGCCATATATAGGGGTTTTGATTATTATTTGATATTAAAAAGACATGCAAAGTTACATAAAAAACCCCGAATACCAACATGTAACAGCCTTTTCAAGGCCTGACCGATGCAGGAAAAGCCTTGCTGCCACTCTCAGGCAAGATGGATAAGCTTCCGGAATATATCGACTGTTTCCGGATTTCCCGAATATTTACCCTGATCCTCGCTGAGTTTACATGTCGGGCAATAAAACGGCCAAGATTCAGTGATCTTGACATCGGTCAGCTTTATGACTATGTTCATCGGCCTGACGTTTTTGAAATCATTGGTGAAATGAGTCCCTATTCCAAACGACGGAATACATTTGTTCCTCGCATACTTCTGGATTCTTATGGCTGAATCAACATCAAGTCCGTTGCTGAACACTACCTGTTTGGTTGCGGGATCGATCTTCAGCGAACGATATTTATCGACAATCAGGTCAAGCTGTTCGAAGTCATCTCCGCTATCCACCCTTAACCCTTTGAACATGTTTGCGAAATCCTCCGAAAAGTTCAGGCTGAAAATGCGCCATCCGTATGTGTCATAGAGAAACGTTCCGAGCGCGCCCCTGTATGTGTCGGACCACTTGCGCATCGCGATATGGTTGGCCATCTGCGGCCCGTACATCCCGGCAATGGCACAGACAAACTCGTGGGCCATGGTCCCGACCGGCGTCAGGCCGTATTTCATGGCGAAATAAACATTGCTTGTGCCCACGAAGCGTCCATCTCCCTCGGCTTCCATGCCGCTGTCCCTCAAAGCCCTTATGACAGTTTCCTGAGCCGCGAACGACGCCCTGCGCCGTGTCCCGAAATCGCTGAAACTACACCCGGCTTCGAGCAGGCGCCTCCCTTTCTCGAATGTCTTCTCATAATAAGCGTCGTAATCCAGTCCTTCCGACTGCCCCGTCATGATGTAATAAAGTTCGGAGATTATCGCCAGCACCTTGACCTCAAGCAATATGGTGCTGCTCCAGCAACCCTCGAATTCCACAGAGAGATGGCCCGACGCATCCTGACTTACGCTGACAAGACGCCTGTCATAACGGAAACCACGCAAATACTCGCAGAACCAGGCCGGAATGTAGCGGCACCTCGTTTTCAGAAAATCCACTTCCTCATCGGTTATGACCACATTTTCAAGCTTGGCGATCTGTTCCGCAAGCTCTCCGGCGAAGCCCGGAGGATAAACGGTATTGTTTCGGTCCATAAAACGGTATCTCACCTGTGTGCGGGGATAATTGTCTATAACCGCGCAACACATGGTGAATTTATATAGGTCATCGTCCGTGAAATGAGTTATTATCGGTCGCATGGGAAGGTTTATTGTAAGTCATAATCCATAAGATACCGCTGACTGCGGCAACTTTCTCTTTATAACAATCCGGTGCCTCTTTGTGTTGCGCTAAGTTTTCATGCGCCCGGTCATAACCGGCTGCGGGGAAATTGGTATTATTTCATGTAAAAAAGGTTATCGCATATAATCAGGATTTTATACATTTGCATGTACTAAACAATTATATACCGGATTATTCATTTTAAACAGATTCGTTTATGAAAAAAACATCGATTCTGATATTATTCTCATTAATTATTCCTTTTCTCACATTTAAACCAATGGCACAACAGATTATCGAGAATCGCTTTCGGAACGGAGTGAAGAAAGAAATAGTCCAGACAGCAGGGCGACAGCAGCTCGGAGAGTTCGCGCCCGAGTTCGCGCATCTCAACGACGACATTCTTTTCGGAGAGGTATGGAGTCGCAATGATCTTCTGTCACTGCGCGACAGGAGTCTCGTCACAATAACCTCACTTATAAGCCAGGGAATCACCGACTCGTCACTCACATTCCATCTTCAGGAAGCCAAAAAGAACGGAATAACCCGCATAGAGGCTGCCGAGATCATCACTCACATAGCGTTCTATGCAGGGTGGCCCAAAGCATGGGCAGCATTCCGGCTCGCTAAAGAGGTCTGGAACGACGACATCAAAGGCGACGACGCCAAATCCGCATTCCAGCGCGAAATGTTTTTCCCGATCGGAGAACCCAACACCGCCTACGCCCGCTATTTCAAAGGCAACAGCTATCTGGCACGCATATCGGCCGATCAGATTCCTTTTGCCAATGTCACCTTTGAACCTGGATGTCGCAACAACTGGCATATCCACAAGGCTTCAAAAGGCGGAGGACAGATGCTGGTCGGTGTTGCCGGACGTGGTTGGTATCAGGAAGAAGGGAAACCCGCACAGGAGATCCACCCGGGAACGGTAATACACATTCCGGCCAATGTCAAACACTGGCATGGCGCAGCACGGGATTCATGGTTCGCTCATCTTGCATTTGAAGTTCCGGGAGAGAACACGGAAAACGTATGGCTCGAGCCTGTTTCCGATGCCGAATACGAAAAACTCTGAAAACAATTGACCTGAATTGATCCAAAAGGATACGTATTCCAACCTCATCGGAAAGATATTCGCCTTTATTTTCAGGTCAGACCGCCCGGCTTGCATCCGCTACATCTGCGAGCATGGCGAACAGGCTTTCGCCGAAGAAATGACTAAACGTAAATGTCAGACAATTAAAAAGAAATAAATCATGTTTATCGCAATTCTAAAGTATAAGAAACCGTTGAGCGAGGTTGACCGATTCCTTCAGGCACACCGCGAATATCTCGCCGAGCATTATGCCTCCGGTGATTTCATCACTTCCGGCCCACAGACTCCTCGCGTTGGAGGTGTGATTATGATTAAAGCAGAGAACCACACAGCAGTGGACGCCATCATTGCAAAAGACCCGTTCAACATCAACGGCATCGCCGACTATCAGATTGTGGAGTTTACTCCGACAATGTTCTGCGATGATATTCTCAAAACCATTCTCTGATTATGCCATATATATCCATCGAGAGCGGAAAGCTGACAGCAGAACAGAAAAAACAACTGATAGAACGACTAACAGCAACAGCCTCCGAGGTAACCCATATCCCGAAGCAGTTCTTTACTGTCACCATCAAGGAACTGCCGGACGAGAATTTCGGCATAGGCGGCAAATCCATCGATGAGATTAAACGCAACTACAAAGGATGAGCCTCACATTACGTCCATATCAACCTTCGGATGCCGCAGTGATTACATCGTGGCTCAAAAGCGAATATCTTATGCGCCAATGGTGCGCAGACAGATATGAACGTTACCCGGTCACGCCCGAAGATATGAATACATATCACGAGAGGAATATTGACGGACAACGCTCACGTGCCATGACAATGACGGATGGCGATGATATTGTTGGATATATCACGCTACGCACTCCGGCAGATAATCCGACGGAACAGCGACTGGGGTTTGTCATTGTCGATGACTCAAAGCGTGGTCGCGGTTTAGGAAAAGCTCTTGTATCAATGGCTGTCAAATATGCTTTTGAAACGCTTGGAGCTACAAAAATGTCGCTCGGTGTCTTTGAAAATAATCCTTCCGCCATTCATTGTTATGAAGTCGCCGGTTTTCATCGCGTATCACTACCTGAAACCGAGAGTTACGAATGTCTGGGCGAAACGTGGAACTGTATTGAGATGGAATTAAAAAATGATACCCCAAAACATCCTTGACATAACCGATCGTAACGAATTCCGCGAATGGCTCATAAAAAACTGCTCTTCCGAAAAAGAGTGCTGGATTGCCGTAAAGCGAGGCAAGACACCGCCGGAGAATGCCTTGTGGTATCTTGACGCCGTAGAGGAGGCTTTATGTTTCGGCTGGATAGATTCTACGGTCAAGAATGTGGATGGCGTTACGCTCCAGCGTTTCGGACCGCGAACCAAAAACGGGAGATGGACCGAACTGAACAAAGAGCGTTGCCGGCGGCTTGAACGTCTCGGGCGCATGACAGACAGAGGACATGCCATCTGTCCGAACCTCAATGCGGAATTTGAGATTATACCTGAAATAATTATCGCATTCAAGGCTTGTCCTGTGGCATGGCAGAACTTTCAGGACTTTCCACCACTATATCAAAGGGTAAGGATTGACAATATTCAGAGAGTAGTTGCAAAGCCTGAATTATTTGAGAGTCGGCTGACAAAACTTATAGAAGCAAGCGAGCGGGGTGAGATGATAGGCGACTGGCACGATTGCGGACGATTACTGGAGGATTGAATCATGATCCGGACACTTAAAGACATGACTTTGGAGGAACTTTGGCAGCTGTTCCCCATCGTGCTGACTCCGCACCAGCTGCAATGGAAAGATTGGGCGAGAGAAGAAATAGAAAACCTCACCGCATTGCTATCGGGATATTGTCCTGTTATCACCCATATAGGCAGCACAGCCATACCCAATATTCATGCAAAGCCGATAATTGACATTCTTGTAGAGATAAATCCCAGTGCCGACAAGCAGCAAATCAAAGAAAAAATGGGAACTGCGGGATATATCTGTATGTCAATTTCCGATAGCCGCATGAGTTTTAACAAAGGCTATACTCTGGCCGGGTATGCCGAAAAGGTTTTCCATATCCATTTTCATAGAATCGGTGACAATGATGAAATACTTTTCCGCGATCATCTGATTGCACATCCGGAAGTTGCTGAAGAATATGAAAAATTAAAATTATCACTGCTTCCTAAATACAGAAACGACCGCGACGGTTATACCGAAGCTAAATCCGAATTTGTACGACGGACTATAAAACAAGCCTTAGAACAATGAAACACAAAATATATCCGCGCTCTAATGATAATCAGACGGTGTAGCTGAAATCGGTTGTCACGCGCCCGACAATCGAAGACGGATGAAAAAATCCGCAAGGCAATACCCGCAATTAGAGATGGTAAAATTGAGCGGCTGGAGAACCTATGAACCCCTTTTAGGCGACAAAGTTATTTCAGTTGTTCGCAAAGGAGGTTTTTCTGAATTCCGAAGGGCTTTGCCCGATAATGCGCTTGAACAGTCGGGTAAAATGCTGAGGATACTGAAATCCGAGGTCGTAGGCTATGATAGCTACATCGTCGGATGATGACAGTAACCGATGCTTCGCTATCCTGATAATATAGTTGGCTATAAAATCTTTGGCATTGACTCCGGTCTCTTTCTTTACAAGATCTCCGAAATATCCCGGCGAAAGATTGACCTGATCGGCAAAATAGGCGACTGACGGAAGCCCGCTTTTGCACTCCTCGCCGTCGAAATAACGCTGCAGGGATTTCTCAAACTTCCGGACGACATCGGAGTTTACGCGATGGCGTGTTATGAACTGGCGGTCATAGAATCGATAAAGATAATCGAGGAGCAGCTGAATGTTTGATGAGATGAGACTCGCTGAATGGCGGTCAACAGGATGTTCAGTCTCGCGCTTTATTTTTTCAAGGCAATCGAGAAAAAGTTCTCTTTCCTCCTGCGACAGATGAAGCGCTTCCATCTGCGAATAATCGAAAAAGGAATATTTGTCAATCGTGGCACCGAGCGGAGTATCGAAAATAAGGTCGGGATGGAAAAGAAGACCTATCACATCAGGAGCAAACTCCTCGACTTCCATATCTATTCCGACAATCTGCCCCGGCGAAAAACTGACTATAGTTCCCTCCTGATAATCATATTCGCGGCGCCCGTATTTCAAAGTACAATTAGTCCCGTTCTTAAGGAAAAGCGCATAGACGCCGTAGGTCATCACGATATGATTGACGGATTTCGTTGCCTTTTTGAGATCCACGACAGATACCTGCGGATGCTGGGTCTCGATGCCGAACAATTTATTATAGTCGTCAACCGATGATAGTGTTATTTTATTCTGAATCTTTTTCATATCGGCAAAGTTAGCCGATTATTTCCATAATTCACAACATAATGCTAAAATTGGTAAGCACTCAGCGAAACTGGTAATCCTGCAAATAGACTCCGATTAATCTTTTTTTCGTATTTTTGCCGCATAAATTATTTGAATCATCTGATAAAACATCACATTCATGAAAATACCTGAGGACATAGAGCAACTTAAATCAGGAAATTGGATCAACGGTTTTACCGACAATATCGCCGCAGGACTTGAGAAATGCGAGGAACAGTGTTTCATCCTCAACTCTCTTCCGCCTTCTCAGAAAGAACGACGCCTGACAATCCTACGCGGTCTGTTCGGGTCCATCGGAGAAAAATTCGTTCTTCATTCCCCGTTCCGCTGCGATTTCGGATTCAATATCCATATCGGAGAGAATTTTGTAGGCAATTTTAATCTGACCATTCTTGACGAAGCGGAGGTAATCATCGGAAATAATGTGTTTATCGGCCCGAATGTCACTATTTGCACAATCATTCATTCTCTTGATCCACATGAACGCAACGAAGGGATCATGCGAGCCAGTGCTGTTAGGATTAAAGATAATGTCTGGATTGCCGCCAATGTCGTGATTCTTCCCGGAGTTACAGTCGGAGAAGGAGCCGTTGTCGGCGCCGGAAGTGTAGTGACCAAAGAAGTGGCGCCTTTCACACTTGTAGCCGGAAATCCTGCCCGCGAGATAAAAAAGATTCCTCGTTGACACATCGCCGCCAGGCAAGCTTTTTTGATTGGCCCGGTGCTATATCCGGGATTTTGGTAGGCATAACCGTTTTTTATATAAGCCTGAATATTGTGAGTTTTATAATTTTGTAAACAAAAAAACACAGACAATGATTAGAAAGACATTTGTAGCATTAGCATTAAGTCTGGCGCTTGGATCAGGCATGGCTCAGACCGTTCAGGAACCGGCTAAGGTTTATTTCACATCAGAAATAACTCCGGAATCGCTTCTTGACATTTTTAAATCACTCGGAGTGAAACCCGAAGGTAACGTAGCTGTAAAAATAAGCACCGGAGAATCAGAGGAAAGCAACCATTTGCGCCCCGAACTCATCGCTCCGCTTGTGAAAGAAGTCAAAGGCACCCTCGTTGAATGTAACACAGCCTACAAGGGCAACCGTTCGGACACTGAATCACACCGACGTGCCATCGAGCAGCGCGGCTACGGAAAGATAGCCGTTGTGGATATTATGGACGCTGAAGGCAGCATGCCGCTGCCAATGCAGGATTCTACATATTTCGCCGACAATCTCGTTGGCAAGAATCTTGCCAATTATGACTTTATGATCAACCTTGCACATTTCAAAGGCCACGCTATGGGCGGTTTCGGGGGCGTCATAAAGAATCAGAGTATAGGTGTGGCTTCGGCCGACGGAAAAGGACTTATCCACACTGCGGGTCTTTTTGCGGATGCGAGCAAAGCTTTCAACAGGCCAAAAAACGGGCAGGACGGTTTTCTCGAGTCTATGGCCGGAGCCGCCCAGTCGGTCCACAATTATTTCAAGGGCAAGAAAGGCATCGTCTATATCAATGTAATGAACAATATGTCGGTTGATTGTGACTGCAACGGGCACCCTGACAAACCTATGCTCAAGGATATGGGCATTCTGGCATCGCTTGACCCCGTAGCTCTCGATCAGGCTTGTCTTGACATGGTGTTCAACCACACTTCGGCTGAAGGTGATGACAGCGCCCCGCTTATCGAACGCATCAACACCCGTCATGGCACACACACTGTCGATTATGCCGAAAAAATAGGCCTCGGAACAAAGAAATATGTTATTGTAAATCTTGACTCTAAATCAGCCAAATGATATAAACGATGACATTCAGATCGACAATCGTATTGATTTCCCTATCGTTTTTTTCGGCTCTTGAATCTTCAGGAGCCGAAAATATTGATACCGTCAGGACTCTTGACGAAATTGTGGTAACGGGAACGAACAATGCCGTTCCTCAAAGACTCTTGCCATATACCGTATCCGTCATAGACAACAGTCAGCTCGAGGCTACGGGACAGACCCAAGTACTGTCCGCTTTGTCAGGAATGGTGCCGAGTCTTTTTGTTTCACAACGCAGTATTTTCGGATTCGGAGTCAGCAACGGAGGGTCGGGGCACATAAAACTCAGAGGAATTGGCGGCGACCGCGCAAGCGCCGTGCTGATGATGGTTGACGGGCAGCCTCAGTTTGCAGGAATCTATTCCCACCATATAGCCGATTTCTACGACAAGGAATATGTCGAGCGCATAGAGGTGCTTCGCGGTCCCGGATCGGTTCTCTACGGCTCAAACGCTATGGCCGGAACCATAAACGTGATTACAAAAAATGCCGCAGGTAACGGCGTACGCACAACAATACAGTCGCAATACGGGTCCTACAACACATGGCTTTCATCAGCGACCAACACCGTAAGACTCGGGCGCTTCTCATCTCTCGTTTCCCTCTCCTATAACCGCACGGACGGCACCGTCGATAACTTCGACTTCAAACAGGCCGACGGCTACGCGAAAATAGGGTATGATTTTTCCGACAAATGGCACGGCTATCTCGATTACACTCTCATGAATTTCCGTGGCAAGGACCCTATCTACCCTACTCTGTCAAATCCGGAATCGACCGACATCTACCGGCAGAACATAATCCGCGGAGAAGCGGCCATGACCATTTCAAACAACTACGGGACAACCTCCGGAACCGGTAGAATCTATTACAGCTACGGCAATCATTTCATCGATGATCCCCGCCATTTCCACAGCAAGGATGACCGCCTGGGACTTATTTTCTATCAGAATTTCAAACCTTGGGAAAACGCGTCGGCTACTGTCGGTTTCGATTTTGACTCATATTCGGGAGAAATACCCGTGTCGGGCGGAAATAACCACACCGAAGGCTCCATGAGCACCATCGGACGCAAGACAATCAAAGAATACTCGCCATATCTCACTCTTTCACAGATGTTTTTAGAGAATCTCATCAATATTAACGGAGGTCTGAGAATGGCTAACAGCGACAAGTTTGACACGCGGTGGATTCCACAGATTGGCTTCGCAATGAATTTCAGTAAAGCATGGACTGTAAAAGGAAACCTTGTGATGGGCTACCGTAACCCTTCTTTCCGTGAGCTCTATCTTTACAGGATGGCTAATCCCGATCTTGAACCGGAAAAAATGATGAATTACGAGATATCGGTTGCAAAGTCTTTCTCACGATATTTCGCTGCTGAACTTACAGCCTACTACAGCAAAGGCGACAATATGATCCAGACGGTTGACCAGAAAAACCAGAACACAGGCCGTTTCATTAACAAGGGCATAGAAATTTCGGCCCACAGCCGGCCTCTTGACAACCTTCGGCTCTCGGCGACATACAGTTACCTCCACACGTCGCTCGACAATCTGGTGGGCGCTCCCAAAAAACAGTATTATATCGGATTGGAATGGAGTCCCTGGAAATTTCTCGACCTGTCGGCAGATCTGAAAGGCACGGGAGGATTGTATGTGGCTGAAAACATGCGTCATCAGAATTACGCGCTGCTTAACCTGAAGGCGACATGGAAGGTGTGTGATTACATATCTCTGTTCACGCGCCTTGAAAACATTACCGATGCCCGCTACACAATCAACCGTGGTTATGAGATGCCCGGTTTTACAGCCATGGGAAGTTTCAAACTTCAATTCTGAATTTTCAGCCTGACAGTCACTGACGACTAAGAACTTGTTTAATGAATGCGACTCTGTCAATAACATTTATTATTAAACAGGCTCTAAAAAAAGCGGATTCTTTTTCAGAACCCGCTTTTTAACGTCTGTCTTTTATGCAATGTCATGCCGGCGTCCACTTGCAACGGACCGGAGAGACGATTGCGCCTTCCTTTTTCAGTGCAGCAAAAGCTTTGTCAACAACTTTGCGGTCAAGACCTGTCAATTCTGCGACCTTACCGGCATTCACTGGTTCACCGGCTTTACGCATTGCCTCAAGTACGATGTTTTTTTCGTCCATTTCTATTAATGATTAAAGTTTGTAAATAATAACCATCTTCAGTCGTTCAATGTTCACAGGAATCATTATCGCGGTCCTTCTCTGCGACCTTAGACATAATATATAGTAGTCTAATAGACCACTTTGTCAAGGATGCCGGAGAGACGGGCGAGGAGTATGCCGTAGTTGGTCATCGGCACGCGCTGTTCTCGGGCACGAGCCACACGCGACAGGATATGCCGGCGGTTGAACATACATCCTCCGCAGTGGATCACCAGCGAATAAGGCGTCAGGTCATCCGGGAAATCCTTGCCTCTGACGAAATCTATCACCAGCCCCTCCCCTACCTTGCGGCGCAGCATAGCAGGGATCTTTACGCGACCTATATCCTCGTTTTTCGGAGCATGGGTGCAGCTCTCCGCTATCAGTACACGATTACCGTCACCGAGAGCGTCTAACGCGGATGCACTCTCCACAAAGTAGTCGATGTCACCCTTGTAGGCCGCCATCAGTATAGAGAACGACGTGAGACGGCTGCCAGGCGGCGTCATTGCATATACTTCCTTGAATACTTGCGAGTCGGTGATGACCAGCGCGGGCGCAGCTGACAATCCTTCAAGCGCGCGTGGCATAGTGGCGGGGGTGCAGCAAACCGGCACGCATCCCCTGTCGAGAAGTTCGCGTATGGTCTGCACCTGCGGCAGGATAAGACGCCCTACCGGAGCCTGCGAGTCCTGCGGCATCACCAGAAGCGCGATGTCGCCCGCATCGACAAGCCCGCGAAGCAGGCTCACATCACCCGAATCCGACGGCATAGCCCTGAGCAATGCCTCTATCACACAGTCACGACTCTCTGTTGGCCTATTGATGGAAGTGACCACGGTTCCCTCCGGCACCATACCGCGCAGGTCGGCCTTCGATACGACCTCTACCACAGGTATCTTCCTTCTATCCAATTCCTGCCGCCATTCAGTCTCACAGATAGTGTCATGACCTGTAAGGAGAATGGCGATGTCAGCCCTGTCGAGAACCTGACGCGTAGAAGCAATGCGCCGGTCGCCAAGTTCGGAGACATCGTTGAAGCCGGCAGTGTCTATCAGCACACATGCACCGAGCCCGGGCAGTTCCATAGGCTTGAATACCGGGTCGGTAGTGGTGCCGGGAATATCCGACACCAAGGAGGTCTGCTGTCCCGTGAGCATATTTACTAGCGACGACTTACCGCTGTTGCAAGCCCCGAGCACGATTATATGCATTCGGTTGGCCGAAGCCACTGTCTGATTCATATTCACTTCACTGTCAGAACCTGAAATCACGCTGTCCCTCCTGGATTTTCTTGAGATATTCCTCCGTTTTCTCACGCATCTTCGGATTCGGGATGCTGTCGAGACTGCTCCTGATCATGGCGAGACCCTTGCGGCGCGTCGATTCCGATGCATAGTCCTTCAGGTACTCCATGAGAGTGAGCATCGCGTTAGGCCCGCAGCAATTGGCTATCTGGCCGTTTTTCAGCAAGGTCATGAACCGGTCACCTGTGCGCCCCTCGCGGTAGCAGGCTGTGCAGAAGCTGGGGATGTGACCTATGTCAAGTAGCCATCCCACCACCTCGTCGAGAGTGCGCGTGTCGGAGACATCGAACTGCTGGGTCTTTTCGGGTTCATCGGCATATCCCCCCACCGAGGTGCGAGATCCTCCGCTTATCTGCGAGATACCATGGTCGATCACCTTCTCCCGGACAGCGGGAGATTCACGTGTGGACACAATCATGCCGGTGTAAGGCACCGCGATCCGGAGCACGGCGACGATTTTACAGAAGAGGTCGTCGGAGATAGCGTCCGGGAAGTCGGCGGTCGATATGTCATCGGCGGGACATATTCTGGGCACGCTGATTGTGTGCGGCCCGACACCGAACCGCGCCTCGAGATGCTCGGCATGCATCAGCAGCCCTATGAAATCGTAGCGGTAGGTGTTGAGCCCGTAGAGCACCCCGATGCCCACATCGTCGATACCGGCCGTCATCGCCCGGTCCATAGCTTCGGTGTGCCACGCATAATCGCTCTTCGGGCCGGCGGGATGAAGCCTTTCATAGTTGTCCTTGTTGTAGGTCTCCTGAAAAAGAATGTAGGTGCCTATGCCGGCATCGCGCAGCCGGCGGTAGTTATCGACCGTGGTGGCAGCGATATTCACGTTGACACGCCTGATGGCACCGTTGCGGTGATGTATGGAATAGATTGTCCTGATGGAGTCGAGAATATACTCGAGCGGGTTGTTCACGGGATCTTCGCCGGCTTCGAGAGCAAGGCGCTTATGGCCCATGTCCTGAAGCGCGATTACCTCCCGGCGTATTTCCTCCTGAGTGAGCCTGCGACGCGGTATCGTGCGGTTTTTCACATGATATGGGCAATATACGCAGCTGTTGACACAATAGTTTGACAGATACAGCGGTGCGAACATCACTATGCGGTTGCCGTAAAACCGCTGCTTGATATCACGCGCCAGTTCTTTCATACGTCGGCACAGTTCCGGGTCTTCACATTCAAGCAACACTGCCGCCTCCCTGTGGGTCAAACCTTTTCCCTGAGCACCCTTGCTGAGTATAGACTCCACGAGACTTCGGTCGGCGGCATTGGCAGCCGCATACTCCATGGAGGAGAGGATCTCGCCATGGTCTATAAAGTCGGTGGCTACCGATGATTTCGGATCATACATATTGATAATTAAAATCTCCTTTTTCAAAACTAAGTTCATAACCGGCGGCAGCGAGTTCCCGCTTCAGGGCTTCCAGCCCCTCGAGGGCCTCTCTTCCCCGGCACATCTTGCCGTTATAGAGTGAGTAGCACTCTCTTACCTCCGGCGGCGAGGCGTTTGGCATCACCACATTGGCTCCGGCAAGTATTCCCTTCACCCTCCCTTCTTTGCCAACCGTGGCAAGGGCCGTCGTCGAAGGTATATTGGCGTTCGGGAACATAAGCCGCAGGATAGATATCAGTCTGAGCGTCATATCGACGCTTCCTGACGGAAAACCGGAGAAAGGCGTCGCGCTGTGTGGAATGAAGGGTCCTATGCCTATCATCTCCGGGTGGAGAGCAGCCATATACTCCAGGTCTTCCGCAATTTCGCAAGAGGTCTGGAACGGACTTCCCACCATTATACCGGTGCCTGTCTGATAGCCGAGTCGCTTCAGAGTTTCCAGACACCGCAGACGGTTGTCAAGCGACATACCCGGAGGATGCAGCCTTGAATAGTGATACGGATTGCGCGTCTCGTGCCGCAGTAGGTAGCGCGTGGCTCCTGCTTCATAAAACGCCGCATACGCGGCATCCGGCCATTCACCGAGCGACAGGGTGATGGCTGCATCTGGAAACAGCCCGTGGACCTGCGCGACCATGGAACATATCGATTCCACCGTGGCGGCAGGATCCTCTCCCCCCTGGAGCACGAACGTTCGGAAACCGGCTTCGTATGCCTTTCCGCAACATTCCACTATCGTAGAAGTGTCGAGCGAATAGCGGCTGAGGCTGCTGTTATCGCGGCGCAGACCGCAGTAGAGGCAGTTGTTTCGGCAACGGTTGGTAATTTCTATGAGCGCACGGGCATAGATCTTGCCGCCGAATATGGCGCGCGCAACACGGCGCGCCGCATCATGGAGATAATCAATGTCTTCCGGAGACGCGTCAGGAGCAAGCAGACGCCGATATCCGTCTGTAGCGGACAGGCATCGCTCTTCCTCAAGTCTGTCAACCAAATCCTTGTACGCCCCGGTCATAACCGTTACTTTACAACTGTCAGTAGGTCTTATCCTTCTTGAGGAGTTCCCGATCGAAGCGACGCTTCCCATCGGTGACAGTTGTACCTGAGCTGGGACCTGTGATACAGCCTCCCTCGCATGCCATCACCTCGATGAAATTAGCTGGAGCCTTTCCGGTCTTGGCGAAAGCGCCGAGCATGGCTATCGACTTCTTGTTAATGTCGGCAACCTGCATCGCCTTCACGGCCTCAGTGTCGAGTTTCAGATAAGACTTTACCGCCTCCGTAACGCCACCGCTGCGGGCGAAACCATGGGCCTCGCGCACCGACTCGAACTCCGGATCGGATGGCTGTGCGGCCTTGAAATCGATGTCGTAGGCATCAAACAGCGAGCCAAGTTCCTCGAAAGTCATCACGAAGTCAACGGCTTCATCTCTTCGGCCCTCAATGCGCTTGGCAATGCAGGGACCTATGAAAACGGTGAGCGCGTCGGGATATTTCTCCCTGACAATGCGTGCGGTGTAATACATAGGCGAGCCTGTTGACGATACGTAAGGCTTCAGTCCGGGCAGATGCTTCTCGGTAAGCTGGATGTAAGCCGGGCAGCAGGAGGTGGTCATGAATGGCTGTCCCTGTTCAATCTTCTCGAGAAGTTCCTTCCCTTCATTCTCTGTAGTGGACATAGCGCCCTGCGCCACCTCAACCACCTCGTGGAATCCTATGCTCTTCAAGGCACCATAGACCTGCGGAAGCGTGGCCTCGAACTGGCCGAGGACCGCGGGGGCTACCATAGCCACCACTTTCCGGCCGGCGCGGATGTTCTGAAGCACGTCGAAAGTCTGCGAAATCTCGAAGATGGCGCCGAAGGGGCATGCGTTCAAGCATTTTCCGCAATAGATGCATTTCGACTCGTCGAGATGCTCGATGCCGTGCTCGTCCTTGGAGATTGCGTTTACGGGGCAGGCCTCCTCGCAGGGTACTGGGATATAGACTATAGCGTGGTAAGGACAGCTCTTGTGGCAGATGCCGCAGCTGATACATTTGTTGTGATCGATGTGAGCTTTCCCGGTATGCTCGTCAAGGCTTACGGCACCTTTCGGACAGTTGTGGATGCAGCTTCTGGCCACGCATCCCCGGCAAAGGTTGGTGACATCGTATTTGATCTGCACACACGAGGAGCATGCCTCGTCGATCACACACATTATATTCTTCTTGATATTTTCCTTGCCGGGACGCTCGGTATCCTGACGGGAAAGCGCGATCCGCGCATATTCCGACAGCGTGGTGAGTTCATCGGTCTCGTCGCTCATATCGAGACCGAGCAACGGAAGGGATTTGTATTTCCACACCGCTCTCTCCTTATGTATGCAGCAACGTCCGGGATGTTTCGAGTGACGCGGACTCAACTCAATAGGCAGCCGGTCGATCTTCTCCACCAGCATTCCATCTTTCCAAAGCTTCACGAGCTCTGTGAGAAGACGGTGACGCACTATCATGATATTGTTTTTGTAGGCCATTATTTATAATTACTTAAGTGATGATTTCGGCCCGCAAAATTACAACTTTAAATCCTGATTACGAAATATCATGGCAATTATCTTGTTTTCAGCCTTCGGAGCGAGGCAAATCAGGGCCTTCCGAGGGTGTTATTAGCGAACCTAAGAGGTCATATCTCCATCATACACAAAAAGAGAGTGCAACCCGATGAGCTGCACTCTCTTTTATTATCGTTTATTATGAAACTTATTTCACTGCCTCGAATCCAACCATATCTGATTGCCAATATGTTAGTATTGTATGGTACAAATGCGGACACTCACATTCATAGAAATGACATCGGTTACTTTGTCGTTGTGAGTCTCATCTTGTTTCTTCCCATTCTTTTTTTACTCGCTCGACTTCCGCTATCAGCTGCTGCTCTGTGGGAAGATAGAGTTGATATTTTGATGCAACAATTGTGTTATTGTCCGAGGGAAGGGTCATCTTAACCAATGTGTCGTTTTTGGCAGTGCATAGTAATATGCCGATTGTGGGATTCTCCTCCGGGAGTTTCTCCGTACGGTCGTAGTAATTGACATACATCTGCAATTGTCCCAGATCCTGATGAGTTACCTCGCCTGTCTTTAACTCAAAAATCACGAACCGGCGAGCAAGACGGTTGTAAAAGACTAAGTCGATGAAAAACTCGTCATCTTCAAGAATGATTCGTTTTTGACGAGCTACGAAAGTGAACCCATTGCCCAGTTCAAGTATAAATTCCTGAAGGTGATTGATTAACTCTGTTTCAAGGTCACTCTCGTAGTATTGTGCTTTCTTTTCCAAACCCAGAAATTCCAACACCATTGGATCCTTAACTATTTCCTGCGGTGCTTCGGGTGCTCTCTCTTTCCGCGCCATTGCGAGCACAGATTCTTTATCATTGCTAAGAAGCAAGCGTTCATATAGCATCGAATTAATCTGACGTTGCATCTGGCGTGCAGTCCAGCAATTACTTGCCGCTTCAAGCTCGTAATATTCGCGCTTGTCTTTGTCTGAGATTGCTATAAGTAACTTATATTGACTCCAGTTGAATTGCGTCCGCAGTGTGGACGCAATTGGAAATTCAATATAAAATTGTCTTGCACGTTCCAATTGGCGCTGTCCAAAACCACTTCCGTATTCGGGTTCTATCTCTTGAGCAAGAGTCTTTATAAGACCTTTACCATACTCAGCACGCGCACTCCCGCCCTGTTCTTCCTCGACAATACGTCTGCCTATTTGCCAGTACATCTGTACGCGACAAAAGTCAACTGATCGGACAGCATTAGACCGAGAAGTTTCAATAATCGAGCGTATTTCAGATACTAAATTCTTCATGAGTTTATGATGACTTGTTGTCAGTTACTTTGCAAGCGAAAAATTGATAGCCCATTATCTATTGAGGTGACGGAAGTCTTGCCCGACCCATTGGGCCCGGCAATAACAATCAGAACAGGGCGATGATTACTTGATGCCATTGCGAAGCCTGTTTAATGTTTCCTCAACTCTTGCGCGCCTCATGCGAGGCAGCCTCAATGCCGGCAGCCACACGCTCTGCAGCCCGGCGGGTGCTTTCGCGGGCATCCTCGGCAACCTCACGCATAATCTGAGCCATGCGCTCGTCACCAGGCTCCTCCATCGACGTAAGTCGATAACTATTCATCTCTGCTTCCGACATAATACAATTTCATTAGCCAAATTTAGTAAAATTTCGGAACATAAATCTATTCCAAATGAATTTTCTTCTTATCCTCTTAAATCAAAATGGATATCGAAACCTAATAATGCCTATATCCCGATAATTTGATATCAATCATGCATGAAAAATAAAATTACTTAAACCGCTTTTCAAGACGTAACAAAAAGAGAGGGTGTAACTCGTTGAGTTGCACCCTCTCTTACTATCGTAGATTTAGGAACTTATTTCACTTCCTCGAAGTCAACGTCAGTTACGCCGTCGCCGTTGCCGGGGTTAGGAGTGGGGCCTGCCTGAGGACCGGCCTGTCCGCCCTGCTGTGCTTGAGCCTGGGCGTTAAGGATATCCTGCTGGGCTGCGCCGAAAGAAGTTTCGATTGCCTTGATAGCAGCATCGATTCCTTCAATATTCTGAGCTTTGTGAGCTTCCTTAAGCTGAGCAAGAGCTGTTTCGATAGGAGCTTTCTTGTCGGCCGGAATCTTGTCACCGAGTTCATTGAGCTGCTTTTCAGTCTGGAAGATGATAGCGTCGGCCTGGTTGAGTTTGTCGATGCGTTCTTTTTCCTTGGCATCGGCAGCTGCATTTGCGGCAGCTTCATCTTTCATTCGCTTGATTTCAGCGTCGGTCAGACCGCTTGAAGCCTCAATACGGATGCTCTGTTCCTTGCCGGTTGCCTTATCCTTGGCCGAAACGTTAAGAATACCGTTTGCATCGATTTCGAAAGTCACTTCGATCTGCGGAATTCCACGGGGAGCGGGTGCGATTCCGTCAAGGTGGAACTTACCGAGAGTCTTGTCGTCCTTCGCCATGGGGCGTTCGCCCTGGAGCACGTGGATTTCTACAGAAGGCTGATTGTCAGCGGCAGTCGAGAATGTCTCGCTCTTGCGGGTAGGGATAGTGGTGTTTGCTTCGATAAGTTTGGTCATCACGCCACCGAGTGTCTCGATACCTACCGACAGAGGCACAACGTCAAGAAGAAGCACGTCTTTTACATCACCGGAAAGCACACCGCCCTGGATTGCCGCACCGACTGCTACGACCTCATCGGGGTTAACGCCCTTAGAGGGAGCCTTGCCGAAGAATTTCTCTACAACCTGCTGGATAGCGGGAATACGAGTAGAACCACCGACGAGAATAACCTCGTTGATATCCTTCGGAGTAAGACCGGCGTCTTTCAGTGCCTGCTCACAGGGAGCGATGGTCGCATTGATGAGTTTGTCGGCAAGCTGTTCGAATTTTGCACGGGTAAGAGTCTTCACAAGATGCTTGGGAATTCCATTGACCGGCATGATGTAAGGAAGGTTGATCTCGGTCGAAGTTGTGCTTGAGAGCTCGATCTTGGCTTTCTCGGCTGCTTCTTTCAAGCGCTGAAGAGCCATAGGATCCTGACGGAGGTCAACGCCCTCCTCTTTCTGGAATTCGTCGGCAAGCCAGTCGATAATCACATGGTCGAAGTCATCACCGCCGAGGTGAGTGTCACCGTTGGTCGATTTAACCTCAAACACGCCGTCGCCAAGTTCAAGGATAGAGATATCGAAAGTACCGCCACCGAGGTCAAACACGGCTATCTTCTGGTCCTTGTCGGTCTTGTCAAGACCGTATGCGAGTGCTGCGGCTGTAGGCTCGTTAACGATACGCTTGACGGTAAGGCCTGCGATTTCACCGGCTTCCTTGGTTGCCTGACGCTGAGAATCGTTGAAGTAGGCAGGAACGGTGATTACCGCTTCAGTCACTGACTGTCCGAGATAATCCTCGGCAGTTTTCTTCATTTTCTGAAGAATCATCGCCGAAATTTCCTGCGGAGTGTATTCACGTCCGTCGATGTCAACTCGCGGAGTGTTATTGTCGCCGCGAACCACTTTATAAGGAACGCGCTCTATTTCATTCTTAACCTGATCATACGTCTCACCCATGAAACGCTTGATTGAATAGATTGTACGTTTCGGGTTGGTGATCGCCTGACGTTTGGCGGGATCGCCGACCTTACGTTCGCCACCATCGACGAAAGCCACAACGGAAGGAGTGGTATTACGTCCTTCGCTATTGGGGATAACCACCGGGTCATTGCCTTCAAGCACGGCCACACATGAGTTTGTTGTTCCAAGGTCGATACCTATAATTTTTCCCATAATGTTAGAAAGTTTTTAAGTTGTATTATTTTAATTTTATTGTCAATATATTTCATCAGGCCACGTTATCGTGGTCTGTCACTAAATTAAACAAATTTTATGCCAAAAAGTTGTACCGTTAGACATTTCGATAAAAATCAGCGACTTAACCGACTGCCATATTTGCCACATCACTGACAGGACTGTCATTTATGATATTTGAGCCGTCATTCTCGGCTTTTTTTCGTACTTTTGCAGGATAGAACACGGAGTGCTGTACTAATCAGTCCGTTAAGAATCTCA
>ULSH01012872.1_pt1 | contig 20267 bp, 19 predicted proteins | sample 1956151 | NCBI WGS metagenome assembly ULSH01 (sample SAMEA4835702, study PRJEB28245) | human gut metagenome | biome: gut microbiome; material: fecal sample | place: Denmark | collected 2008 | reverse complement strand
TAAACTTTTGATTTTCCATCAGATCGCGTTATTTTATTGGCTCGTCTAACGCTTTCCTTCTCTTTTCAGTACCTTCATCACATTATTTCAACGCAGTCAGCGTCTCCTTTGAAAAGTAGCAGGCCAAGCGCCTGGCAACATATAAAATTCTTCGAAACTCTAATAACTGACAATTGTAGAAATTAAACAACCCTTTTAACAAAAAAGATTATGGCCACAAAAAGAATTACGACATAGCACTTTCACTTTCATACTCATTAACACAGCGAAATTTTCCATCTCATTATTTCTTTCTTTAGCTAGAATTTTGTAAATTTGCAGCGTTATACGTATAAATAGCATAGACTTTTAGTTTTGATAGAGAAACATATCGTACTCGAGGATATCGATCCCGTGGTGTTTTACGGAGTGAACAATTGTCATCTACAGATGCTCAAATCACTCTTTCCCAAGTTGCGCATTGTAGCACGCGACAATGTGATTCGTGTGTTAGGTGACGAGGAGGACATGGCCCGCATTGAAGAAGACATAGAAGCCATACGGGCCCACGTAGAAAAATACAACACGCTCGAAGATGAAGACATCCTCGACCTTGTGAAAGGACGAAAGACAAAAGCCGACGCCATAAAGGATGTGCTCGTCTACTCAATCTCCGGAAGACCCATTAAAAGCCGGTCGGAGAACCAGCAACGCATGATAGACGCATTCCAAAAGAATGACATGATCTTCGCCGTCGGACCGGCCGGTACAGGAAAGACCTATCTCGGCATAGCGCTGGCCGTCCGGGCACTGAAAGACAAGCAAGTAAAACGCATCATTCTTTCACGCCCAGCTGTAGAAGCCGGTGAGAAACTAGGATTTCTGCCCGGTGACATGAAGGAAAAAATAGATCCGTATCTTCAACCTCTATACGATGCTCTCCAAGACATGATCCCTGCCAATCGTCTGCAGGACATGATAGAGAAGCAAATCATACAAATTGCGCCATTGGCTTTCATGCGAGGCCGCACACTTAGCGATGCTGTTGTGATACTCGATGAAGCGCAAAACACGACTACCGCCCAACTTAAAATGTTTCTGACTCGTATGGGATGGAATACAAAAATGATCATTACAGGTGACATGACCCAGATCGATCTCCCCCACGAAACAAAAAGCGGACTTAAAGAGGCTTTGAGAATCTTAAAGGACATAGAAGGTATCTCCATCATCGAACTCGGACAGAAGGATATCGTGCGCCATAAACTTGTAACGCGCATTGTAGAGGCCTACGAGCAAGAGGAAAAACTCAGAAAGCAATCATTCAATAATAAACCATTTAATAAGGAGACCCGAGAGGACGCGCCCACTGACGCGGAAACCACGGGAAAGCAATTATGAAAGCATTAACAAGTACTGATTTCCATTTTGCCGGACAAAAGAGTGTGTATCATGGCAAAGTACGCGACGTGTATGACATCAACGACGATTTGATGGTAATGGTCGCTACAGACCGCATCTCAGCTTTTGATGTAGTATTGCCTAAGGGTATTCCTTTCAAGGGACAAGTGCTCAACCAGATCGCAGCTAAATTCCTCGATCTGACAAGTGACATCTGTCCGAACTGGAAGCTTGCCACTCCCGACCCCATGGTAACAGTAGGTCTGAAGTGTGAGGGATTCCGTGTGGAGATGATCATCCGTTCTATCCTCACTGGTTCTGCATGGCGTGCCTACAAAGACGGTTGCCGTGAACTCTGCGGTGTAAAACTTCCTGAAGGCATGAAAGAAAACCAGCGTTTCCCAGAGCCCATCATCACTCCGACAACAAAGGCTGATGAAGGTCATGACATGAACATCTCAAAGGAAGAGATCATTAGCCAGGGTATCGTATCTGCGGAAGACTATGCCGTTATGGAAGATTACACCCGTAAGCTCTTCGCACGTGGTCAGGAAGTAGCTGCCAAGCAAGGTCTAATCCTCGTCGATACCAAATACGAGTTCGGTAAACGCGATGGCAAGGTCTACCTCATCGATGAGATCCACACACCTGACTCCAGCCGTTACTTCTATGCTGATGGCTATGAAGAGAAGTTCGAGAAAGGTGAGCCCCAGCGCCAGCTCTCTAAAGAGTTTGTACGTCAATGGCTCATCGAGCACAACTTCATGAACGAGCCTGGACAGGTAATGCCCGAAATCACCGACGAATATGCAGAAAGTGTTTCTGAACGCTACATCGAGCTTTATGAGCATATCACCGGTGAGAAGTTCAACAAGGCCACAGAAGAGGGCGATATCGCAGCACGCATCGAAAAGAACGTAACCGAGTGGCTTGCCGCCCGTAAATAATGTATAAGCAAGAAACGATACGTCCTTATAGGGACGAAGGGGACAAGGGGGAGCAAGTAGAAGAAATGTTCGACCGCATTGCTCCCACTTATGACACTCTCAACCATCGTCTCTCTTGGAACATCGACAAGGGATGGAGACGCAAGGCCATCAAACGGCTGGCGCCCTACCATCCCCAGACGATGCTCGACATTGCTACGGGTACAGGCGATTTTGCACTACTTGCTGCCCGTATGCTTCATCCCCATACGCTTATCGGAGCTGATTTATCGGAGGGGATGATGAAAATCGGTGAGGAGAAAGTGAAGGCTGCCGGTCTGTCTGACACGATCTCTTTTGCCAAAGAAGACTGTATGCAGCTCAGCTTTGACGACAACAGCTTTGACGCTGTGACGGCCGCCTTCGGCATCCGCAACTTTCAAGACTTGGACAAAGGTTTGAAAGAAATCTGCAGAGTGCTGAAACCTGGCGGACATCTGAGCATTGTGGAACTTACTACCCCAGTAACATTCCCGATGCGACAGCTCTTCCACCTCTATTCGCATACCTTCCTTCCCCTCTATGGACGACTCATTTCTAAGGATCGTAGTGCCTATAGCTATCTGACAAAAACCATTGAGGCCTTTCCACAGGGTGAGCGTATGATGGAGATATTCAAGAAGGCAGGATTTAAAAAGTGCAGCTTCAAACGTCTGACGTTTGGCATCTGTACTATGTATTTCGCTGAGAAATAAAAAAGAAAAACATGATGGAAAAGTATGGCTTGATAGGTTATCCTTTGGGGCATTCCTTCTCAATCAACTATTTCAATGAAAAGTTCCAAGACGAAAAGATCGACGCCACTTATGAGAACTTTGAAATACCCTCGATAGACCAGCTGCCCGTAATCCTTAACACACATCCAGAACTGTGTGGTCTGAATGTTACAATCCCTTACAAAGAGAAAGTAATCACCTATCTCGACGAGCTCAGTCCGGCAGCCCGTGCTATTGGAGCCGTGAATGTCATCCGTGTCATTCACAAAGGCAAAAAAATAGAACTAAAAGGATACAATAGTGATGTGATAGGTTTTACCGAAAGTATAGAACCTCTCTTGGAGAAATATCATGAACGGGCATTGATTCTCGGTACCGGCGGAGCCTCGAAAGCTATCGAATATGGCTTGCGCCAACTCGGCTTGGAAACCGTTAAGGTAAGCCGTACTGCCCGTCCTGGCGTCGTAACTTATGATGATATTACACCAGCTACAATGAAGAAATATAATGTCATCGTCAATTGTACGCCCGTCGGCATGTATCCTCATGCTGATGAATGTCCTAAACTGCCCTACGAAGCCATGGATAGTCATACTCTTCTCTATGACCTCATCTATAACCCCGATGAGACTCTCTTTATGAAACGAGGACGTGAACAGGGAGCCACCGTGAAGAATGGTTTGGAGATGCTACTTCTTCAAGCTTTCGCTTCCTGGGAGTTCTGGCACGGAAAAGAACAATAGAAAAAATCTTCAATAATGAACAATAGATATATGATGCGCGGTGTCAGTGCCGCCAAAGAAGATGTGCACGCAGCTATAGAGCACATCGATAAAGGTATCTTCCCACAAGCTTTTTGCAAGATCATTCCTGATATTCTGGGAGGAGATCCTGAGTATTGCAACATCATGCACGCCGACGGCGCAGGCACAAAATCATCATTGGCCTACCTCTATTGGAAAGAGACCGGCGACCTGAGTGTCTGGAAGGGCATTGCCCAGGATGCTGTGGTAATGAACACTGACGACTTGCTTTGTGTAGGTGCCACAGACAACATCCTTGTATCCAGCACCATCGGCCGCAACAAGATGCTCATCCCCGGCGAGGTGATCTCTGCTATCATCAACGGCACCGACCAACTGCTGGCCGAATTACGTGAAATGGGAATCGGAATCTGGCCCACCGGAGGTGAGACCGCTGATGTAGGCGATCTCGTCCGCACAATCATTGTCGACTCTACCGTCACTTGCCGCATGAAACGTAGCGATGTAATCAACAATGCCAATATCCGACCGGGTGACGTGATCATCGGACTTTCTTCTACCGGTCAGGCAACTTATGAGCATCAATACAACGGAGGTATGGGCAGCAACGGTCTGACCTCAGCCCGCCATGATGTATTTGCCAAATATCTGGCAGAAAAGTATCCAGAGAGCTACGATCATGCCGTACCTGAGGACCTGGTGTACAGCGGCAAATATCAACTGACCGATTCTGTAGAAGGTGCTCCCATCAATGCCGGCCAACTCGTTCTCTCTCCAACCCGTACTTATGCTCCCGTGATCAAAAAGATGCTTGACGAGATGCGACCTAAAATCCATGGTATGGTACACTGCACAGGTGGTGCACAGACAAAGGTTCTGCATTTCGTTGGTGACGATTGTCACGTTATAAAGAACAACATGTTCCCCATTCCTCCCCTCTTCAAGGCCATTCACGACAGCTCCGGCACTGACTGGAAGGAAATGTATCAGGTATTCAACATGGGTCACCGCATGGAAATCTACGTATCACCGGAAGATGCAGACAAGGTGATAGAGATCTCCAAGTCTTTCAATATCGATGCCCAGCAAATCGGATATATTGAAGAAGGAAAGAAGAGCCTCACCATCGAGAGTGAAATGGGTACCTTCGCCTATGAAGTATGACGGCGGATGGCGAAATACGCCCACGCTGCCTATAAACAGATAACTCCGAATGCCGGATAAACATAGAACATTATGTCTGAAGAAAACAACAGCATATTACAGAAACTAGAAGGTCTGGAAAGCCGCTACGAAGAAGTATCAACCCTTATCACAGACCCAAGTGTTATCGCAGATCAATCCCGCTACGTCAAGCTCACGAAAGAATATAAGGACCTAGGAGACATTATGTTGGCTCGCAAGCGCTATATTGATTGTCTCAATGCCATTAAAGAGTCCAAGGACATTCTTGTTAACGAGAGTGACACTGACATGAAAGAGATGGCACGCGAGGAACTTTCTGAAAACGAGGCACGTCTTCCGAAATTAGAAGAGGAGATCAAGATAGCCCTCGTACCCAAAGATCCGGAAGATGCTAAAAATGTACAGATGGAGATCCGAGCTGGTGCAGGAGGCGATGAAGCGGCTCTCTTTGCCGGCGACCTTTTCAATATGTATAAGAAGTTTTGCGACTCCAAAGGTTGGACGGTGAGCGTCACGGCAGTGTCTGAAGGCGCTGTCGGTGGCTACAAGGAGATCGACTTTGCTGTCAGTGGCGACAATGTCTATGGTACGCTTAAATATGAAAGTGGCGTTCATCGTGTACAGCGCGTTCCTGCTACCGAAACCCAAGGCCGCATGCACACTTCCGCTGCTACCGTTGCCGTATTACCCGAAGCCGACAAATTTGAAGTAAACATCAATGAGGGAGATATCAAGTGGGATACCTTCCGTTCAAGTGGCGCCGGCGGACAGAACGTCAACAAGGTGGAATCGGGTGTGCGCCTCCGTTATCCTTGGAAGAATCCAGTAACGGGAGAGACTGAGGAAATCCTCATCGAATGTACAGAGACGCGTGATCAACCTAAAAATAAGGAACGGGCGCTCTCACGTCTCCGCACGTTCATTTATGACCGTGAGCACCAGAAGTATGTCGACGATATCGCTTCCCGACGCAAGTCACTTGTTTCTACAGGCGACCGTTCGGCCAAGATCCGCACGTACAACTTCCCTCAGGGACGTGTCACTGACCACCGTATCGGATACACGACTCACGATCTACAAGGCTTCCTCAACGGCAACATCCAACCGATGATTGATGCCCTTACAGTAGCTGAGAACGCAGAAAAACTAAAAGAATCAGAACTATAATACGATGAATCGTAAGGAATTAATTGATCAGATCTTCACAAAGAAGACTTTTCTGTGTGTCGGACTTGACACAGACATCACAAAGATGCCAGAGTGTGTGCAGAACGCTGACGATCCCCTCTTCGAGTTTAATCGTCAGATCATTGATGCCACAGCACCTTATTGCGTAGCCTATAAGCCCAACTTGGCCTTCTACGAATGCTACGGACTGAAGGGATTGCAGGCCTTTGAGAATACTGTTAAATACATTAAGAACAACTATCCCCATCACCTTATTATCGCTGATGCCAAACGTGGTGATATCGGCAACACATCAAAGATGTATGCTCAATGCTTCTTTGCACAGTACGATGTCGATGCCCTCACTGTTGCTCCTTATATGGGCGAAGACAGCGTGACTCCCTTCCTAGGATACGACGGCAAATGGGTGGTTCTCCTTGCCCTTACTTCCAACAAGGGCTCGTATGACTTCCAGCTCACAGAAGACGCTCAAGGCGAACGGCTTTTTGAAAAGGTATTGCGCAAGAGTCAGGAATGGGGCAATGATGAGAATATGATGTATGTCGTAGGTGCTACTCAAGGCGAGATGTTCCAAGACATCCGTAAGGTAGCTCCTACCCATTTCCTGCTTGTCCCTGGCGTAGGAGCCCAAGGTGGAAGTCTCGAGAAGGTATGCCAATATGGTATGACCAAGGACTGTGGTCTGCTTGTCAATTCCTCCCGTGGCATTATCTATGCCGGTCACGACGAGAACTTCGCAACTGCAGCAGCAGACGCTGCCAAGGCTTTGCAACAGCAGATGGAAGCAGAACTGGACAAAATCAAGAAATAACGAAATAACGCATCAATTAAGAAGGCCGGTCCCTTTATTGGGTGACCGGCCTTTTTCCTATTTTTTCGGTTCTACATACTTCCCATCCACTTTCAAGGGTTCGGCATGAAGACTGATAAGTGTATTGGTTCCGAACTTATGCCTCAATGAGTTCTCAATATTCGTCTCATGTTCATGAGCCTTATAAAGCGAAATTTCTCCCGGCATACGAAGATGCATCTCAATGGCAATATTATTACCTATTCTACGTGTTCTAAGATGATGGATACTGCTCACATCTGGTTCACTTTCCGTAATTTGGATAATTTCAGCCTCAACATCATCAGGCAGACTTCGCTCCAGCAATTCGTCTATAGCCGTATGGAGCAAACGTATCGACGTACCGACAATGAGCACACCAACAATCACAGCAGCGATAGGGTCGAGCACTGTCCAACGATTACCTAAAAGAATAGCGCCACCGATACCAATAGCAGTGCCTATCGATGAGAGTGCATCGCTGCGATGATGCCACGCATTAGCTATAACGGCCTCGCTTCCCACGCGCTTTCCTACATGTACAGTGATGCGATAGCACCATTCCTTAGACAAGATACTTATAATTGCAGCCGCAAAAGCAATCCATCCCGGACTCGGCAAAATGGCACCATGGACGACACTCCAGATCTTTGTCACACCATTGACCAATATAGCGATGCCCACACCCAATAAGGCCATACCGATCAGTGCTGTTGCCAGCGTCTCATATTTTCCATGTCCATAATCATGGGTCTTATCCTCTGGTTTATTGCTCAGACGTACAAACACAAGCACGGCAATATCTGTCAGGAAATCACTCAACGAATGGACTGCATCTGCAATCATAGCTGCCGAATGTCCAAGTACACCGGCCGCCAACTTCATCACAATGAGCAATGCATTGATGGCGCTGCCTGTCAAGGTCACCTTATATATCTGTTTTTCGCGGTCTTTGTCACTTAGTTCTTCTTTCATAATGTTCTATTCTAAATATATCAACAGTTGTTATCCGATAGTTATTTCTTATTTACACTTATCATACCAATCTTTCAATGCCGCCTTGTGCAAGCCTTGTCTGACAAGAATATCCAATTCTTTACGTGCGGCATCCTTCTTACCCATGAGAATCTGTACATCAACAAGTGAAAGGCGATAGTTATGATTATAAGGGTCGAGCCGGACGGCCTCTGCATAATCATATTCGGCCACATCATACATTTTCCGTTTCTTCTCCATACCCGCACGTATGGCCCATGCTACGGCCGAATCAGGAAAGTTATTAAGTGTCTCGTTAATCTGATCGAGGGCTTCCGTACGACGGTTGTCCTTCTCATTAAGCAATGCCAGGCCAAGTTGTCCTTCAAAAGATCCTGGGTAATATTTCAGCAGATTCTCATAGTCTAGCCGAGCAAAGCCATTACGATGCAGTTTTTGATTCACGAAAGCACGATAATAAAGTGCGTCCAAATTATGAGGATCATTGCGCAAAACATAGTCGTATTCCTCCTTCGCAAACTCCCACTGCTCAAGTTCTACATTCCAAGAGGCCTTTCTTAGCCGTAGCTCGATCGAGTCTGGATGATACGCCAAAGCTTCCACTGCAGCTTTCAGACTATCCCTTGCCGCCTGCCTGTCTATTTTCTGAGCTGCCAACGGCATATAAGATACGAAGCCTACAAGAAGGACTCCTGTCATAATAATCTTTTTAATCATAGATAAAAGATAATGGATTATTTATACTAATCAAACATTTAATTTCTAAGTTTCTGCTGTAGGCCTGATGTGTGACGCAGGTATGCGATGAGCAGGACAACACTGACAAAAGCGATCGCCAACGACACGATATAAGCTACGGCCGTGAATGAGTCGTAAAGTCCATGCAGCGTGGCAGGGATCAGCAAAGCCAAAAGATAAAGCGAATGCCGATAGCGTGGATAAAGATTAGCATAAGCCACAAAATATCCACAGATGCCACACCATAAGGCATGCAGGAACGGCAAGCTCGTCAGTCTGGCTATATTGAGCACGAACGCTGTTGCATAATCGGCCTGAACATTCACCTGAGTTTGATACATCACTCCCTCGAACACACCAAAGGCAATACCTGTCATCAGTCCATAGTAAACCAACGTTTGTGGCAGTAACGGTTCACGGGCCTTGCGGACAAGATAGAGCAATGGCAGCATCTTCACCAGCTCCTCTGTCAGTCCCACGCCAAGAATATATCCCACAATACTCATGGGAAAAGCCAAATGAGTAAAAGCATAGAACACATTAAGCCGATGCAGACCTCCAAAGATAATAAAGACCATTACCTGTGTAAGGAAGAAGGTCATCACTGTCGTTCGGATATTCACCTGACGCGTACGAAAGAAATAGTAGAAAAAGATACCCCAGACCATAGAGAAATAAAGCGAGATGACATAGAATGCCACATATCCTCCTATAGGGAAAAGCATCAAGGCTGACAACGACAATCCCACAATAGAAAGAATAGCCAGACGACGGTCACCTGTATAATCAGTTTCTCCCACCTTAAAACCAGGCCAGATAAATTCACGGCCCATATATGCCAACTGTTCGCCTATCGTACCTTTATTCTTCACCCGTGGATAATATCCCGCGGCATGAAGCAGTTCCTCTACAGTGGCTGGCTTGCCCGTCAGAGCATCACGAGCCTTATCGTGAAGCAGAAGTTTCCCTTCTTCCACAAACCGGGCTACCACATATTCTTCGTATGGCCCGTAAACCGTTGTATTTCTGATTACATATATCATCTTCTTTTCTCTTATTTAATTCATCATGGCCGACGAGCTTATCCGGTCTGACCTGCAAAGATAGAGAGATTTCTGTTATAGGGAAAAATTATTCTAGTATTTTTCTATTTTTGAGTATTTTTTCTACTTTTGCAAACGATTAGCAACATAACAACACAACATGAATAGAATTATCACTTTTGTCAAACAATGGACGCTCCTCTGCTCACTGATTGTAGGCACTGTGATCTATCTTCTTTTCTCACGCATCTCTTTCCTGATGCCCATAGGAGATTTTATGGGACCAAAGCTGACAGAGGTTATGCCAGCTGTAATTTTTTGTATTCTCTATGTTACCTTCTGCAAAATACAGATCCATGATCTAAAGCCACGTACCTGGCATTTCATCCTGCAGATCATCCGCACATCACTTGCTGCCCTAATGGTAGGAGTTCTCGCCTTCACACATAATCCAGAACTTAGACTCATTTTTGAGGGTATGTTTGTCTGCTTCATCTGTCCTACAGCAGCCGCAGCAGCCGTAGTCACAGATAAGCTCGGTGGTTCCATCGCTTCAATGACAGTCTATCTGCTCATTGCCAATGCCTTCACCGCGATAATCATTCCAACATTCTTCCCTCTGGTTGAACGAGGCAGTGGGCTCACGTTTACTATGGCTTTCCTAATGGTCCTGCAACGTGTTCTCACAGTTCTTGTCGCCCCTCTCCTTCTCGCCTTCCTGACCCGGAAGTTCCTGCCAAAACTGGCAGGATGGCTGAAACGACAGAAGAACCTTGCCTTCTATCTATGGAGCTTTAACCTCTCCATCGTTATGGGACTCGCCGTTCAAAGCCTCACATCAGCGCCCGTCTCCAGCCACACACTATTTCTACTCTGCACTATTCCGCTACTCATCTGCATTCTGCAGTTCACTATCGGTAAAGCCGTCGGTGCCCATTGGGGAGACAGTATTACGGCCGGACAGGCTCTCGGACAAAAAAATACTGTCGTAGGCATTTGGCTCACGCTTTCTTTCCTCAATCCATACGCAGCCATCTCACCCTGTTCCTATGTCATCTGGCAAAATATTGTCAATGCAATACAACTCTATATTAAAGAAAAAACAGGTAAGCTGAAATGAGGTATATATCTATTCCCTTGCGTTTATTCGCATAAAAACGATATCAGTCCTTACACATTATCCACTATATTATGAGATTTCAAGAGAAAGATATTCGGAAGATAAAACTGATCATTTGGGATCTGGACGACACCTTCTGGAAAGGCACACTATCAGACAATGGCAATGATGCTACCGTAGTACCTATTACAGAAAATATCCAACTGGTCAAGACTCTTACCCGACGTGGCATTATCAATAGTATTTGCTCAAAGAATGATGCCCAAACGGCAAAAGCCGAACTGAAACGGCAAGGGGTGGCATCTTTTTTCGTCTTCACCTCTATCGACTGGACACCAAAAGGTCAACGCATCAAACGTATGATCTCAGACATGGCATTGCGTGAAACCAACGTTCTGTTTCTCGATGACAATCCCTCCAATCTCGGAGAGGCCGAGTATGCTTGCCCACAACTGATGATAGCTTCTCCCTCGGAAGCAATCCCCTGTCTAATACAATATGCAGAGACATTAGGAAAAGACGACTCCGGAATGTCACGACTCAAACAATACCGTGTGCTTGAGCACAAACGCGAGGATTCCCGTAACTTTTCTTCCAACGAAGACTTCCTCCGAAGCAGTGGTATTAAGATTTGCATTCAGACTGATCTCCATAATCAAACTGACCGTATCGCAGAATTGATTGCCCGTAGTAACCAGCTCAATTTTACAAAAAAGCGAATAACAAAGGATGAACTCTGTTCTTTGCTTGCCGATCCTACCGTAGAAGCCGGTTCTGTACAAGTGGCTGACAACTATGGTGCTTACGGCCTTGTCGGCTTCTACGCTATGAGAGATCATGTATTAGAGCACTTTCTTTTCTCTTGCCGTACTATGGGTATGGGTATCGAGCAATATGTATATGCCCGACTCGGATTTCCTGCTCTTACCGTTGTTCCTCCAGTTTCCGGCGCAGTATCTCGTGAAAAGGGGTTACCAGACTACATCACTGAGGTCAAGTCACTGGATAAGCAGCATCAAGAGACCAATGCATCCACACAATACAAAATCTTACTGAAGGGACCGTGTGATCTACAAGTCATGGCATCCTACATCGAACGGGCGAGCAGTGACATCACTACGGAGTTCAACTTTATTGACCGCAACGGCAACCAAGCTGATTTCTACAATCATTCCGTTCATATTCTTAATAGCCTGTCACTTCCGCCACAGACATGGCAATCCTTATGCCATACCTATCCGTTCCTTTCTGAGGAAGCACTGTCTACAACATTGTTTTCCAAGGCATATGACCTCATCTGTCTCTCCCCGCTGATGGATGCGACACTAGGTGTCTACACCGACGACAACGGTCTTTGCCTCCCAATGGGTCTTTACAATAAACCTCTCACCGATCCTAACTTTAAGGACGACTATATTCAACAAAAAGTAATGACCGCCCACTGTCGTTTCGATACCAAGTCTCTCGAGTTGTTTTCCCGGCAGTTCCATCCCATCACCCTCACTCCTAAGGAAATTGCACAAAACTGGTTAAATATAGTATCGATTGTGACTGAACGCCACCCCTCCACACGTTTCGTCCTCCTGCTACTGCCCGAGCGACCCTACCATTACGCCCATCACTCTCCTTATGCTTTTCTGCAGGGCAAGGAGCAAAACCACCGGGACATCAACAATGCCTTACGTAATGCCTTCCGCAATAAAAAAGCTGTGTATCTGCTTGATATCAACAAATACATCAAATCGCAATCCGACTATTTCGACAATATTAATCACTATTCCAAACTTGTCTATTATAACATTGCAAAAGAACTAATAAAGGTCGCCAACTCTTCCGGACAGGCAACGATAACTCACAAAAGCTACCGACGAGCATTGTGGGACCACCTGAAACGGACATTGTATAAAATACTTGTCCTCAGGACACGCTAACTCATGTGGCAAAGATTTTTTGGTGCGCAGACATTTCGGACATATTTATCACTACCGAAAGCCAATATTTCATTTCTCTTCAGAAAACGACCATCTGCTTCTTCCCCGTATGATATTTTGCCTATGTCATTGCCAAAAACTCCCCGAAATACAATTTTATCCCTTCTCTTAGCCTCAATGATGACATGAAGAGAAAAGAAAGGGCTGTTTCATTTGGCCGTTTCGGAAATAATATGTAATTTTGCATCCGGTTCGGTTCCGTAGCTCAGTTGGATTAGAGCAACAGCCTTCTAAGCTGTGGGTCCTGGGTTCGAGCCCCAGCGGAATCACCTTATACTGACGGATGATAACCAGATGGGTTGTCATCCGTTTCCTATTTACAATTCTTTAGATAAAAGGGAATTAAAAATCGGGCATTTCACTTGTCTGAATGATTATTTCTCACTATATTTGCCATCGCGGAAATCACTCACCATTCAGAACGCGACGTCTGCACCTATTAAATAAGATAAACTGATGCACTATATTGATACCACAGACCACGAGATCAAAGGTTTAGGATTTTATCTGGCAGAAGAAGAATATGTAGCCCGTCATATTCTTAAAGACGAAGACTGCTTCTTCATCTGGCATGTCCACCCCACTGTCATCTTCGGTCGTAATCAGGTGGTAGAAAATGAAGTTAACATGGATTACTGCCGTCAGGAGGGCATCCGTGTGATACAACGACATAGCGGAGGCGGTTGCGTTTATGCAGAAGAAAATTGTCTGATGATTTCCTACATCACGAAAGAAACACGTCCCCTCAAAGCCTTTGACACTTATTTAAACCTTTTCACCGGTGCACTTAATCGACTAGGCATAGCAGCCAAGCGCAATGATCATAATGATATTATGCTTGGGCAATACAAAATTTCGGGCAATGCCATGTGGAATCATGGCGACTCAACAATTGCTCATGGCACATTGCTTTATGATACGAACGAGCAACATATCACACACGCTATTACTCCCACACAACAGAAACTTGAAAAAAATGGAGTGAAAAGCGTACGCCAACGCATCGCACTACTTAAAGAACATACCACGCTGACACGCGACGAGTTGTGGAAAGGACTACGAAAGACACTTTGTTCCAGTACGATCATACTTGGAGATGACGACATGCAGAAAATTGCCGAGCAGGAAAAAAGAGAATATCCCAATCTGGCAGAGCTATAACTGAAAATATATTCAATAAAAAAGCTATGAATAAACGAACATGTTTGTACGACAGGCACGTGGCCGCAGGAGCTTTGATCTCACCCTTCGGCGGATTTGACATGCCTATCCAGTACACCTCCATCATTGAGGAGCATCAGGCAGTGAGACAACATTGTGGCGTTTTCGACGTCTCACACATGGGTGAAGTCCGTGTGACAGGTAAAGATGCTGAACGGTATGTCAACCATATCTTTACCAATGATATACGTCAGCTTCTTCCCGGGCAGATCCTTTACGGCATGATGCTCTATCCTAACGGTGGAACTGTAGACGACCTGTTGGTGTACAAAATGGCAGAAAACGACTTCTTCATCGTTATCAATGCCGCCAATATCGACAAAGATTACGAATGGATGACTGCGCAAGCCGAAACATTTGACATCAAGCTCGACAATCAGTCCGACTACTATGGACAGCTCGCCGTGCAGGGTCCTGAGTCGCCCGAAGTAGTAGAAGAAGTACTGGGACTGCATTGTTCAGAACTTATATTCTATACAAGCAAGACCATCGAGACTGAGGGCGAGACTATCATCGTCAGTCGTACAGGCTACACAGGCGAGGACGGCTTTGAGATCTATGGCAGTCATGCATTCATCGTTGCCTGCTGGGACAAGCTCATGGCCAGTGGACGTTGCAAGCCCTGCGGACTGGGTTGCCGCGACACGTTGCGCTTCGAGGTAGGTCTGCCTCTCTATGGTGATGAATTGTCAAAGGACATCTCTCCCGTAATGGCAGGTCTGTCTATGTTCTGCAAGCTCGACAAAGAGGAATTTATCGGTAAGGATGCCATTGTCCGTCAGAAGGCAGAAGGTGTACAGCAGCGGTTGCGTGGTATCGAACTGGACGACAAGGCTGTGCCCCGTCATGGCTATACTGTCCTCAAAGATGGTGTGTCTGTAGGTACTGTGACCACCGGCTACCGACTCATTTCTGTTGAAAAGAGCTGTGCCGTAGCTCTTGTTGATGCCTCTATCAAACTTGGCGACCGCGTAGAGATACAGATCCGAAAGAAGACCTATCCCGGTACTGTTGTTAAGAAGAAATTCTACGAGAAGCATTATCACAAAGAGTAATAGAACGACAGACACCTGAATCATATAGAACATAAAATATCAAACATTAAACATAAAATACAATGACTTATTTCACAGAAACACATGAGTACGTTCGCGTAGAAGGCGAGTTTGGATATATTGGTATTACCGATTACGCACAGCAGCAGCTGGGCAACATCGTATATGTCGATCTGCCCGATGTTGACGATGAAGTTACTAAAGGAGAAGAATTCGGAGCCGTTGAGAGCGTGAAGGCTGCCAGCGACCTGATGTCGCCTGTAACAGGAACAGTGGTAGAGGTGAACGAAGATCTGGAAGATCATCCGGAGAAAGTAAACGAGAATGCCATGGAGAACTGGATTATCAAGGTACAGCTCGCAGACAGCACACAGCTGAACGACCTGATGTCAGAAGATGAATACAAGAAAACTCTTGAATAAAAAGAATATGTTTAAGTATTTTCCCCATACCCCCGAAGATATCCAGCAGATGCTGGATGTCTGCGGGGTCAACTCTTTAGACGATCTTTATGCTGACGTGCCGGAGGAAGTAAAGCTCAAAAACGGCTACAACCTGCCTAAGGCAAAAAGCGAGATGGAGATCCGCAGATATTTCGATACACTGGCTAAAGAGAACAAGACACTTACATGCTTTGCCGGTGCAGGCTGCTACGATCACTACATTCCTGCTGTCGTCCCAGCCCTTTGCTCCCGCTCAGAATTTCTGACGAGCTACACCCCATACCAGGCAGAGATCTCACAGGGTACACTCCACTATATCTTCGAATTCCAGACGATGATGTCACGTCTCACAGGCATGCCCGTAAGCAATGCCTCTCTCTACGATGGCGCGACAGCTACAGCAGAAGCCATGATGATGGCCTGCGCCAACTCAAAGAAGAGCAATCGTGTAGTTGTGTCTGACACACTGGATCCGAAAATCATCGACGTGATGCGTACCTATGCGCACTGGCATGGTACTGAACTCGTTGTTGTCGCAAGTAAGAACGGTGTTTCAGATAAAGAAGCACTTGTTGCCGCGATGGAAGACGGCTGTGCCGGTCTGCTCGTACAGCAGCCCAACTACTATGGCATCGTTGAAGACTATAGTGGCTTGGCGGAAGCCTGCCATCAACACAAGGCCCTGATGATGATGAACTGCAATCCCGCCGACCTTGCCTTGCTGAAGACACCGGCTGAATGGGGTGCAGACGTAGTCGTCGGTGAGGCACAGAGCCTCGGTCTGCCCATGGCATGGGGAGGTCCTTATCTTGGATATATGTGCGTTACTGAGAAGCTCATGCGTAAGATGCCCGGACGAATTGTTGGACAGACAACAGATGGAGAAGGCCATCGCACCTTTGTCCTTACCCTCCAGGCACGCGAGCAGCATATCCGCCGTCAGCGCGCCACATCAAACATTTGCTCAAACGAGAGTCTCATGGCTCTATGGGTGACCATCTATCTCTCTCTGCTCGGCAAGCAAGGTCTCTGCGAGGTGCAACAGCGCGGTGTCGATGGTGCACATTATCTGCACGACCAGCTCATCGCCACCGGTCATTTCGCCGATGCTTTCCCTGGAACACAATTCTTCAACGAGTTCTGCCTTCACTATGATGGTGACCTGAAAGCACTTCAGCAGCGATGGAACGACCATGGTCTCTTAGGCGGCGTTGCACTCGACGATCATACTGTCATGATAGCCGTCACAGAGAAGCGTACCAAAGAGGAAATGGACGAACTGGTAAAATTAGCCAATAAATAAGGTTACGTAGGACGGTCCGACAAAAGACCTCCTATACCTCCAATACCATTACAAAAATGAATAGCAAGATATACAATAAGCTTATCTTTGAGTTGAGCAAAGAGGGACGTGTAGGATATTCGCTGCCGGATGCTGAAGTGCCCCGTCACGAGTTGCCTGCAGATATGAAGCGCAAGGATCCCGCACAACTTCCCGAATGCGATGAGCTGACAGTAGTACGCCACTATACCAATCATAGCGGCAACAACTTCGGCGTAGACAACGGTCTCTATCCTTTGGGATCATGCACCATGAAGTACAACCCGAAAATCAACGATGAGATAGCCGCTATGCCTGCTTTCACCGATCTGCATCCGTTACAGCCAGCAGAAACAGTGAACGGAGCCCGCAAAGCGACAGAAGACCTGCGAAAGGCCCTTTCCTCCATTACCGGAATGGCCGACTTCACCCTCCGTCCCTGTGCTGGGGCTCACGGTGAACTGACCGGACTGATGATCATCCGCGCTTATCACGAGAGCCGTGGTGACATTAAGCGTACTAAGGTGATCGTACCCGACTCAGCACATGGTACCAACCCTGCTTCGGCAGCTGTAGCCGGTCTGGAAGTAGTAGAGGTGAAAAGCCTCGCCGATGGAACTGTCGATATTGAGGACCTGAAAAAGCATCTCGACGATACTGTCGCTGCCATGATGATGACCAATCCTAATACATTGGGACTCTTCGAGCATAACATTCTCGAGATCGTAAGCCTTGTGCACAAGTGCGGAGGACTGATGTACTATGATGGTGCCAATCTCAATCCGTTATTGGGCGTTTGTCGCCCCGGAGATATGGGATTCGACGTGATGCACATCAACTTACACAAGACATTCTCTACACCTCATGGCGGCGGCGGTCCCGGTAGCGGTCCTGTAGGTGTACGCGAAGGACTGCAGCAGTTCTTCCCTCATGTAAATCCCTATCATGGCAACTTCCTCGTAGAGCTGCGCGCCCTCAGCTACATCCTCAGTTGCGGACGTGAAGGCCTCGACTGGGTTGGAAAACTCGCTACGCTCAACGCTACCTACGTGAAAGAAAGTCTGAAGAACGACTATGAACTGCCGATTACCGGTCTGTCAAAGCATGAGTTCGTATTTAACGGTCTGAAAGATAAATCAACAGGTGTGACGACACTCGATATTGCCAAGCGTCTGCTCGACTTCGGTTATCATGCTCCTACGATCTATTTCCCGCTTCTCTTCCATGAGGCAATGATGATCGAACCGACAGAGAATGAAAGTAAGGAGACGCTCGACGGCTTCATCGAAGTGATGCACAAGATCGCACTCGAGGCCCGGACTAATCCCGAAATGGTGAAGAGTGCTCCTCACAACACCCCCATCTCACGTTGTGATGATGTGAAGGCTGCTAAGGAACCTGTTTTAGTGTTTAGCGATAAGTAACATGACAACGGATCTTTTGATTATCGGCGGCGGACCCGGCGGCTATAAAGCTGCCGAGTATGCCGCCAGAAAAGGGTTAAAGGTGGTGCTGGCCGAGCGTGCAAAGCTCGGAGGCACCTGCCTGAACTGCGGTTGCATCCCGACAAAGAGCCTGCTCCACGATGCCGCTAAAGAGAAAAGCCGCCAGGACATACAGCCTGCCCCAGATTCTCTCCAGCAAGCCTTTGCTGCTGCCATAGCACGCAAGGATCAGGTCGTAGCCGGACTGACAACCGGTGTGGAAGGCCTGATGCAACATGCTGGTGTTACCGTTGTTCATGGCGAGGCGCAGTTCATCAATAGTCATGAGGTACAGGTCGGTGAAGAAAAGATCGAGGCTCAGGACATCATCATCGCTACAGGCTCTCAGCCCAAGATGTTGCGTCTGGAGGCCGGCGATACCTCTAAAGTGATGACTTCGGAGGAACTGCTCTCCTGCACTGTCCTTCCTCATACACTATGTATCATTGGTGCTGGTGTCATCGGTCTTGAAATGGCTTCTATCTTCGCAGACTTTGGATGTGAGGTGACTATCGTAGAATACATGAAGGAATGTCTTTCTACAATGGATCAGGAGATTGCCCGCCGTGTGCGTCGTCTGCTGGAGAAGCAGCAAGGCATCAAAATGATTCTGCAGGCCGGCGTCACCCGTATTGACAACAATACCGTTTACTATAATGACTTGAAGCGTCAGAAAGCCGCATCAATAGAGGCCGACGCTATTCTCATGGCCGTTGGTCGAGCCCCTCAGCTTGACGGACTCCATCTGGAGACTGCCGGAGTCGCCACTACGCCTAAGGGTATCACTGTAGACGACAATATGCAGACGTCGGTAGACCATATTTATGCTATCGGTGATGTCAATGGCCGCACATTACTGGCCCATGCGGCTACGTTTCAAGGCTATCACGCTGTCAATGCCATCCTCGGCATCAACGATTCCATTGATTTGAATGTTATTCCCGCTGCCGTCTTCACTCATCCAGAGATTGCATCAGTAGGACAGACAGAAGAAGCCCTCAAAGCTGTAGGAAAGGAATATACCGTCCACAAGGCCACTTATCGCAGCAATGGCCGGGCACAGGCAATGGAAGAAACTGAAGGACTAGTGAAGATCCTTACCGACAGCGAAGGCTATATTCTCGGCTGTCACATCTATGGCGCTGAAGCATCAGCCATGGTACAGGAAATAGCAGTCCTGATGACTCTCAAGCAGCCTTTGACCCGACTGAAAGAGATCGTACATATTCACCCTACCCTCAGTGAAATCCTTTTGGATGCAGCTGAATAATAGCAGAGAATATGACGTGAAGATTCATATAAAATTTCATCTACATCTCGATCCAATAAGACACTGTAATGGATAATGACTAGAATCTCATAGATCTAGAGATGATCAATAGAGAAACACTCCCCTATTTTGGTCGTGAACATAAAAATCAAGATCAAAATAGGGGAATTTCATATTTCTACTTGTGTTAGCATTTTATACGGCAAATCAAGTCCGCTACTTATACACATCATTTTGAAGAGATTGTGTTTCACTGAGTGTGTCTGAATCAAGTCTGCTTTAGGAGTAATGATACAAGGTTAATGGATATTTTATATCTTATGTCAAAATCATTATTTTTTTGTTTATCCGGACAACAAAAACGGACTCTGCAGGGGACCGTTCTTCAGCAATATGGCAGTTCTCATACTAACAGCCAAAGATTTTAGAAGGGCGTCATGAGGGCGACCTTTTTTGGCTCACCCGATGAATATGGGGGATTGTTTAGCTTGGGTCCGAAGAAGACATCCTATCCTTGCAAGACCGGACGACAAGTCT
>ULSH01013912.1_pt1 | contig 20322 bp, 31 predicted proteins | sample 1956151 | NCBI WGS metagenome assembly ULSH01 (sample SAMEA4835702, study PRJEB28245) | human gut metagenome | biome: gut microbiome; material: fecal sample | place: Denmark | collected 2008 | reverse complement strand
TGCAAAGTCTGCAAAGTCTGGAAAGGCTGCAAAGTCTGCAAAGGCTGCAAAGTCTGCAAAGTCTGGAGCTGCATTGCGGGAGCTATATTGATTATGAGTATAAAGACGGGGATATTGTCTATTGCGACCCGCCTTATGAAAACACCGCCACATACTCCGAAGACGGATTTAATCATAAAGAGTTTTACGATTGGGTTTACAGTCGCCCGTATCGTGTATATTTTTCAAGCTATGAAATATCTGACAACTGGTTTTATAAGGTTTGGAGTAAACAAAAAATACAAACCTTAAACGGGCAAGGGGCTAGAGCGAAAGTTCAAGAAACGATATATTGCAATCAGCCCGACAAAGTTATGTTGTTTTAAGGAGTTAAGGGAAAATGGCAAAAGGACACGAGAATTTAATACCACTTAACAAACGGTCAAAGGAAGCTCAAAGGAAAATCCAGTCAATGGGCGGAAAAGCTTGCCGGGAGAAAAATAGAAAGAAAAAAACCTTAAAAGAGTTAACGCTGTTATTGCTGGAAAACCCCGTTGTATCAGAAGAGGCAAAGGTGCAAATAAAGCTGCTTTTCCCAAACGTTGATACGGAAGACCTGACTAACGGTATGGCTATGACGGCAAATATTCTGTTATCTGCCATAACTTCAAAAGACTTAAAAGAAAAGGTAAAGGCGGCTGAATACCTGCGCGACACTGCCGGGCAAAAGCCGGAAACAAGCGTAACCGGCAGTGTTACCGTTGAAAAAGTCTTTGTTTCGGAAAAAGAGCAGGAGGAAACGTTAAAGCACATAAAAGAAGTCATTACCGGGGAAAATAAAAACGAGGGCTAAAAATGGAGCTGCAGCCGGAATATATCGGGCAAATGCTTTTAAAGCTTGGGTTTGAAGCTTTTTTCAGGTATTTGTTCCGAGTTATTGAGGGGCGACCGTTTATACTGGAGCCTATACACCCGGATTTATTTAACGTTTTTGAAGATATTTATAACCTCAAAAGGCTACGGCAGACAATAAACATTTTTCCGCGTTCATCAAAAACAACATTGTGTAAATATTTTATTGTCTATAGCTGGTGCAAAAATCCAAAATGCAACTTTATTTATACTTCCTATTCGCAGAGCTTGTTAAATGATATTGCCCGGGATATTCAAAACATAATGGAACACCCGGCATTTAAGGCGATGTTTCCGGTAAAATCCAGTATGGAAAGCGAAACACTAGACCCGATTGACGAGTTCTGGCGGCAATACTGGAATAAATCGGAAGACAACAAAAATATTTACTCTTCAAAAAAAATTGTAACCTACGCGGGTGGGATTTGTATTTTTGTGAGCGCAGGCGGGCAAATTCTGGGATTTGGAGCAGGTATTCGCGGAGCTAATGACTTTTCCGGCTGTTTAATCCTTGACGACTTTGACAAGCCCGCAGATATAGCCAGCGAAGTGTTACGAACAAAAACAAAGCGATACTATTCAGAAACGTTACTATCCCGCTTGAACGATTACAACGTGCCTATTCTTAACGTTCAACAAAGGCTGCACGTTGACGATATATCGGGGTTTTTAAAAGACAAATACGGATTTGAAGTTTTAAAAAAGCCTCTTCTGAATATACGCGGCGAGTGCCAAGCGCCCAGCCAGTATGATGAAAAGCGCCTAAAAGAGCTACAATTTGACAAGTCGGCTTTTTCTGCACAATACCAGCAAGAGCCGACACTTGAAGAGGGCAACCTTATTAAGCGCGACTGGTGGCAATATTACAAGCCGGAAGAAACACCGGTTGAAGGCGTTTTGATTATAACAGCCGATACGGCATATAAAAAATCAAAGACGGCAGACTTTTCCTGTTTGCAATGTTGGGAATTAAAAACCGGAAAGCTTTTAATGCGTGATATGATTGTGGATAAGTGGGAGTTTCCCGAATTGCTGGAAAATGCTAAAATGTTTTGGGATAAGTGGACACGCCCCGAAATGATTATCCGGGCAAAGTATTTTTTTATTGAAGATAAGGCAAGCGGGATTAGCCTTGTGCAGACGCTTGAAGATTTGGGAATTAACACCGTAGCTTGGAAACCGAAAGATTTTGATTTTCCCGATGATAAAGTCGGCAGGACAAAAGAATTTTCGTGGGCAGTATTTTCCGGGCTTGTCTTTTTACCAGAAAATAATAAAATGAGTGAGTATTTAGTAGAAGAGGCAGCGGCGTTTAAAGAGGATATGTCGCACTATCACGATGACGCTTGCGATGCCGCCAATATGTCTTTCTCAATTTGGCGTTATTATGGCGGAATGAGAGATACAGAGCAACAATAAAGGGAGTTTTTGAAATATGACACGGCGCAACAAGGGAAAAACAAGACTTAAAACCGGCAATGCTTTATTGCACGGGGCAGGCGCAAGCACTTGGCAAGACCGGGGAAGTATACAGCAGGGCGCTATATTCACAAAAAACCCCTATTATAACAATGATTATTATCGGCGCTGGCAAGATTTAGTGCGCTGGTATTATACCGACTGGGCAGCAAAAAAAATTGTGGATATTCCGGTGCAAGACGCGTTTCGTGTAGAGCCGGAAATAAAAGGCTTGTCGGAGGAGGACAAAGAGCAGCTGATAAAATACCAAGAGGCGATGGGCGGCAGAGATAAGCTTTATAAAGCGGCTATTCAATCACGCTTGCTTGGCGGCTCAATCGTTATGCTCGGTGTAAAAGACGAAGAAGACAACCCGGAAAAGCCGATTGATTTTGACAAGCTGGACAAGGGCGACCTTGCGTTTATGAATGTTGTTAGCGTGGAAAAAATAAGCCAAGTTCAATATGAAACAGACCCGTTTAGTCCGATGTATGATACGCCGCGATATTATATGATTAACGGGCAGAAAGTTGATGTTAGCCGCTTGCTGGTGTTTGACGGAAGACCGTTGTTTAATAGCGCCTCAATGAACATTTTACAGAATTTTAGATTTAATCCTGCCGGATTTGGCGAAAGTGTATTGATTCCGGTTTATGACGCGCTTGTCCGGTTTGCCGGGACGCAAGAGGGGGCGTATCACCTTGTTAATATGGCAAGCGTCCTTTTGGTTAAATGCGACAAGCTTATGGACTTGCAGGCTTCAAATATGGGCGAGCGCGGTATGCGTATGCTTGAAAAAATGGCAGAGCAGATAAGCATATACCGGGCGGGGATACTGTCCGGTAAAGATGTTGATGTTGCACAACATAGCGCTACTTTTGGAAGTGTGCCGGAATTATTGCAGACGTTTGCGCAGGTGCTTGCTGCCGGTTCGGATATACCGGCAACCCGATTCTTAGGGCAAGCCCCGGGCGGATTGAATGCTACCGGAGAAAGCGACCTTGAAAACTACTATAACAACGTTGCCAGCTGGCAGAATACCGTATTAAAAGCAAATGAAATAAAAATGTATAATATTTTGGGCGTTTCTTGTTTTGGGCGTAAAAAATGGCAATCAATAAAGCCCGAGTTTGATATAGAATATAAGCCGCTATGGAATTTAAGCGAAACAGAGCAAGCCACCATTGATAGCACCCGCGCGCAGACAATCAGCTTGCTGGAGCAATCCGGTTATTTAAGCCGAGAGGCTGCACTTGAAGAACTAAAAGCCCGTAAAATCTTTATCAATGATGTAAAGGCTGAGGATATGCCGGATATGTCGCAGCTTGGCTATATGGAAGGCGCAGGGGAAGAGCAACCCCGGACACCGGAACAAAACAACGAGCTATTCGGAAAAATTGCCGAAGTTGGGAATAAATAGCCGATGTCAACGATTGTATTAAACAAAGCTCCAAACAAGACGCGCGGGAAGATTGTCGGCAAGGGAATTAAACCCCCGAAAGCGATAGAGTGGGAGGCACGCCGGGCAATTAACCGCGCCTTGCAGGAATTTGACGCCGAAATGGAGTATTTTAAAAACCACGTTGAAGACTACACCCCGGCGCAATCAAGCCGGATTTTATCGGAAATGCAGGAGAAGTGGGCGAAAAAGATTGAGCCGATAGCCGATAGGATAAGCGAAAACTGGCTTAATGCAATAAATGAACGGCAGAAAAAGAAATCAATGGAAGTCTTGCGAAAAGCGCTTGGCGTGGATATATCGGCTATATTTGAAGACCCGCTTGTTCAGCAGGGACTTGAAAATATGCGTTTTGAGGCGGCGTATTTGATTAAGACGATACCGTATGACAATATCGGTAAAGTTGCTGAGCGGGTTTATCAATACTACCGGGGCGAGCCTATGCCGGAGGGGCGAACACTCACACAGCAGCTTGCCGAGGAGTTTAAAATAAAATACGAGCGCGCAAAAACTATTGCCCGCGACCAGACAAACAAGATGAACGGGAATTTAACGCAAATTAGGCAGACCAGCTACGGGATTGAAGAGTATATATGGCGAACAGCACGTGATCAGCGGGTTGTTGGCAACCCTGCCGGGTTTTATCCAAAAGGCAACAGGGTTCACGGCAACCACTGGGAAAGAGAGGGGCATTTATACCGGTGGGACGAGCCGCCGGAGGACGGGGCGCCTGGGATAAGTATCCAGTGTCGGTGCTTTGCCGAGCCGGTTATTGACTTGGACAAATTAAAAGTCCAGTATTATTAAAAGAATGGGGCGGTGGAGAAAGGAAAAATGAAAAAGAGTGTTGACGAAGAGTTAATCGCCCTCGGCGAAAGAATAGCAAAAAACTATCGCCTTATTGTCGCAGTTGCCGCTTTCCTTTATGGCTGCTTTATTTTTGTAAACACGCAGGCACAGCACAGCCAAGCCATTTTAGCAATTCAAAATCAGCATAGCCACGATATAGCCGAATTAAGGGCAAGCCATACAAAGCTGCAGGAGCGTGTAACATTAAACGAAAAAAACTTCAATATGACATCTGTAAAACTGGACACGACATTAAATAGAATATCAACCGACTTGCAATTTATTAAGCAAAAATTGATTGAAAAGGGGATGAAATGAAAAAGATAGCGAAGTATAAATACAGAATAATTTTATTTGCCGTTTTAGTTTTGGCAATAGTCGCCCTTGTCGCCCCGGATAAAGCGGAAGAAGTCGCAAGGGCTTTTATGTTAATTATTGTAGGCATTTAAAAAAATAAATTGTGGATAACTCAAAAAAAGGGGGTTGGTGATGTTATCTTGTTTGATTGCTTTTATTTTCGGATTGTGGGCAGGCAAGTTCCTATCCAAAAAAACGCGCGATAAAAATGGGCGGTTTGCTAAAATACCGGAGTGGCGCAAATGGTTTTAGTTTGGTTTTTTGTTGGCGGGTTTCTCCGGCGCTGGTATGGCGGGCTTTTCCCGGACGATAAATATAAAGTGCTGGGAAATCGGGCGTTGCAGACCGGCGTAATGATTGGCGTTATGCTAGGCATATTTGTTGATGATTGGCAGAGCTGGCGCGATTGGCTTGTTTCCGGGGCGGTTGCCTTATGGCTGCAATTCCAGTTTTGGAGCCGCGGGCATGGCGCAGTATATGACTTGTCGCGTGGCGGCTACCCGGACGAAAAAACTATAAAACGTTATAATGAGCGCTGGTATCATATACCTTGCGACTGGCTGGCAGAAAAGCGCTTTTTTAGCTTTTACGGGTGGGGATATGACTTTACTTATATGCTTTTGCGCTACACTTGCCCGATGATGCCGATGATTTTATTTGATTGGAAATATACTTTAATCGGGTTAAGCGTTGCGCCGGTATATGCTTTCTGTTGGCAATGGAGCGAGTCCGACGTTTGGTGTTTCAAATTAAAAGGCTTAAGCTCCGCTACAAACTTGGCAGAGGTTGTTTGTGGGGGTGTTTTTTATGCCGGATGTTATCTTTTGGGGGCGCTATGACAAAACTTTTATCATATTTAGCGGCTTTTCTTTTGCTGGTTGTTTATATTTTATCAACCTTGTATATTGAGAGGGGTAACAAAATAACCGTGCTAGAAACGCAAAAAAACGCGCTTAACGGCAATATAAATTATTTGGAGGCAGAAATTGAGAAACGAAATGAAAAGGCGTTGGACGCCGATAAGCGATTGTGCGAGATTGAGGAGGCGGCAGCGCGAGGAAAAAATAAGGCGGGTTTTGATTGGAATAGCAACATTGCTGCTGACCCTGTTATTATTAAGCTAAAGGAGCAAGGGAAAAATGACCGATGAAATAGAACGCCTAAAAAAAATGCAGGACTTCAACCGGCGGCAGGAAAAAACAGAGCCGGTGCATTGGGAGCCGGTGTCAAATATACCCGATAAAGCAGAAGAAAAGCGGCAGGAAATTATTAAAGCGGTGGAAGACCACCATAAAATGTATGTTGATTTGTGGTTGTCGCATTTAAAGGGGCGCGGGCGATGAAAGAGATTTTTATCATTGCAACCGCGCTTTTTTTGGCTTCCTGCACACAAACAGAATATGTGTATAGGGAAATACCGCGCGAGCCTATAACCTGCATAGAGCGGATAAATACGCCTTTGGATATGGCAAAATGCCTTGCAGAGTATAAGGCAAAATATTGAGATAAACAAAAAACTTGCGCATTTAAAACGGATTTTGTGAAAAAATCACAAAAAGTTGATGAAAAAGGGGCAAAATGATGATTATAGCCTACACGGACGCAACGATAGACGCAAAAGGGGTTGCCGGTATAGGTATTGTCATCATTAACGGGAGCAAGAGAAAAGAATACGCCCTTTTTACGAAGTGCCGGACGATTAACGCCGCGGAGATATTCGCGATACACTTGGCAAGTATTTTAACGCACGGGCAGGCGCTTGTCTATACCGATTCGCAAACAGCGCTATCTTACATTAAAGGCGAGATAAAGGACAAACCCCGGACGCGGGAGCAATACCTTAACCACCTTGAATGTAAATACTGGGCGTATCAGGTAAAGAAAAATAAGGGAATCCGGGTTGAAAAGGTTAAAGCCCATACGAACAGGCGCAATCTGCACGCTGGAAACAACAAGCTTGCCGACACGCTGGCTATGCTTGGACAATTAAAATATTATGAAAACGCCCGGGCTGTTGTCAAAAAAGAAAAACAAAAGTATGATAAAACCACAAATTCAATTTTGCAGAAAAAAAGGAGCTCAAAATGCAGATAGGATTTTTTGAATTGCCCGCAGGCTGGCAGGAATTAGAAACGGCAACCGGCAACACTATCTGCCACCGGACACTCTTATCAGATTTTTAGCGGTGAGCCTACTGCCGATCCGGTAACCGTAGGAACAGACCTTGCAAGAACACTTATGCCTCAGACGGTAAAAATACCGACAGAAAACGCAGACTTTAGTTTATCCTCTGACGGGTGCGGGTTAGTTTGTGCAACAGCTGGTGTAGTGCATATAAAAAAGATTGTAACCGTTGGCACGGCTACAACCTCAAATATCTATCAGACTTTATATAAAAATCAGGCAGCTATTGATAACGGGCAGATATTTATCCACTCTTCCGGCTGCTTGTCTTTTGAGGCGGATTTTTATTCAGAAGTCGCCGCAAATGACGAGCTTTGCATGATGGCAAATACAACCGGGGAAGAGTTTATGATAAACTATTCCGGCGTAACAGTCTTTGCTGAATATTTATAATAAATCCTTAAAGAAAAGGGCTTTTTCTTCGTTTCTACGGCGGACAAGCCCTTTTAGGACTTTTCCCCCGGCTGTAACCCAATCCCAGTTGTTATACGCAGTTTGCCAGTCTTTTGCCTCAATAGCCGCTTTACATTTTGACTTGTCAAACGCCGGGTTGCCTATGTTATATAAAATGCTATAAAGGGATGCTTTCTGTTCGTCTGTAAAATCTCCTTTGGGGAGTTTTATTTGCGTTTTGCAATACCACTCTAAAAGCTGGCAAGCCCTGTCTTCTGTTATCGGTTTGTCGGTTAATTTTACCCGTGCGCCCGATTCGTAGTAGGTTGTCCCGTAGCCGATAGTGGCGACTCCGGCGGGACACAGATACGGTTCGGATTTAAAGCCTTCATATTTTTTGATTAAATCGTAAATTTTCATTTTGTTTCTCCCTCTTTTTTCAATAAAACGTTCATAATGATTATATCCGGTTGGCGCTTTTGAGTAAAGCACCGCTTAAATACGGTTTTCGCCTCAAACTTAGAGTTGGCTTTAACAATCTTTGTTTTAAGTTCTTCTTCACCTTTAATCCAATAAAAAACCTCATAATATTTTGAAATCATCTTTTCCCCCGCTTTTTTGAATTTACCCTATACTTTTCAATTTGTTCTGCCTCGGATAAAGGCAAGCCCAAAAATTTAACCCGATAATATATCGTATTATAAACAAGATTTTTTTCTATGCAGTATTGCCTTAGAGATAAACCGTCCGTTTCCCACTCCCGGCGCAGCCTCTTGCGGTTGGCAGAGGCGCAAGCTTCGTCTACGGATATATCTTCGTCAATTATCCGCTGGCGCAAGGTGTGATAATTAAAACCGTTTTCATTGCACCAGTCAACGAGGCTTTGCCCGTCCGAACGCTTATACATCGGGCTTTTCCATTTAACCCCTTTGTGTGGCATTTTTCTTGCTCCTGGCGATTTTTTCATAATCTGCAGCGGTGCTTCCTTTTTTGACAATCATCCCGCAGTGAGAGCATCGCCACTTTCCGAAAAATGCGTTATCAACTCCGCAGACAAGCCAAACAAAAAGCCACACCCCGCAAGTGATAAGAGATAAAAACAAGTGAAGAATATGCGAAGTGCCTTTCTTTTGGATTAAAACTTGTTTTTCGCAATACGGGCAATATCCCGTTCCGTTTATTATAGCCATTTTTATTTACTCCTTTAAATAGTTGTTTTCGTTCAATATGTTTTCCGCCAGTTGTTCAGCGGCGTATTCTATGTCCATCTCAAATATGCTTTCAACGCTAAACACGCCGGTTCTGACTTCCGGTATACATTCAGAATAATATTGTTTTGCCGTCATTATACACGCGCCCGTTTCTATAACTGTTTTAGGCGGGCGGTATCCGTCAACATTAAAAGGGCTAAAAGAAGTAGCTTTATTGTCTGCTTTGCATATTCCCACAAAGCGCAAGTGGTTAATGCCTTTTATAACGATAAATTTTTCCAATCTTTTATCTCCTTATAAATAGAGGTTAATTCCTCAAATGCTTTTTGCTGGTTCGTTTTCCCGGTTATAGATGAAAAGTCATCGGCAACATAAAGCCAGTGCATAGCGTTGTTTACGGATTGAGCACATTTTATAATAAGGTGCTGCAATTCACGGTTGTCATGCTGCAACATCTCACATAAATTGATTGTTGACAACAAAACATCAGAACTTCTTTTTCCGTCATTGCAAGTATTTAATTCGTCTTGCGATTTAACAATGTTTTTTTTAGGCATTTTAATCGTTCTCCCTATTCAAATACCAGTTAGAATACCGCATATATACCCGTTCCGGATATGCCGCGAAAATATGCTTGTCTTTTGTTTCTTCAAAAGCCTTTATTTTGTGTGATATGTTATATAAATGGCTTGCCCATATATCCTGCGCCGCCTCAAATGTTTCTTGTTCAATATTGCAAACGGCGATAACGTCTTCATATCCCGGTTTATTTGATTGAATAATAAAAACAAACTCTATCGGATATTCGCCATATTTTTCCCGGACAGCCTCACAATAATGCACAGCCTGGAGCGGGTATTGCAGTTTTTCCGGCCATTTAATAACGCTATCAATATCGGAGCTTGTTTTATAATCAATTAAAACGATTCCCTGATTTGTGCGCTTTATAGCGTCAATTTTAGCTTTGCAATCAACATCGTTTTCCTGATTGTGCCAAATAATAGGAAGTTCGGCAGTTGCCCCGGTTACAATCTTTTTGACTTCCGGGTGGGAGCGGAGATTCGCGAGCATAGCCGTTGCGTGATTCCACTCGTCCTGATTGATAACAATTTTACCGGGGTTTTCGGCTTTTATTGCCTCATGTTTTTTGTTGCGCCGGGATTGTCCGAAATCGGCGATAACATAGCGGTTTTGTGCCTCTTTTGGCTCAAGCAAAAGACAATGCGTTAAGCCACCGAAAACAAGCGCGTCTGTTTCTGCGTCCGGTTGTTTTTCCGGGTTGAATGGACTTGTCCGCCAAAATTCATACGGGCTTTTGTCGTATGTTTTTATTTGGCTTGCCGATATTGCCGGATAGGCGAAATAATCATCATCGGATTTAATCTCAATATCTTTTAACATTTTAGCTCCTTAATTAAATGTTGCGGCAGTTGATTGAAAATAAGCAGTGCTGTTCTTGCAGGTTTTCACGCTCTTGACGGCACAATTCTGCGTCAATGCCGAAAAGGATAAGCCAACCCAACATTATGCCGGTAAACCCGCAAATAAATCCGTTAATAAATGCTTTGTTGATTTTGTAAATTTTTTTCATCTGTATCACTCCTTTTAAAATCGTTGTGGTGTTTACATAGTCATATATAACAGCTTTTTTGATAATGTAAAGAACTTTTTTATAATTTTTCAAAAAAAATTTAATTATGTGCAAAAAGGTTTATTTGCGCGGTGTTGACTAAGGTTTATTTTTGCGTTTATCATAAAGGCACAAACAAAAAAAGGAGTTTTGTTAATGTTTGTTAAATCGGAGCGTGTAAAAATCGGCAATAATTGGCGGATTGACGATGACGGGTTTATGCTGGTGCGTGCCAGGGTATTAAAAGAGGGTATTTTCCCGTATCGGACAAGTGAAATTGAGGGCTTAAAAGAAGAACAGCCGGTTATAGACGTATATATTCCCGCGGCAGAATTTACCCCCGCTGCATTAAAAACAGGCGAGGGCGACCCGGTTATCGTGGATGAACACGAGTGGCGCACGGCAGACAATACGCTTAAAGACGGGTTGACCAAAGGCACGGTTGCAGGGAATTTGTCCGTTGACAGTAAAGGCGGTGTTGTCTGCGAATTTAAGATTTATGACGCCGACACCATTAACAAGATAAAAAGCGGCGAGCTGGTGGAAGTATCCGCCGGGTATGAAGCCGATTTTGTGAAAGAAGACGGCAGCTTTGCCGGTATGCCCTACGGGTATAAGCAACAAAACATCGTATTCAATCATATGCTGCTTTGCCATAAAGGCGAGGGGCGTTGTGGTGCTGATGTTAGAGTTTTTAACAAAAAAACAGGAGTAGAAAAAATGACTGTAAAAATCCGTTATAAAGTTGGAAATACCGACAAAGAAGTTGAGTTTTCCAACGAAGATGACGCAAAAAAAGCCGAGGATATGGCTAAAGACTTGTCCGGGGCTAAAGGTGCTGAAATTGACAATGCACTTGATGAAATCAAGGAAAAGAAAGAACAGATTGAAACCCTGAACGCTGAGCTTGAAGATGCAAAGCGCAAAGTTGAGGAATACAAGCAGAAACTTGACGAGGCTTTGAGTCCAGAGGCGCAAGAGGCACTTGCCGAGGATATTTTGGAACAGCGCGAGGCAGAAGACGCGGTTATTGAAACCGAAGTGGAAGACGAGGAAAAAGAAGAAGTCCGCAATGCTTGCAAGGCAATGAATCGGGCTGAAAGACTTGTCCACCTGGCAAGCCACGTTATGAACAAAAAAGGCGTTGATATTAAAGACTGGAGCGATGACCAGAAAATTGGCGCGTTTATGGCGATTGCCGCCGAGGCAAAAGCTAAAATCGGCAACAAAAAGAAACTTGTAGCCGGTACCGGGGTTGTTTCTGCAAAAACCGGTAACAGCGGACTGGACGCGAAGTCCCGTATGCTGATGTTTCGTAACAAAAAATAGAGGAGTAAAAAAAGATGAGTAACAATAGAGGCATTTACGGCGGCGTGCCGTTTGGCGCTATTCAAACCAACTTTTACGACCAGCAGGAAACCTCTGCAGACGGGCGGTTAGCTTATGCAAGCGATATTGACCTCTGCGATGCCATCTCTGTTGGCGAAGAGGGCGGTGTTGGCGTTGGCTATGGCGTAAAAATCGTTGCTTTGTCCGGTGCGGCAAAACGCCCGGGAATTAACGACCAGCAGATTATTCTGCCGGATAGTTCTTCAACCGCTGCTGATTTTGGCGGTATGGTTATCCGCACAATGGCTGGCAATACCGGCGCTGACGGCGAAAACTATATGCGCGAAAAATCAATGGCAACCGTCCTCAAAAAAGAAAGAGTCGGCGGGCGTATTTATGTTCGTATGGCTGACGCTTTTACGGCTGGGGCTTCCGCTTATTGGCGTATTGCCGAGCGCGTGCCGAATAGCAATGTTAAATTAGGGCGTTTGTGTGGCGCGGCAATCTCCGGGCAGGGAACAACCCCAGCGGTAGCTGCAACCGGAACTGTAACCTTTACCTTTACCAAAAACCCGTCTGACGGCGACACGCTGCAGATTGGTTCCGTAACCTATAAATTTAAGACCACCCCGGCAGCTGCAAATGATGTTGCCATTAAAGGGACTGTATATGAAACAGCCGAGAACTTGGCGGATGTTATCAACGGCGATTCTGGCGAGGCATACGCGGGGACAACCTCTCCGTCTTTGGATGTTTCGGCAGAAGTTGAGGCTGGCGTTATGACTTTGACAGCCCGCACGGCTGGAACTTCCGGCAATAACTTGGCTTTGGCGCGGTCCGGCGATTTTGCAAATGTATCCGGTGCGACCTTGTCCGGCGGCGTTAATTCGTCAACTTCGTCAGTAACCGATACCGTGCAGCTGACGAATGTTAAGTTTAGAAGTTCCGGCGCTGCTGGCGACTTGGCTTTGGTTGAATTTGTAACCGACTAGAATAAGGAGTATAGAAAATGAGTATCACTTATGGTGGACAAAAGGCAGTAACCGCACAGGAAGTTGCTTTTTCAATCTATACAGCCGTTGATTCCGCATTTTTTGACGTTGAATACCCGGAGCAGGACTGGTATAAAGTCCTTAAAGACGACCAGATTATCTCCAACATCAACGCAGGCGCACAGAACTACGGGTTTATTACCCGCGACCGTCAAGGCTCTGCAGCGTTTATCGGACAGGCTGAAAATAACAATATCCCGATGGTTTCGCAGTCTATCGGCGCAGTAACCGTGCCGCTGGCTGCCTCTGCCGTTGGGGCAAAAATCAACAACGAAGACGCTAGACAATGGCAGTTTGGCTTTAACGGCAATCTGGCACAAGAACTTGGCGAAATTATGCGTGTTGCTTGCGACAACCTGATTGAAACATCAACGATGTTCGGCGATTCTTCTGTTGGTTTCCAAGGGTTCATCAATTATCCGGGCGTTGTCATCTCTAACGCTATGCAGTCCGAATCGGTTCCGGCATCCACGAAATGGGAGGACAAGACGGCGCAGGAAATGATTAAAGACGTGCAGTCGGCTATCCGCGCGGTATATCTCCGCACCAGAACGGTTATGCTGCCGAATGTTGTCTTTTTGCCGCCGGAGCAGTTCTCTATGCTGAACGACACGCCGTTCACGTTGGGGACTGGCGGGGCAACAGCCGCATTTAGCTCTGCGCTGGATTACCTGAAACGCAACAATCTGTATACACAGTTGCGCGGGCAGGAACTGGAAATCGTGCCGATTCGTTATCTGCAGGGAGCAGGTGTTGCCGGTGCTAACCGTATGGTTGTTCAGGACCGTAGCGCGAAAAATCAGGCTATGCCGTTCCCGCTGCCCTATCAGGTGCAAGCGCCGGTTCCGGTTCCGCTTGGTGCCGAGTTCTATTCTGAACAGAAACACGGCTCGTATGCTATGCGCCAACCTGCAGCGACTATGTATGTTGACGGTATTTAATCATAACTTTTGAAAATGGGGGTAAATAAAAATGGCTTTTCAAAAAGGGAATAAATTGGGCAAGGCGGCAAAAAAAGCCGCCGAGCCTAAAAAAGAGGTTAAGGCAGCAGAAAACAAAGCGGAAGAGGTAAAAGACTCTGATGTTTTGGCGGCAGTCAATCAGGAAAAACTGGCAGCAGCGCAAGGCGTGAAGAAAGAGGCGCAACCGGTAGAAAAGGAATATATCCCGGCTAGTAAGTCATATTACACGGTTTGGAATATGTCCGTAAACCCTCTTTTGTTGAGAATCGGCAAGCACGAAATTGAGATAATCTCACGGGAGTGCAAAAAGGTTGACGCAGATATTTTTGAAGAACTGTTAAAACTTCAATATATCCGCAATCTGCTTGACAAGGGGCTTTTACGGGCAACCAAACAAGTGGATAAGGACGAGCCGTTAAGTAAAGATATATCGGTGCAGAAAGCCCCGGAATATCTGACGGAAAACGTAAGCCGGACAGACGGGTTTATGACTATTGCCGCGGAAGTCAAAAAAGACGCAGGCGGCAAGGCTTTTAAACCGGCTGGAAGTATTGATATTAACTTAGGGTAAAACAAAATGGCGTTCGTTTATGTAGATTTTATAAAAGCTTATCCCGAATTTGCCGTTGTGGAGCAATCCGCCGTAAATTATCGGGGCAGCTTTGCCGATAGGTTTGTAAGCAATACGACTTTTGGCGAGTTTAGAACGGACGCCGTTTTCTTGTTTACCGCGCATTGTTTAGCGATTGAGTTCAATATCTCGTCCGGTTTGGCAAATGCTGGTAAAAATTCCAGTATGTTAAATACCGGAGTGGCAAGCTCAATCAGCGCGAGCAATGCTAGCTTATCACAATCGTTTGTCAACAACTCTTTGATAACAAGCGACAATCCGCTTTTTGCCGATTTGGGCAGAACGGTTTACGGCTTGCGATTCCTTGAGCTGTTGCAGATGTGCGCGCTTTATGGCTACGTTGTTTTAAGCCCTGACACATTTTGAGGATTTGGAAAAATGCAGGCGACCGCGACTTTTCAACAGAAAAATAAAGGTTTTGCCGAAAAGCTTTTGAAGAAAGCAAAAAAAATGCAAGACCTTGAGGCGGCTTGCGGTTTTCCGAATACAGTCAATTTGAAATATGACAACGGCGCAAGTGTTATTGATGTGGCAATATGGAATCAATACGGGACGTATAACAGCCCGGCGCGTGATTTTATGACACCAGCAATCAATAATATAAAGGCGCAGTGGGGCAAAATGGCAAAAGCGGCAATGCCCGCCATAAACGCCGGAAAACTTGACGCAGAAGTTGTTTTAAATCAGGGCGGGAATATGGCGCAAGGCGAGTTAAGAAAGTCAATCGTTGACTTAAAAGACCCGCCGAATGCGCCGTTTACTGTTTCCGGTGGGTGGATGCACAACAAAAAAAGCGGAAAGCTTTTTTACGCCGAGGGCAAAGGTTCGGACAATCCGCTGGTTGATACCGGTAAAATGCTTGGGGCTGTAACTTATACAGTAAGAAAAAGGAGTTAAAGCGTTGTCTGTTTTGCCTATGGATTTTAGCTATACTTTACAGGCGTTCGGGCGCAATCATAGCGTAAGCGCCTATGAAAAGCGCGGCGAATTAAAAGGCGGGCGCTGGATTAAGACGATAGAGAATCGCCGGGCAGTTGCCAACTGTATTTTGCTTAATATTGAAGAAAAAAAGCTTGAATTGATAGCCGAGGGAAATTTGGTTGACGAGGCGTATTGCGTGATGTTTCAGGATATGCAAGATACGTTTTACATTGCCGACCAGCAAAACGCGGATATTCAACCGTTGCAGACTTTTCTTGAAATTGACGGCAAGGAATTTATTGTTATGAAAAACCCGGCAACACACAAAAATGCAAACTTTAAGAGTTACTACGCGATTCGGTATAAGGATATAAAAAACGATGTCAATGCAGGGGCTTAACATAGACGAACAGTTAGAACGGGCGCGGCAGCTTTTCCGTAGCTTGGCGGAGGTTGCCACCGGTTTGCCGTGCGTTATAGCGCCGTATGACGGGCCAACTCCGGCGAATCAATATTGCTCTGTTTGGGTGAAAGAATTAAGCCCGGAGCAAAACGATATACAGTATACCGGATTTAATGAAGAGGGCGATTTTTATATTGACCAGAAAAACGAAACATATTTGAAAGTTGAGTTTAAGGCGTTCGGACAAGGGGCGCTTGCGGCGCTTGAGAAAGTCATCAGCGAGCTAAAAAGCCCGGAGCGGGGGTATGGTGCGACCGATGACGAAGACCCGCTGGAAAGGATAAAAAACGCGCCTTTGTGGCAGTATCTTGGATATGGCGGACACGATAATATTCAGGATATATCAACGGTTGTTTTGGGCAAGGTTTTGCCGCAGGCAGTCGTTAATGTTTATTTTTATGCAAACTTGAGCACGGTTAAAGTCATAGAGGGTTTTGACGTGGTTGACTTAAACGTTAGTGTTCGTGATAATAAAGAAGATATTTTTACGGTAAAAATAGGAGGACAACAAAATGTCAATAACACCGATTGAACTTGACGTTCAAATTAGTTTAAGCAGAGCGCAGTCATTGACCCCTACGGATATGACGTTGCAATGCTTTAATACGCCGAACGTTGATTTTTTGCACGGGGAGCGCGTCCGGTTTTTCAGCGACAGCGATTCCTTTAACGAAATTACGACAAGCGGCAGTTCTGTATATTGGGCGGGCAATGCCTTTTTCGGCTTGACTTCCCACCCGGCGCAGATTGCCGTAGGGCGCATTTTTACAGACAATCAGCCTGCCTACTTGCTTAGCGCGTCTGTTAATTACGCGGCGTTAGCTTCTGTTTCTAACGGTGCTTTTAGCGTAGCGATTGACGGCGTGCGTCAGGAATTATCGCCGACCGATTTTTCCGGCGTAACAAATTTACAAACTTTGATTGCCGCATTAACGCCGTCTACAAATGCGAACTTTATTGTTGAAGAGTATAACGGCAATTTGATTTTGAAGAGCAAGACGAAAGGCGCAAACTCTTCTATCGGATACGCCGCAGCTCCGACTGCAACGGAAATTGAAACACCGGCAGTTTTGACCGGCGGCACGGTAACACCGGTTGTTGATATATCCGAAATGTTAGGATTGACGCAGGAAAGCGGGGCAAGCTTGCAAGCGTCCGGTTATGTTGCGGGTTCAATTACCGAAGAGCTGGCAGCAAACCGCGCTTATATTCAAAATATCGGTTCAAACGCCTATGCTTGGAGCTTGGACGCAGAATACAGGGACACGCAAGACGCACAGGATTTTGCCTCTTGGGTTAACGGCTTGGGCGTTGAGGGTGTGACTTGTATTGTAACAAACAACCCGAACGTGTTAAGTGCGTCCGATACTTCAAACATTGCCTATATCTGCAATTCTATGAATTATCAGGGTGTAGCAACGTTTTATCACGATAACGCGCAAGTTTACCCGGATGTTGCTTATTTAGCGACTTTGCAGTCCGTTAACTATGCAACGGCAAACAGCGTTTTGGATATGAAGTTTAAAAACCTGGGTTCTATCCCGGCTGTTACCTTGCCGGATTTGAACACAAACCTGACAACGCTGGACAACAAGCGCTGCAATACGATTACCTATTGGGGAACGCGGGACGCTTTGTGCGTAAGAAACGGCGACCAGTCGTCAAGTTTGTGGCGTTCGGATTTGTGGGTTAACGTCTGCAACTTCATCGCCGAATTGAAAATCAATGTTGCTAATGTATTTTTACGCAACAAAAAAATTCCGTATACGGTTGCAGGGCAGACCTTATTGACTTCCGCAATCACGCAGACGTGCGATGCCTATGTAACAAACGGAAGCTTTGCCGACCGCGAGTATGCCGACAGCACATCGGAAAATGGCGTTTCTTTGCAATCGGCATATACAATCACGCCGCAGCCTATATCCAGTTCAACCGCAGCACAGCGCCGCGCCGGTATCGGCACGCCGTTTGCTATTGTGTTGAATGACAGCGGAAGTATGCGGAGTGTTGCAATCTCTGTTGAAGTTGTTGATTAAGAGGAGTTAAGACAATGGCAGTAAGAAAAATTTACAATCAGGGGCAGCTTAGTTGTTCTTTTAACGGAACACATCTGCAAGGCTTAATGTCCGGTGCCTCTGTAACAATTCACACAATAGGCGGTGAAGTTGAGCTGACCGAAGGCACTGACGGCGGAGCGGCGAACATTGCCACTTTGCAGGGCGGGCGAATCACGGTAACGTTTCGCGAGACTTCCGACAGCGTGGACTTCCTAAATACGCAGGTATCGCTGCAGCAGGTAAGTTCAACGCCGGGCGTGTTTATTCTGTATTCGGGCGTAAAACGCTTATATACGATTGCAAATGCGCTTGTGTCGGTTCCGGCGGACTTATCCACCGGCGACAAACAAATGGGCGGGGTAGCCTTTGACTTTGTCGGCACCGGAATGGTTGTTGCACCGGGCGAGTAAAACAGGAAGAGAAAAAGCCCCGGATAAAAACGGGGCTTTACTTAAATTAACAAACGAAAGGTTGTAAAATGGATAACTTGGGGGAATTTACAAGCTTTTCCGTAAATGGAAAGACCTACAACATAAAAAACTTCAGTGTGTTTGAGGCATTGAGTTTTCATATTGAATTTATGGCTACAATGGGCGGTTTTATCGGTTCTGCAATAGCTTTGTTTAACAACAAAGGGGAAGAGCCTAAAAAGGGGAAAAACGCGCCACAAGGCAAAAAAACGAGCAATGACGAGATAGCCGAGCTTTTTGCAAAAATCAAACCGGAAGAAACAGAACGGTTGATGAAGAAAGTTCTAAGCCGGGTTATCACGCCGGAGCAGATTTGCCTGGAAAATCAGGCGGCGGCTAACGACTGGTTCGGCAGACCGGAAAACGCTGGGGACTTATGGCTTGTATGCTTAAACGGGCTGGTGTCTTTGGTGGGGGAATATTTACCGAGTGGGCTAAATACAGCGCTACTCGGGTTCAAGAAAGTTCTGGCAGGGCTATCAGCATTGAGCCCGGACAACGCGTCTATGCCTTTATCGGGGAGCCGGTAAGGCGTGGGCTTGTAGACTTTGCCGGGTTGTATAACGGCAAGGTTTCAATTAAAATGTTTTTTGAGGCGAAACGGATGGCAGACTGGCTTAACTACATAGAGGCAGCGAGCTATCACAAAGAGGGCTGACAAATGGCAGTTGTTGACGAGTTAGTTACATTATTATCGTTTAAGACAAGCCCCGGAACTGAAAAGGCTATAAAGTCCATCAAAGACGGGATATCTACGTTAAAAAGCGAGGTTACGAAGTGGGCGGCAGCAGCAACGGCAGCCGGAGCAGCCACATCTGCTTTTTTGCTTAGTGCAAGCGATAAGGCGATAGAACTGCAAAAGCTATCGCAATCAACCAACTTGTCAACAGACAGCCTGCAGCAATGGCAATATGCGGCGGAGGCTGTCGGCGCGTCATCGGCCGCCGTAACCTCCGACCTTGAAAGCTTGCTAAAAACGATGAGTTCGCCTATTCCTGGCGAGCTTAATATGGAACTTATGATGTTAGGCGTAAGCGTCCATAATGCAAGCGGGCAGCTTAGGGGTGCTGATGAAGTATTAAAGGACGTTGGCGACAAATTAAATAAAATGAGTTCTGCCCGTGCTGTCCAGTGGGCGGAGCGTGTCGGCATATCAAACGACACTTTGATGTTGCTTAAACAGGGGCGGCAGGGTTTAAGCGAGCTTTTTGAAGAGGCGCAGCTTGTTGGGGCGATTATACCGGAAGACGCAATTAACCGGGGCGCGGAATTATCAAAATCAATCAAAACGCTTAAAACGGTTTTTCAAGCGTTAGGAAACAGCATTGCTTTGAGCTTTGCGCCGAACTTAAAAAAAGTTGTGGATAACTTCAAACAATTTTTAATTAACAACGCTGATTTTGTCCGTCAGGGTTTAGGCATAACGATTGACGGGGTGAGCCGGGGGTTCGGGCGCTTTTGGGATATTCTCGTTAAAATTAAAGACGGGTTTGTTGCTTTGCTACAACCTATGCAGCCGTTCTTAAAAAATATGGATGCGGTTAAGATTGTTGCCGGGCTTGTTACCGGAGCGCTGGCCGGTTTTCTGGCGTTAATGGCTCCGGCAATCATACAGTTTGCGGCAGTCGGGGCAGCTATTGCCGGTGTTTCTCTTGTCATTGAAGATTTTATTACTTGGCTACAGGGCGGAGAAAGCGTCATCGGGGATATTGTAAACGCTTTTTCAAATTGGATGGACAAATTCCCTGAATTAAAAGAAGACTTAAAATCGGTCGGGCAGGTTTTTGCCGATGTGTTTAACGCCATACCGGGCTTAATAGACAAGTGCATTGATAAAATTGAAGATATGTTCCCGGTTATAAACAAGATTTTGAGCAGCTTAGGGAAAGTTATTGATTTTGTATACAAGGGAGCAAAAACAGCGGGCGAAACTTTGACGGAGGGTGCGTTAAAAGTCTTTGGCGGCTATGAGGGGCAGGGAGCGCGTGAAAACGCGCGCAGGGGC
>ULSH01024314.1_pt1 | contig 20438 bp, 23 predicted proteins | sample 1956151 | NCBI WGS metagenome assembly ULSH01 (sample SAMEA4835702, study PRJEB28245) | human gut metagenome | biome: gut microbiome; material: fecal sample | place: Denmark | collected 2008 | reverse complement strand
TCGCGATGAATGCGATTAAAACGATGAGAGATGTGTGGTGTCCATCCAATGCTGCAAAACAGTTTTTTGCACTTACAGAAGCCCTACTTACAAACAATAATATAATGATACCTAAAATAGGTCCATGTAGTAGAGCATATCCTATTATAGTTAAATAATTATCATGCCAAAACTATTACAAATCAACGTGACCGCCAACTGGGGGTCAACTGGGAAAATCGCAGAACAGATAGGGATGTGCGCGCAGTCTCATGGTTGGGAGTCTTATATAGCGTATGGTCGGGAAGTTAATCCATCAAAGAACATCCTGATAAAGGTGGGGACAATGGCTGATGTGTATGAGCACTATGCAGAGAATATCTTGTTGGACAACGAAGGGCTGGCATCCCGTCATGCCACCAAAAAGTTTCTTCGTCAGGTGGATGAAATAAAACCGGACGTGGTGCATCTGCATAATATACACGATCATTGGCTGAATTACCAGATGCTCTTCAAGTACTTGGCGGACAGGAATATCCCTGTAGTGTGGACGCAGCACGACCAATGGGCGACCACGGGACATTGCATGTTCAATCGCTGCGGATGTGAACGATGGAAAGAGGAATGTCATGATTGTCCAATTTCAAAGTGGTATTCATTGGATTGTTCCAGAAGGAACTATCAATTAAAGAAAAAACTACTTGCAAATATTCCATCTCTTACAATTGTTCCTGTATCTGAATGGCTTGGAGATAATATCCGTCAGTCTCATTTGAAGAATAGGCCTATTAAGGTTATTCACAATGGTATTGACATTCATACATTTTCGCCGCAACCTACCAATGCTCATGAGAGGTATGGTATTGATAAAGATAAGAATATTATTTTGGGTGTAGCAGCTATTTGGGATGAGCGAAAGGGTTTGAATGACTTTTATGAACTTGCTAAATGCTTAGATAAAGATAAATTCGCTATTATCATAGTCGGTCAGTTGACAGAAGAGATCAAACAGGTAAATGGCTGCCAAATTGTGTTTGTTGGCAGAACTCAGAATGCACTTGAATTGGCTCAATTATACTCTTCTGCATCTGTATTTGTAAATCCAACATACCAAGATAATTATCCTACAACTAATTTGGAAGCTATTGCATGTGGTACTCCAGTGATAACTTATCGTACAGGAGAAAGCCCTGAAGTGATCGATGACGGGACAGGGATTGTAATAGAGCAAGGAGATGTGGCCGGACTTGCAAAGGCTGTTTATAAACTCTCGGCGGCTAATTATAAAGATTCTTGTCGACAGAAAGCGATAAGCGAATTTGACAGTACTAAATGCTTTAACCCATACGTCATTTTATATAATAAATTAATAGGGGGGGGGGGGAAAAAAATAATTCTTGGGGTATCTAATATATGGAGTGACGATAAGGGTCTATCAGATATGGTAACATTAAGTAAGAATCCTGCAAACGTCGTAATACTGGTTGGTATGAGCGATAGGCAAGTTCGGGAATTTTCTTCTTGTAAATATAAGGAATGTAACCTTATTCCAGTTCAACGTACCCGTAACCAATATGAATTGGCACTACTATATTCTCTTGCTGATGTTTATGTTAATCCTACTTATGCGGATATGTTCCCAACTGTTAATCTTGAGGCCCTGGCTTGTGGAACTCCAGTGATTACTTATCGTACGGGCGGCTCTCCTGAAGCAATTGACGCGAATACTGGTATTGTAGTGGAACAGGGTAATATTAAAGCTCTTGCTGAAGCTGTACGTACAGTAAATAAACGAAATTTCTTGTCTATTACTTGTCGTAGACGGGCAGAATTGTATTTTGATAAAAATGTGCGTTTTGAAGAGTATATAACACTATATAATAATTTGATGAGATAATGAGAAATGGATATTATGATGTCTTAAAAGCAGTTGCACTTATAGCCGTTGTATTGTATCATATAGGTATATGTGAGTTTGGTTACTTAGGGGTGGATATCTTTCTAGTAATAGCTGGGTATTTCACATCAAAAAGTATTGACAATCAAATAACTATTCAGTTTTCCAAGTGAGATTGTTAGGTTCGCTACGGTAAATGTTGTGCTCATGTGGGTAACTATATCATTGTCATAGAAAACCGAAAAAAACGTATGAACGGCCGGAAAGTGAAGGAATTGTTCGCTGTTTAGGTTACATTGAAAACAGCGAAGGACAATCCATATCTATCGAATATAATAAGTGCCAGATACTAAAGGAGATACGTGAGATTGAGAGTGGCCATGAGAATGCAGAAAATCTGTTGACTGTCAGAGAGAAAAGTGAACTGGAAATCATCACGAGGATGTACCGCCAGCAGAAGAACCACTTCCGGAACAATGACGGCAGGGCAAGCATCCCCAACAGGATAGTGAGTCTCAGCAAGCCACATTTGAGACCGATAGTGAGGGGCAAGGATGTGAAGATCTAGAGTTCGGAGCGAAAGTCAACAACATATTGGTTGACGGGATATCGTTCATTGAGAAACTGTCATTCAATGCGTTCAATGAAGGGCCCCGGCTGGTGCACTGCCTGAAGATGCACAAGAGACTGTTTGGAGTCGAAGCGAAAAAGGCCGGAGGAGACACTGGCTACGTGGGAACGAAAACAGGGACTATTGCAAGGCGAATGGGATACAGACATCTTTCGTAAAAAGAGTCCGTCCGTTCAGTGAGAAGAAGGAGAAAGATCTTGTCCGAAAGGAACTTGCCAGAGTGATGGCAACTGCGATGGAAGGCTCGTTCTGGACACAGAAAGAGCACTACGGTCTCTGGAGGGTCAAGGCCAGGACGAAGCGGACGGAAATCCTTTACATCTTCTTCGGCATCCACACGGCAAACGTGGTGCCGTTGGCGGACAGGATAGAACAAAGGGCGCGTTTGGCGGCTGCCTGACACTGAAACTTGCGGTCAATGCGGAGCTCTTGTGGGGGAACTGTATCCTCACCATGAAAAAAAGATAAAAAATCCGGCCGAAACGACCGGAAACAGATATAAAATTGAAATTTTGATGAGTCGGACGCAGAAATTGAAGGGATTGGCCGCTGCTTCGCTCGGATTGAAAACATTAAACGACAATCCATAACTATTCAATAGGTTTTTGCAAGATTGTTAATACAAAAGGGAATCCCAAAATAGAGTTTCATTTATTTTTATAATTATGGGTAAGTTAAAAATCTCAAAGATTGAAGTTAGAAAATTATTTGGTGTATATAACTATGATTTACAGTATACATCAGGTGATGTTACATATGACAACTTAATGATACTTTATGGTGACAATGGTACAGGCAAATCAACCATATTACGTATGATTTATTATCTGTTATCCAACAAAGAAAAAAATGGACATAAGTCAGAGCTTGCAAATATTGCTTTTGAGTCTTTCTTGATAAGTTTTACGGATGGCAGTTATATTAAGGCATTTAGGGAAAATGATGAGTTTCATTGGTTGGGTAAATATTCTATAGAGTATAATATCAATGGAAAATCCGATACTTTTGCTTTACAATCTAATAGAGATGATGAAAGATGGTTTATTAGGTTAAGTGACTCAAACGTTGAAAAGCAATACTATGTGTTATTGGATTTACTTAAGGAAGAAGATATTCTTTTCATTTCAGATAGAAGAAAAGAATTGGACGGTATGGAACATACATCCATAGAGGAATTTGATGTTTTTAGTAGTAGAATGAGACTAAGACGTGTAGAAAAGCGAGAAGAAGAAGTTGAACATGAAATACGTCTATTGCAGGAATGGCTTATAAATAGAGCTTTATCTGCCTCAAAAAAAGGAGAAGAAGGAACTTCTAATATATATGCTAAACTTATTGAACAATTTTCTGTAAATCATTCTACAGAAGAAAACGAAAAGTCATTGGATGATATTAAGGCAGAACTTGAAGTTATAGCAAAAAACGCAAAACCTTATGTTGACATGGGTTTTCTTAATGAAACTGATTATAAATATTTGCTACAGAAAATAGACAAAACACAGAAATCTAAGATAGGTGTAGTTCAAGCAATACTTACTCCGTATATTGAGATGCTTAACAATAAGATGATGGCTTTAAACGAACTGATGGAGATACTTTCATATATGTTAGATAGTTTATCCAATTATTTACATGAAAAGACAATATCTTTTTCTGTTGCAGATGGTTTTTCAATACAGCATGTAAAAAATGGTGAGAATGTTTCTTTTGATGGTTTATCATCTGGTGAAAAGCAATTACTTATTTTGTTTAGTAAGGTAATACGAAATAGTTCTAAATGTTCATTCATTATAATAGATGAACCAGAAATATCTCTTAACATTAAGTGGCAGCGTATGCTTATGAATACATTGAATTTTTTTGTTAGTGATAATCATGCGCAATTTATTATTGCTACTCATTCTTTTGAGATTCTGTCAAAACACATGGGTAATGTAGTACGATTAGAAGATATAGAATAATGATATGTGTTTATTCGAGAAAAGGACTGTGGACGAAATCATTTCTATCTGCAAGTTAGAACCATCTACCAAAAACATTTATGTTGAAGGTTTATCCGACAAATTAGTAATAGATAACTTTCTAAAAAAACAGAAAATAAATGATATAAGTGTTTTTGTTATAGAATGTATTGATTTTAGTGAAGTTTTTGCTAAAATGTCCCTTTCTGAACTTAATATTCTGAAGGACAGTAATAAGGAGAAAGTTGCATTTTTAACATTAAAGGTGGAGAAAGAGTCAAGAAATTGTCATTTCCTTGGTATTATAGATAGAGATTTGGATTTTGTGAATAATCACATAAAGTCAGGTAAATATCTTTCATATACTGATTACAATTCAATGGAAATGTATCTTTTTTCACGTGACTATATAGCAAATTTGCTTAAGAACACCTTTAGAATAACTTCTGACGTCAATTTTGATAAATTCATTAACTCGATTGGTTATGTGTGTCGAACTTTATTTTATATAAGAGCTTATCTGGAAAGTTTCAACGGTTCTATGGTTGATATTAAAAAGGATTTTTCATATGATAAACGATGTAATATATGTCAGTTTGATATTGAAAACTATATAACGAAAATAATTCAAGTTAATAAAAACGTTAATAGTTCTGGCAATTTGTACAAAGAAATAATAGAAAAAGTAAATACTCCTATTGATGATGTAAGATTAGAGATAAAAGGACATGATTATATAAAAGTTTTATACCTCTCAATATGTAAGCATAAAAAAGTGAATATGGATGAGACCGAATTGGCAAATACTTATTGGGTTTATTTAGATGACAGAGAATTGGTGAATGAGCCTCTGTTTCAAAGAATTTGTAATTTATAGATAAAACAATATGTATAGACATTTTTTTAAAAGATTGATTGACATCGTGTTCTCAGCTGTGGGCATGATAGTGTTGTCACCTATTTATTTGCTGCTGACACTATATGTGGCAATTTTTATGGGATTACCAGTTCTTTTTGGACAAGAACGAATAGGTAAGGATGAGAAGCCATTCAGGTTGTATAAGTTCCGCTCTATGACAAACAAGAAAGACAAGGATGGTAACTTATTGCCAGAAAGCGATAGACTGACAAAGGCTGGTATCTTGTTGAGAAACTCTTCTTTGGATGAGTTGCCTGAGTTATGGTCTATATTTGTGGGAAAGATGTCGATAGTAGGTCCACGACCTATGCCAACCTATTATGGACCTTATTTCCTGCCCACAGAAAGAAAGCGCCATTCTGTCCGCGGGGGACTAATTCCTCCTGACTCTTTGAGCGGTAAGGCTTTGACCAGCTATGAGGAACAGTTTGAGTATGAATGTTATTATGCAGATCATGTCTCTTTGTGGTTGGACATTAAAGTGATTTTCACTACTTTTAAAATATTGTTTAAACGGGTTGAGGAAGATTATGGTACGTGTGAGCGTCCTCATTTGAATGTTTATCGCAAGGATATGATGAATGAGTCAATACAGAATCGTTATGATACAGACAATAAATGAATTGATTAAAAAGAATGGTACACCATTCTATCTGTTTGATGAGGAAGGTTTTGTGAACAACTATCGTAAGTTGGAGGATACATTTAAGGCGGTATATCCCAATTATCGAATATCGTATTCGTACAAAACAAACTATACCCCGTTTGTGTGCCATTTGGTAAAGAGTCTTGGCGGTTACGCGGAAGTAGTGTCAGATATGGAATATACCCTCGCCAAGAAGTTGGGCTATGATAATAGTCAGATAGTCTATAATGGTCCTTCAAAGGGGGAGGAGATGTATGAACAACTTGAAAACCATGGCATTCTTAATCTGGACTCCTTAGATGAAGCAAAGCGGGTGGTGGATTACTGCAAGGCTAATGCCGACAAGCGGTATACTGTGGGCATGCGTATAAACATGGATTTAGGTGCAGCTAACTTCGTTAGCCGTTTTGGTTTGGAACCTGACAGCAAGGATATGCTGGAATGTGTTAAACTGATAAAAGGGACGCCAAATCTTAAGCTGATAGGTTTGCATTGTCATATAAGCCGGTGCCGTGGTTTGGATGCTTGGGCAGAACGTGCCAAGATTATGTTGGATATGGCAGACAAGTATATTGATGGTGTGCCTCAGTATATTAGTTTAGGTAGCGGTATGTTTGCCGATATGGCAGACTATCTTAGAAATCAGTTTGGTGGTGATAGAGTACCTACTTATGAGGATTATTGCAAGGCCACAATACTGCCATTTGCAGAACATTATAAGGGCGTGGTCAATAAACCGATGCTTTTCACAGAGCCAGGAACAACAGTAGTAGCCAGATATTTGAGCTTTGTGAGTAAGGTATTAAGTATAAAGCAGATTCGTGGAAGATGGATTGCAAACATGGATGGAGACTACCATAATTTAGGTGAGATATGCACAATGAAGAAATTGCCTACACATGTGATTGCTGGAGGTAAAGAGCAGAAGCGTTATGACAACATTGACATAATGGGCTTTACTTGTTTGGAGCAGGATGTGATGGTGCCTGCATGGGAAGGAAATCTTGCGGAGGGAGACATTTTGGTATTTGATAATTGTGGTGGTTATTCGATTGTCTCAAAGCCGCAGTTTATAAAACCTCAGAGCGCAATGTTTGCAAAGCGTATGAATGGCGATGTGCAAATGATAATGCGAGCTGAGACTTTCGATGATGTGTTCGGTAAGTTTAATTTTGAATTCTAAAAAATAAAAGCAATGAAGGATATTACAATATTAAGCTCTGCGTGCGGCGCTTTCTTTATGCCGGGCTTTTTCCGTTGTCTTAAGGAGAACCATGAGCGTAATATAAGAATTGTAGGCTGTGACTTGAGTGATGATGCTTTGACAAACAGTTTGTTTGTGGATAAGTATTATCAGGTCCCAAGGTATACAGACATCCATTATGTTGACGCTTTGTTGGACATCTGCAATAAAGAAAATGTGGATGTCTTCTTTCCTCATATTTCCATGGAGCTTCCTTTTATTTTGGAACGTATGGAAGATTTTGAAAAAGCAGGGGTGAAAGTTGCTATATCGGACAAGGAAACTTTGGCAACAGCCAATTGTAAGTATCACTTGTATGAATTTATGAAGGAAAAAGGATTGACAGTTCCTCAATATTTCCTTGTTGACTCGTCTGAAACTTTGCGCAGAAGAATAGGTGAATTGGGCTTTCCAAACCGTCCCGTTTGTGTAAAGATGACCGAAAATAGTGGCAGCCGTGGTGTGCGTATTGTACGAGCTGATATTTCAAAGAGTGACCTTTTTATGCATGATAAGCCATCTTCAATGAATGTTACATTAGATGAGATGTGCGAGATATTGGATGGTTGCAAGCCGATGCCTACTATTATGGCTATGGAATTTCTTCCAGGGGTAGAGTATACCGTAGATTTGCTTGCGGATCATGGCAAGACGTTGTATATTGCCGGTAGAAGAAACACAACAAGTTCTATGAGCATTGCTCAGACTTCTGTTGTTGAGAAAAAGGAGAGTGCATATAAATTGTGTGAGGATATTGTGCGTGAACTTAATCTTGACGGCAATATCGGTTTCGATTTTATGCTTGATGAAAACGATACTCCTTGGCTTACAGATCTAAATCCTCGTGTGACGGCTACTATCATTCTTTATGCGGGGGCTGGCATGAATTTTCCTTATTTGCGTGTTAAGCAACTGCTGGGAGAGGAGTTGCCAAACATTGAATTGAAGTATGGAACCAAATTGGTGCGTAAATATTGGGATGTGCTGTATAATGATAACGGCATGATTCAAATTTAATTTATTTCTGATGAAAAGAATTTTGATTACCGGTGCCAATAGTTATGTTGGAACCAGTGTTGAGAAATGGTTGTTAAAGACTCCTGAAGAGTTTGAAGTTGATACTGTTAGTACTATGAATGAGGCTTGGAAAAAAGCAGACTTCACAAAGTATGACGCAGTGTTTCATGTGGCAGGTATAGCTCATGTGGATCCTAAGCCAGAGATGGCACCTCTTTATTATAAGGTGAACCGGGATTTGACTATTGAGATTGCAAAGTGGGCTAAGGCGGCTGGGGTGAGGCAGTTTGTGTTTATGAGTAGCGAGATTGTGTATCATGTGAGCCGGTCTATAAAGCCTCATATAATAACAAAGGACACGAAACCTAATCCGAATGACTTTTATGGGAATTCTAAACTTCAAGCAGAGAATGGCCTGAACGAGTTGGCATGTGATACTTTCAAAGTGGCAAACCTTCGTCCACCTATGATTTATGGTCCAAATAGCAAGGGTAATTTCTTGCGTCTTGGGTGGCTTGCAACAAAGACGCCAGTATTCCCAAATTGGCATAACAAGCGTAGTATGCTTTATGTATATAATCTTGCTGAATTTGTAAAGCAGGTTATCATTCGTGAACTTTCTGGTACTTTTTATCCACAGAATCGTGAGTTTTCTGACACTGTTGAGATAGTAAGGTATTTTGCAAAAAAATATAATCATAAGATTTGGATCAGCAAATTGTTTAATCCTGCCGTATTGATTGGCTCTTGGTTTTTACCTCAGGTCCCTAAGATGTTTGCAGATTCTTATTACGAACCAAGCATGACTAAATACGATTTTGAATATCAGATTTTTAGTCTTGAAGAATCGATGAAGGACTTGGAGATAACAGAAACTAATAGAAGAATGAAATGATATTTGTTTATTCATTTAATCAAATAATATAAATGAATCAAAAGCGAATTTTAGTTGTAACTCAATACATATACCCGGAAAATTTCAAAAGCAATGAACTTGTATTTGAAATGTCTAAGCGCGGTTATCACGTGGATGTCTTGACTGGCATTCCTAACTATCCAGAGGGTGTATATTTTGATGGATATGGATTATTCAAAAAACGAATAGAAAAGAAGGCAGGGGTTAACTTTTATCGTTGTTGGCAAGCTCCTCGTGGTAGAAATGCTTCCGGGATAGGACTTAGCTTAAATTATATCACATTTGTAATTTCTGCTACTTTTTGGGTGTTCTTTTATTTTTTATGGAAAAAGAAATACGATGCCATTATTGTTCATGAGCCATCGCCCATTACGCAGTTGATACCTGCTTGTTTCCTAGGAATTATGAGAAAAACACCTGTGTATTCATGGATAATGGATATATGGCCAGATGCCATTAGAGGTAGTGTAAGTTCAAGCTTGTATAAATTAGTGTCGCCAATTCTAACATCTGTGACAGAATGGACTTATAGGCATTCGGATAAGATACTGATCACCTCAAAAGGTTTTGAAAAACTTATTTGCCGCAATTCGGATTATCACGACAAAATTGTCTATTATCCCAACTGGAGCGTTGATATGTCTATTGGAGCAGACGAATATAAAATACCTGAGTTGCCAAATGGGTTTAGAATTATTCTTGCGGGTAATTTGGGCGAAGCACAAGATCTTGATCATATTGGTGAGGCGATGAAATTGGTGCATGATTGTAAGGACGTCAAATGGATTTTTGTGGGTGATGGAAGTTGTAAGAAATGGCTTGATAATTTTATTGAAGATAATCATTTGGAGGATACGGCTATTACGCTAGGAAGGTTCCCTGGCAAGGCCATGCCTGCATTTTTTAAACAAGCAGACGCTCTGCTCGTATCTCTTCGAGGCGGTTTTATTGATCTTGATATGACTGTTCCTGCGCGTGTTCAATCATATATGTCTGCAGGCCGTCCTATTCTAGCAATGATAGGTAAAGGAACGGTAGATCTCATAAATGAAGGAGATTGTGGTTATGCTGTGGGGCCAAGTGATTCCAAAGCACTTGCTGATGTTATTAGAAACAAAATATTAACTGATCGAGATGCTTTTGAAAAGAAAGGGGTTAACGCTCGTAAAATGTATGAACAACAATTTACTTTAGAAAAGTGTATAAGTCATCTTGAAGATATTATTGCAAATGGATGAAATTGTTATTTGAATTGTTAAAGATCTCTGTTGGCTTGTGTAAAAGGTTATCACAAATCCCGACAGTAAAAGATTGGCAAGAGGCTTTTTCTTTCGCCAGTATGCATACTCTTTTGGGAGTCTGCTTTTATAGTATACAGAAGTTGCCAAAAGAACAAATTGTTTGTTTGCCACTGCCATTGAAAATGCAGTGGTTGGCAACAGTCGCAAAAATCCAAAGGCAAAATGAGTTAATAAATCACAGGTGTATAGAACTTCAGCGTACACTTTCTGTTTCTGGTTTCAGAACGTATATTATGAAGGGACAGGGAAATGCAGCCTTGTACTATAGTGACTTATGTTATTTAAGGCAATGCGGAGATATTGATATATACTTGGAGGGTGGATATGATAAAGTGATGGAGTATGTTAATACCACCTTTCCAACCAGAGAAGTGAATGAATTGGAGATACATTATCATTGCTTTAATGATGTTGATGTAGAAATCCATTATAAGCCCTTTATATTTGATGGACCCCAGGATAAAATATTGCAGAGATTTTTTAAACAGTGTGCTGAAGCAAATTTTGCAAATAGAATTACCCTTCCAAGAATTAATGAACAAATAATAGTCCCTGTTACGGAGTTTAATATTGTGCACCAATTGGTACATATCTATCATCATTTGTTTTATGAAGGAATAGGTCTAAGGCAATTGATGGATTATTATTTTGTCCTAAATGATGCGTATATACGTAAAACAAACGTTGTGAAAGTGAAATCTGTTATCTCTTCATTAGGCTTAGACAGGTTCGCTTCGGCTTTAATGTGGGCCCTCAGTGAAGCGTTTGGGCTTAACAAAGAATGGATGATATGGGCTCCGAATGATAAGGATGGGAGGTTCCTATTACAAGAGATTATGCAATCTGGTAATTTCGGACGTTTTGATGAAAGGCAAAAAGACATACATCAAAATAAATGGAAATCTTTTTGGCTGATTCAGGGTAAAGCCTTCCGTTTCTGGCGTTTTGACCATTGTGCATGGTTTTGGATCCCTATATGCAGAATAAAAGAATTCGTGTGGAGAAAATGTCACGGTTATAAATAAAAGAAAAGAATGAAATATTTATTAGTAGTAGCCCACCCGGACGATGAGACTTTGGGTGCTGGTGCATCGATGTGGAAGTGGTCACGTAATGGTGATGTCGTGGATGTGTGTATTATGTGTACGGAGGCCAAGGCTCGTGCTTTTCGTCCTTCGGATGAGGAACTTGGCGATGACACTAATGAGTCGAATAAGTTCCTTGGTGTCAATAGGATATACGAGGGGACCTTTCCTAACATTGAAATGAATACTGTTCCTCATTTAAAGTTGGTGCAGTTCATTGAGTCTGCGATTCGGGAGAGTGAGCCGGATGTGGTGATTACGCATCATCCGGCGGATACGAACAATGATCATTTGCAGACTTCGATGGCTTGCCAGGAGGCGGTCAGGCTGTTTCAGCGTCGCCCGGAGGTGAAGCGTGTGAGGGAGTTTTGGTATATGGAGGTGCCGTCATGTACGGAGTGGAAGATCAATAGTGCGATGGTGTCGTTCAATCCGAATTGCTATTTGGAGGTCGGCAAGGAGGGCGTGGATGCGAAGGTGAAGGCGCTTTCGATGTACAGGGGCGTGATGAGGCCTTATCCGCATCCGAGGTCGGCAGAGTTTATCGAGGGCCTTGCGGCGTATCGTGGCGGACAGTGGGGCTTGATGTATGCTGAGGCTTTTGAGGTGGTGGTTAGGGAGTATTAGTGGGGAGAGGCGAACGCATTGACATTGACTTCTGTATGGCCTTGGGTTGATTTGTTGTGACAGGGATTTGGGACAAAATCAAGACACGTGCTTTATTAGAGGCTTACTGTTTTGTGAACAATCAGATATTATTTCAATACGAGAAGTATTGTTAGTAATGCTATCCAGACTTGTATCAAGTTTGTACCAAGTCGATAGCTTGGCGGCACATCCTGATAATCAACATATTACAGAAACGCTCAACACATTTAAATCCAATTTGGATGTCGTTTGTACCAAGTCTTTAGAAGCATGGCGCGACATTCAGATGCTTGATGTCGTTGCGAAAGCAATAAGAGTTATGAATAATGAGACCTCATTGAAGTCTCTAATAGACTTAGGGAATTATGATGGAAATTGACAATACGTTCATCTCGAAGTTGCTCTCCGAGGCTGCGGAAAATCCACGGCTTCGTCAGAACTATGATCTGCGCACGTCATTCGACGACAACAGCCAGCGTATGCTCAATGCTCTTCTTCCCGGCACAGTGGTTCCTATCCATCGGCACCCGCACAGTACCGAGAATGTATTGTTGCTTCATGGAAAATTGGTCGAGGTGCTTTACGAGGAAGAGCGAGCTGGAGACGGCATTGAACCTGGAGATGGCATTGAACAGAAGCAGGACATGGCAATTGGGCGTCGCCTCCATGAAACGGCACGCATTGTCCTGGACCCGTCCTCCGGCAGTTACGGCTGCGTCGTCCCAGCCGGCGTCTGGCACACGGTAGAAGTCCTGGAGCCGTCCGTCATCTATGAAGCCAAGGACGGAAAGTACGGCGAAGACGGGAGCGAGGCGGTGTGAGTTTTGGGGTGGACGCGGAGATTGTGTAGGGGATGGCCCTTCGATCGGTATAGTACAAGTTTCCATAAAAGACTTATGATTATTTGATTGTAATGAATGCTAAAATCAAAACTGTATTGGATTTATCCCACACAAAGGCACGACAATATTTTATGACGTCGCAGAACTACTGCGACATGCAGTTGCCTATATACATTGATTTTAAGCCTGTTTTGGATTATGTTCAAAAAGTTATAGGCAACAAAGAACTCACTGCAATATTGAACGATAAGAGTATAAAACCTTCAGACTTGGAGGGCGTGAACCATTCTATATTGGTTAAATAGGATGCTCACTACTCTTATCGCCCAATACAGCTAATAAATCCTTTTTTATATTACTTACTTGTGAGACAGATAACTACACGTGTAGCATGGAATGATATAAAAGCCAGATTTGAAGCGTTATCTGTTGATAATATTGAAGTTGCCAGCATCCCTAAGGTAAAAAAATAAAGAGAATAAGTCTCACGCCGCTGCAAATGTCACATCATGGTGGGAGGATGTCGAACAACGAAGTATGGAGTTAGCAGTTTCTTATCGATATATGTTTGCTACAGATATCACTAATTGCTATGGCTCAATATACACTCATACTGTTGCCTGGGCTTTGATGGGGAAAGATGAGGCGAAACAAAAGAGGCACAACTCCAGTTTACTTGGCAATATTATAGATAACTACCTGCAAGGAATGCAATATGGCCAGACTAACGGAATTCCTCAGGGAAGCGTGCTATCTGATTTTATCGCAGAAATGGTTCTTGCTTATGCCGATAGTCAACTTAATGAACGACTGAAATTTGAAAACATCTTAGACTATAAAATCATCCGATACAGAGACGATTATAGAATATTCTCCAACTCAAAAGAAGAGATTGAAAAGATAGCTTTTAATCTCCAATCAGTCCTGTCCGAACTAAACTTTCGACTCAATTCAGAAAAGACATTCCTCACTGAGGATATCATTAGCAAGTCTATTAAGCAAGATAAGCTTTCATATATCTCTCGTATCCCGCTATATCGGAAAAGAAAACAAAAAAGTTTATTCTTGCATGTCCAACTTGCAACAAGAGGCATTGTATATACACCAGTTTTCAAAGGATTATCCGAACAGTGGTACATTGACAAAGATTCTAACAATATTCGCAGGGAGATTGAATTCAAATAAAGTGGCTTGCGAAAATATAAAATATGTGCTCTTGTCAATATTTACTGATGTGGCATTGTCAAGTCCAAAATCTTATCCGATTATATTATCCATTATCAGTCAGCTGATAAAAATGATATCATCAGATAAAGAAAAAGTTCGGATTGTAAATGATATTTATCACAAATTTCAGAGATTTCCCAATATCGGAGAAATCCAGATTTGGATGCAACACATAACATATCAGATGCCAGACTTTGTTGACTATGACGAAGGTATCTGTAGGATTGTGAACAAAGAATCTGGAGTTGAACTATGGAATAATGATTGGGTCGCTGATGACTATAAGCGGGACTTTCCTCAATATGACATTTGCACGGATTGGTTGCTAGATAGTTTTACTCCAGTGATAGACATTGATGAGGTCAGTCTATTTGATACATATTAGGTGCAGCGGTGGATAGTTTAAGATTCCAGTAGACAATGGATAATAATAAATCAACCATTCCGGATTTATCTGATACGGAGTTCATCTCATTCCTTTATTCTGAAAGAGATCGTGAGAATAGCCTTAGTTTGTATCAGGGGTGGAATTATTGGGCACTGATAGGTGCAATCATAACCATTTTAAGTGTTGCATATAGTGCTTTAAAAGGATCCGCTTCAATTGACTGGATGCGAACAACATACTACGCAACAGGTGTAATAGCATTTTTCCTCGCCTATCACTCGTTGTTTAAGTTTTTTAAGCGAAAAAGAGGGTATGATTTTTCTCGGGTAAGTTTGTTAAAAGAAGTCACTCCTTGGGTGGATTCATGTCTTGTAGTAGCAGTTGCACTATCTGCAATAGTTTTAATCATCATATATGATTCCCCCTCTTCGGTCTTATGGTATTGGGCTTTAGTCCTGACTGTTCAGATAATAGTTTCTGTCATTGCATTGATTAATAGGAATAGGCTTGTACCATCCTATTTCTATCGCCCGTACACTCATAGTCCATGGGTGAATATTGCTTATTCGGGAATAGCTAGTGGACTCTTTGCGGGAGTGTGGAGTAGTTCCTTCAAAAAGGCATCTTGGTGCTTGCTGAATTCTGAATTCGAAGTAGGCATCTGTCTTGGTGGTGCATTGATTCTAGTATATTTCTTAATCAAGATTAAAGTTGAAAATAATGCGGTTGAACAATTTGATGCTATCATAGACAGATTCATATATACGAAGACTTCCAAAGAAACAACATATCAAGCAATTTTATGCAACAGAATGGGATATGGCGTTTTGGAGGTGTGTAAAAATGACCTATCTAAAGTTCGGGAAATGTCTGATACCTGTATGAAGAATACAAAAGTTCTTCAAGATATCAAGGATATGATACACAATAACAAATATGTAATCAACCAAATACTTGCCTACATCAAACAGATTAACGGGATTCTCGGGTATTTGAACGAGGCCCTTGATCAATCAGCAAGATTAGTCAACCGATTAAAAGAAATTGTTAAGATTGCTCCCGTGCTAAATCAAGTTGATATAATCAATTCCATTTTCGAAACCACCGAAGAATTACATCGAATCGTCTATGCCGCTAAAGAAGAAGCAAACGAGCTTTTCTCTATACTTAGTAAGGATCTTGAAAAATACTATTGTCAAAGGTCAAATATGCACTGTGCTGAACTTTGTTGCGAGTATAGAACACATCCGCTGGACAAGAAATATGCTCTAAAACATCGCTGGCATCGTTTCTTAAACAAGTTGAATCTAAAAAAAGGCTCCTTGTGAGAAATTTGTATCTTTGTATAGAACAAATCAAACATGAGAAGTTACTCATCGATATTTTCGCGCCATGTGTTTTCAGATATCATTTAATTAGGGACTGTCGTGAAATGCCTGAAAAAGTTTTTGACTTTCCTAATGAGTTTATTGATAAAGTGATAGAAATTTCGTAACTTTCGAAAAGAGCGAATTGGGCAGGATAAAGAAGCTGCTCCCTCTCCGAGAGATGGCAGAAAACTTCGGTCTGGTAAGGAAAAGCATACGGCCGAAGCTGGGACGCAAGTCGTTCTTCACTCCTGAATGGAAAGTGGCCCTGATGTTCCTGAAGATGTACAAGGGACTCAGCTGCCCGAAACTGATGGAACAACTGAACGGCAACATCCACTACCAGATATTCTGCGACGTGATAACAGATCCGACCCGGCCATTGACAAACTATAAGCTGTTGGACGACATAATGATGGAACTTGTCAGAGTGAGGGCGACTGCGATGGAAGGCTCGTTCGAGACACAGAAATAGCATTACGCTCTCCGGAGGGTCAAGGCCAGGACGAAGCGGACGGAAAGCCTTTACATCTTCTTCGTCATCCACACGGCAAACGTGGTGCAGTTGGCGGACAGGATAGAACAGAGGTCGAGTTTGGCGGCTGCCTGACACTGATACTTGCAGTCAATGCGGAGCTCTTGTGGGGAAACTGTATCCTCGCCATGAAAAACGGACAAAAAATCCGGCCGAAACGACCGGAAACAGATATAAAATTGAAATTTTGATGAGTCGGACGCAGAAATTGAAGGGATTGTCTGCTGCTTCGCTCAAATTGAAAACATTAAACGACAATCCCTATAATATTGTTAACTTCTCGCAAATCATAATATGATATGAAGTATTCTTCAAAGCAGATAAGTAAAGCTGGAGAGATAATCACGACATCTAGTGATCAGATTGCAGTTGCAGAGGCCGTTTCTAAAGTAAATGAGTGGAGAGAGCAGCATCTTCCTGTTATAGAGTGGGTGATGAACCAAATACAGTCATTGTTTTCGAAAAATGGAATTAATCTAGTTTTTTCGTCATATCGGCTAAAGCGTATGACGTCAATCCAATACAAACTAGATTTGAATCCAGACATGAGATTAGGAGGAATGCAGGATATTGCGGGCGGAAGATTCGTTTTTTCTGATGTGACGGTAATGCGGTCTGCTTACTCATTATTGATTAAAGAGCCCCTTAATCAACTAGAAATAGTGAAAACAGATGATTATGTAGATGAGAAGCCTAAGACCAGTGGGTATCGAAGTGTTCATATTGTTTATAAGTATCACAGTTTTAATGATAAAGATTGGGATGGTATGAAAGTGGAGATTCAACTCAGAACAAAACTACAGCATAGTTGGGCTATGGCTGTTGAAACAGCAGGGCTTGTAACAAATACCGCAATGAAATCAGGACAGGGTTCTGACGAATGGCAAGAATTTTTTCAAATAATCAGTTGTCTGTTTGCAATGAAAGAAGACACTATTTTAATACCATCCTTCTGCCACGAGACTAAGGTGAATTTACTGAAACGTCTTAAAAAGATAAATGATAAGAATAATTTCTTTGACCAACTTTTGGCGCTTAAACTTTCTGTGAGTGCAGTGGAAAAGCGTGGGTATCAAGGTGACATCTTCTTATTATACATTGATTTTAATTCGAAAAAACTTCGAATAGTTCCTTTTGCCAAAGATAAAAAAGATGAGGCGAATGAGCTGTACAACAGAATAGAAACTAGGATTAATGATAAAGACAACGCTGCGGTTCTTGTCTCGGTATCGAAGTATAAAGAATTAAGGGAGGCATATCCGAGTTATTTTCTTGATATGGAGGATTTTAATAAACATATTAGAAAGTATTTAACCATTGGTAGGGCTCAGTCTAAAAGATAATGTTTCTATGGTTGGCTTTTGGTCGGAGATAGTGTTGTTCAGCTGGATTTCTTTGGTATAGAATATGGATGTTCTGTCATGGTTTGCAAGCATGCAAAAATGTTAGATGGTTTTAATTGATAAACTCTAACTGAAAATATTAAACGATAAGACCTGATATTTAGGCTCCAAAAAAGGTTCGGAAACTATTTCGTTTGCGACAAGTAAGAAGATTATCGCTCCTTTGCATTAAGATGTGAAAAAATCACTATATTTGCCCAAAATAACATCTGAAGATATGCTTATAAGGTACTCGGTAGAGAATTTTCTTTCTTTCAATCAAAGGACTGAATTTTCGATGATTCCAGGCAAAGGCTCTTTGAAAAAAGAGCATAAGGCGCCAGCAATCAATGGCGTCAGCGTGCTTAAAACTAGTATAATTCTTGGGGCCAATGCATCTGGCAAATCGAATCTCATCAAGGCCATGTCTTTCGGGCGATTCATGGTCGTGAAAGGCTTTCCTGCCGGACAGATGATTGATTATGAAAAATATCGTTTGAACAAATCTTCAGCTGAAAGTAATTCTAGGATGGAATTCGAAATTCAGGCTGACGGCAAGAATTACGCTTATGGATTTGTCTTCAATAATACTCGGATTGTGGAAGAGTGGCTATATGAAGTCACAAAGCGTTCGGAGAAAAAGATATTTGAACGTAATCTGCAATTTACAGGCAACTATGATTTGGCTCTGCTGCTGAAATTGAACGAGAAGGAGGAAGACAAGCAGTTTATCCGTTTCACGGCAAAGGGAACTCCGGATAACCAATTGTTTTTGAGGGAACTGATCGTGCGTAAAGTTGCGGAGAATGTAAGTTGCCTGAGCGATATAACTTCGGTTTACAACTGGTTTCTCAATACGCTGAAAATCGTCTTTCCGGAGGATAAGTATAATGTCGGTTTGGAATCCGAGGTCAATGATAATGAACGGTTAAATACCATCTATAAAGAATTGCTCAAGTATTTTGGGACAGGAATCGTGGGAGTATGCCTGGAAGATGTCGAGCCGAGCAGTGTCGTTATACCGGATTTTATCCTTTCCGGGATAAAAGAGCGCCTGATGAATTCCAAGAGTGAAAACGTGAGGAGCATATTGGGCATCAACAACTATACCTACGTTCTGTCACGTGAAGGGAGCGGGCTGAAGTTCCAGCAACTTAAGACAAAGCACCTCACAAATGATGGGAAAGAGATCCTGTTTGATACGAAGGATGAATCTGATGGAACGAATCGAATCATTGACCTTATCCCTCTGCTCATAGACTTGATTGAGGGTAATAATGTCTTTATTATTGATGAAATGGAGCGTAGTCTTCATCCCAATCTGATATATGACATCTTCGACTTATTCCTCGGTTCGTCATCGAGTACGCACAGCCAACTTATTGTAGCGACGCATGAGTCTTCTCTTCTCACTCAGAAATTGTTCAGGAAGGATGAAATATGGTTTGTTGTCAAGGATGACAATGGAACAAGTCATATGCATTCATTGGAAGATTATAATGTCCGCTTCGACAAGGAAATCCGAAAAGACTATCTTCTCGGACGTTTCAAAGCTATTCCTCGTATAGGAAACAGGTATGACCTATCATTAAAACTTAGTAAAGATGCCTAGAGAACGTACTCCACTAGTCCGTAAAAGTGGCTTTTTGGAGGCAGAGAAGTTTTATGTTCTTGCCTATGAAGGAGATGTTACGGAGAAAAAATATTTTGAGGACCTTCGCCAATCCCCAATGTTCAATAATTCCGGCTCGATAGAAACAATTCCGTTGAAAAAAGAGCGAAATGCAGGCAATAGCCCTCTGGACGTGAAAAAGCTGTTGTCCAAGGCGAAGGCCGAATACAATTTCAGAGCCACTGATGAATTTTGGCTGATAATTGACCGAGATGATTGGGAAAAGATTCATCATGTCGATTTCGATGCCTTATATGACGATTGTGAAAAGGAGAAGAACTTTTTCATCGCATTGAGCAACCCTTGCTTTGAGTTTTGGCTGATCCTTCATTTGAGAAAATTGGAGGATATTGCAGATGGTGACAGGGAAAAGATATTGGAAAATGAAAAAGTCAGTGTTAAACATAACTACATTGATCTATATCTTGCCGATTGTATCGGAGATGGACGAGGTTACACCAAGAGACCAAAGGCATCGGTTTTTATGCCAAGGGTTAAAGTTGCAATAGAAAATGCGAGGAAGATTCGTGACCTTGGCGAGCGTATACCTGGCGGGTTGAGTACTGACGTATATAAACTTGTCGAAAAATTGATAAAATAAGGCACGGCTGCAGTTCATCTCGCTCTCTTGGCTTGCGGAGTGGGCCCCGGTGACGAGGTTTGTGTACAGTCTTTCACGTTCTGCGCATCGTCTCATCCGATAACCTACCTCGGCGCAAAACCAGTGTTTATCGGTTCTGAGCCGGAGACGTGGAATATGGATCCTGCGCTTCTTGAGAAGG
>ULSH01073191.1_pt1 | contig 20530 bp, 20 predicted proteins | sample 1956151 | NCBI WGS metagenome assembly ULSH01 (sample SAMEA4835702, study PRJEB28245) | human gut metagenome | biome: gut microbiome; material: fecal sample | place: Denmark | collected 2008 | reverse complement strand
TACATATGGGATATGATCCTCATACCTGTCAGTTCACTGATTTTGAGCTAACCGACAGCAGAGACGCTGAACGGCTGGACCGATTTGCGCAAACGGCAGACGAGATACGCATTGCTGACCGGGGATTCGGTTCGCGTCCCGAATGTATCCGCTCACTTGCTTTTGGAGAAGCTGATTATATCGTCCGGGTTCACTGGCGAGGATTGCGCTGGTTAACTGCAGAAGGAATGCGCTTTGACATGATGGGTTTTCTGCGCGGGCTGGATTGCGGTAAGAACGGTGAAACCACTGTAATGATAGGCAATTCAGGTAATAAAAAAGCCGGAGCTCCCTTTCCGGCACGTCTCATTGCCGTATCACTTCCTCCCGAAAAAGCATTAATCAGTAAAACCCGACTGCTCAGCGAGAATCGTCGAAAAGGACGAGTAGTTCAGGCGGAAACGCTGGAAGCAGCGGGCCATGTGCTATTGCTAACATCATTACCGGAAGATGAATATTCAGCAGAGCAAGTGGCTGATTGTTACCGTCTGCGATGGCAAATTGAACTGGCTTTTAAGCGGCTCAAAAGTTTGCTGCACCTGGATGCTTTGCGTGCAAAGGAACCTGAACTCGCGAAAGCGTGGATATTTGCTAATCTACTCGCCGCATTTTTAATTGACGACATAATCCAGCCATCGCTGGATTTCCCCCCCCAGAAGTGCCGGATCCGAAAAGAAGAACTAACTCGTTGTGGAGAATAACAAAAATGGTCATCTGGAGCTTACAGGTGGCCATTCGTGGGACAGTATCCCTGACAGCCTACAAAACGCAATTGAAGAACGCGAGGCATCGTCTTAACGAGGCACCGAGGCGTCGCATTCTTCAGATGGTTCAACCCTTAAGTTAGCGCTTATGGGTTTTACCCCCGCGTGGTGGCTACTTCTTCGATTCGTAAGCGAGAACCGCCTTAAACTCCATACCACGTTCTCTGATACTCAACTCACACAACGAGTCGCCTACCATCAGCGTGAATCCCAGTACTGTAAAACACAGCACTATGATTGCCACAAGGGCATATTTTGTCAGCATGTCTTGCCTCCCTGCAAAGAAGAGACTAACATTCGAATTGTTTGGGTTCGAACGCTGGCCTCAGGTTGATAGAAATATCGCCTGGGGCTTTTGTCCATCTGGAACCTCGCGAATGCTTAACGCCAGACAGCCTCAAGCACCCAACGCCATTCTATACCTGTTAATTCTTCCAACGACGTTCACGTTTAAAATCAGGAATGCTGCTCGCAAAATAAAAACGCCCCCATCATTTCTGACAGAGGCGTTTAATTTATCCGGCAATATTTACCCTTCGTGTAACCCACATTCTCTTTTTAAGCCAAAGAAACGCGTTTCTTCTTCCGCCATGCCGGGTTCCCATTTACGGGTTGTATGGGTATCACCGACCGATAAATATCCTTCATCCCATAATGGGTGATATTTCAGGCCATGTTTTTGCAGGTACTGATAAATAGTTCGGTTATCCCAGTCGATAATCGGCAGCACTTTAAATACGCCACGCTGAATTGCCAGCACCGGTAAATTGGCACGACTGCCGGATTGTTCACGGCGCAGGCCGGCAAACCAGGTTTGCGCGTTCAGTTCTTTTAGCGCCCGGTTCATCGGTTCGACTTTGTTGATATCGTTGTACTTTTCAATACCTTCAACGCCCTGTTCCCACAGTTTGCCGTAGCGCGCTTCCTGCCAGGCAGCGCTTTCGGTAGCACGGTACACTTTCAGGTTGAGTTTGAGTTTGTCCGTTAACTCGTCAATAAAGCGGTAGGTTTCCGGGAACAGATAACCGGTATCGGTGAGGATCACTGGAATATCCGGGTGAATCTGATTCACCAGATGCAGGCTCACCGCCGCCTGAATGCCAAAGCTGGAAGAAAGTACATATTCACCGGGCAGATTATCCAGCGCCCAGGCTACGCGGCCTTCAGCGTCCAGTTTTTCCAGTTGGGCGTTAGTTTCCGCCAGCGCCAGAATCCGGTCTACCTTTGGCAGTTCGTTCAGGGCGTTTAGATCGAGTTTGGACATAAGTTCCTCACTGTTTGCCTTGCCTGATGCGACGCTCACGCGTCTTATCAGGCCTACAAGACCGGGCTGATGGTTAATCCCACAAATCGCGCGCCGGATCGAGCACCGGGCGAATGATGCCCGCACGCACCGTAAAGTCGCCGAAGCCTTCACCCGCTTCGCGCTCTTTCGCCCAGCGCCCTATCAGTTCATCAAGCGACGCCAGGATTTCCGGCTCGGTGATGTTTTCTTTATACATCCGTGGGATACGTGTCCCAATGCGGTTGCCGCCAAGATGCAGGTTGTAGCGACCCGGCGCTTTCCCCACCAGGCCCACTTCCGCCAGCATCGCGCGACCACAACCGTTCGGGCAGCCTGTTACACGCATCACGATATGCTCATCGCTGACACCATGTTTCGCCATTAAATTATCGATGTTGTCGATAAAAGACGGCAGGAAACGCTCCGCTTCCGCCATCGCCAGCGGGCAAGTCGGGAATGACACGCAGGCCATTGAGTTTTCACGCTGCGGCGTGACGGCATTCATTAACCCGCTCTCTTTGGCGATCTTCTCGATCTTCGCTTTCTCGCTTTCCGGCACACCGGCGATGATCAGATTCTGGTTCGCCGTAATGCGGAAATCACCTTTGTGGATCTTCGCGATCTCCAGCAGGCCAGTTTTCAGCGGACGCCCCGGATAATCAAGGATGCGACCATTTTCGATAAATAGCGTCAGGTGCCAGTTATCATCAATGCCCTTAACCCAACCAATACGATCGCCGCGTCCGGTGAACTCATACGGACGGATCGGTTCAAATTTGATCCCCGCGCGACGCTCCACTTCCGCTTTAAACGTCTCAACCCCCACGCGCTCCAGCGTGTATTTGGTTTTGGCATTTTTACGATCGGTTCGGTTACCCCAGTCGCGCTGAGTCGTCACGACGGCTTCTGCCACCGCCAGCGTATGCTCCAGCGGCAGATAACCAAACTCACTCGCCGTGCGGGCGTAGGTTTTCTTGTTGCCGTGCTCGATGGAAAGCCCACCGCCCACCAGCAGGTTAAAGCCCACCAGCTTGCCGTTTTCGGCGATCGCCACGAAGTTCATGTCGTTGGCGTGCAGATCGATATCGTTCTGCGGCGGGATCACTACCGTGGTTTTGAACTTACGCGGCAAATAAGTCTGACCGAGGATCGGTTCTTCATCGGTGGTGGCGACTTTTTCCTGATCGAGCCAGATCTCCGCATACGCGCGGGTACGCGGCAGCAGATGTTCAGATATTTTCTTAGCCCATTCATAGGCTTCCGCGTGCAGCTGCGACTCGTAAGGGTTCGAGGTGCAGAGTACGTTACGGTTCATGTCGTTAGCAGTCGCCAGCGCATCAAGACCGACCGAGTGCAGCATCTGGTGCACCGGTTTGACGTTCTTTTTCAGAATGCCGTGGAACTGAAACGTCTGGCGGTTGGTCAGGCGAATGCTGCCATAGATGGTGTTTTCACCGGCAAATTTATCGATCGCCTGCCACTGTTTGGTGGTAATCCCCCCACCCGGCAGACGACAGCGCAACAGCATCGCGTGGCGCGGCTCCAGCTTCTGTTCAGCACGTTCGGCGCGGATGTCGCGGTCATCCTGCTGATACATGCCGTGGAAGCGGATCAGCAGGAAGTTGTCGCCCTTAAAGCCGCCGGTCAGACCGTCGTTTAAATCTTCCGCAATGGTGCCGCGCAGGTAGTTGCTTTCAAGCTTCATGCGCTCGGCGTCTGTCAGTTTTCCTTCGACCACTAAAGGCCCTGGATGTTTTTCGCTCATTAGTAGACATCTCGCTGATAACGGCGCTCTACGCGCAGCTCACTTAAAAATTCATCCGCCGCTTCGGTGTCCATGCCACCAAATTCGGCAATCACTTCCAGAAGTGCCTGTTCAACGTCTTTCGCCATGCGATTAGCGTCGCCGCAGACATAAATGTGGGCACCGTCATTGATCCAGCTCCACAGCTCTGCGCCCTGTTCGCGCAGTTTGTCTTGTACATAAACTTTTTCTTTTTGGTCGCGCGACCAGGCAAGATCGATACGCGTCAGCACGCCCTCTTTGACGTAGCGCTGCCACTCCACCTGGTAGAGGAAATCTTCCGTAAAGTGCGGGTTGCCAAAGAACAACCAGTTTTTACCCGGCGCTTCGTCAGCGGCGCGCTGCTGCATAAAGGCGCGAAACGGCGCGATGCCGGTGCCTGGGCCAATCATAATCACCGGGGTTTCTGGGTTGGCTGGCAGGCGGAAGTTGTCGTTATGTTCGATAAATACGCGGACTTCGCCCTCTTCTTCCACGCGGTCCGCGAGGAAGCTGGAGGCACCACCGGCACGGGCGCGGCCTTCCACGTCGTAACGCACCACGCCAACGGTGACGTGTACTTCGTTCTCGACTTCCGCCTGCGAGGAGGCGATGGAATACAGGCGCGGGGTCAGCGGGCGCAGCAGATTAATCAGCGCTTCGGCATCCAGTTGCGCCGGAGAGAAACGCACCATGTCGACAATCGGCGTGGTCGCGGCGTAATGCTGTAACTTCGCTTTATCGCCCACCAGCGGCAGCAGCGTTTCGCTGCGGGTAAGCGTGGCATAGTTCTCAACAATGTTGGCGGTGTTGACGGTCAGTTCGAAGTGCCACTGTAGCGCTTCGTTCAGAGGCAATGTTTTGCCCTCGACGGTGACAGGTTCATCGCCTTTCAGCCACAGCAGTTCGACAAGTTCTTTCACCAGTGCCGGATCGTTCTGATACCAGACACCCAGCGCGTCACCCGGCTGGTAACGCAGGCCCGAGTCACCTAAGTCAATTTCGATATGGCGAACGTCTTTTTCAGAGTTACGCCCGGTAATTTTCTGGTTAACAGAGAGGCTCGCCACCAGCGGCGCGTCTTTGCTGTACGGGCTGGTGTGGATTTCATTTACCGCGCCAGTAGCGACGGATTGCGAAGGTGCCGCGACAGGCGCACGCGATTTAAGCGCATCAACCACGCGGGCGCGCCACTCGCTGGCAGCGGCCTGATATTCAACATCGGCATCGACACGGTCAAGCAGGCGTTCACCGCCCAGTTCCGCCAGCTTACTGTCAAAATCTTTCCCGGACTGGCAGAAAAATTCATAAGAGCTATCGCCGAGGCTAAACACGGCAAACGCGGTGTTTTCCAGCTTTGGCGCTTTTTTGGAGAACAGGAACTTATGCAGCGCGACGGCTTCTTCCGGCGGTTCCCCTTCTCCTTGCGTTGACGTCACCACGATAAGCAGTTTTTCGCTGGCGATTTGTTTGAATTTATAGTCGCCCGCGTTCACCAGCTTAACGTTCAGTTTTGCTGCCAATAAATCATCGCGTAATGCTTCAGCAACCCGGCGCGCATTGCCGGTTTGCGAGGCGGAGATAATAGTTATACCCGGCATTTCTGCGGCGGGCGCTGGCGTCGCTGCAAGCGCAGCAGGCTGCTGGTTGAGCACGCCCCAGAAATAGCCAGAAACCCAGGCAAGCTGGGTGGGAGTTAAATCGGTCGTGGCCGCCTGAAGGCGTGCCAGTTGCTCCGGGTTCAACGGAAGCAACGCGGAAGGTGAGACCTGTGTCGTCATGCGTCGTTATGTTCCAGTAAGCAAAGCTGTTTCTGCGCCCTGTCAGCGCCCATAAAACAGAAGAGAAGGTAAGGTTAACGGGGTGAACGGTGTGGATTAAAGACGGGATAGCGATAACTAATAACCAAATCGACTAACCTGTTTTAGCAATAGTCTTTAACAACAAAATAGATTACTCAACCCAATGAAAAACAAGTGAATTTAGCCAATCATTAAGATAAATCAGCGATTTTGCGCAACAAAGTCGTTTTAGATAATGCGAAAAAACAGCCTTTCCGGTACTCTACGGCGGTTTTATCGTCCTGTAGAGAAATTATGATGTCCACCACGTTATTTAAAGATTTCACCTTCGAAGCCGCTCACCGCTTACCACACGTCCCGGAAGGACATAAATGTGGTCGCCTGCACGGGCATTCCTTTATGGTGCGACTGGAAATTACCGGGGAAGTCGATCCGCATACGGGCTGGATTATCGATTTCGCTGAACTGAAAGCAGCGTTTAAACCAACCTATGATCGCCTCGATCACTATTATCTCAATGATATTCCTGGCCTGGAAAACCCGACCAGCGAGGTTTTAGCAAAATGGATTTGGGATCAGGTTAAACCGGTTGTTCCGCTGTTAAGTGCGGTGATGGTGAAAGAAACCTGCACCGCAGGTTGCATCTATCGCGGCGAATGATAAGAGTGTGTCGGCGGTCAATTTCCCTTAAGTAACGCTATGTTAGGGTGTTGCGCTCTGGATATCTGGGGCATGACATGGAAGACGACTGCGACATTATTATTATTGGTGCCGGTATAGCAGGCACCGCTTGTGCTTTACGCTGCGCGCGGGCAGGTTTATCCGTTCTGTTACTGGAACGCGCTGAAATTCCCGGCAGTAAAAACCTTTCCGGCGGGCGTTTATATACCCAGGCGCTCGCGGAACTCCTCCCTCAGTTTCACCTGACCGCGCCTCTTGAACGACGCATCACTCACGAAAGTCTTTCTCTGCTAACGCCGGATGGCGCAACGACGTTTTCCAGCTTACAGCCCGGCGGTGAATCCTGGAGCGTATTACGTGCACGGTTCGATCCGTGGCTGGTTGCCGAAGCCGAAAAAGAAGGTGTCGAATGCATCCCTGGTGCGACGGTAGATGCGCTGTATGAAGAAAACGGCAGGGTGTGTGGTGTCATTTGTGGTGACGATATTCTCCGCGCCCGTTATGTGGTGCTGGCAGAAGGTGCCAACAGCGTCCTGGCTGAGCGTCACGGGTTAGTGACTCGTCCTGCTGGCGAAGCGATGGCGTTGGGGATCAAAGAAGTGCTGTCGCTGGAAACATCCGCTATTGAAGAACGTTTTCATCTGGAGAATAACGAAGGCGCAGCGTTGCTGTTCAGCGGCGGGATCTGTGATGACTTACCCGGCGGCGCATTTCTTTATACTAATCAACAAACGCTCTCGTTAGGGATTGTTTGCCCGCTCTCTTCCCTTACGCAAAGTCGTGTTCCGGCAAGCGAGCTGCTGGCTCGCTTTAAAACGCATCCGGCAGTGCGCCCGCTTATCAAAAACACGGAATCACTGGAGTATGGTGCGCATCTGGTGCCAGAAGGTGGCTTGCACAGTATGCCGGTGCAATACGCCGGTAACGGCTGGCTGCTGGTGGGCGATGCGTTGCGCAGTTGCGTCAATACCGGAATTTCCGTGCGCGGCATGGATATGGCGCTGACTGGCGCGCAGGCGGCGGCACAAACGCTGATAAGCGCCTGCCAGCACCGCGAGCCGCAAAATCTGTTTGCGCTTTATCATCACAACGTCGAGCGCAGCCTGCTATGGGATGTTCTACAACGTTATCAGCATGTTCCGGCGCTTTTGCAACGCCCTGGATGGTACCGTGCGTGGCCTGCGTTAATGCAGGATATTTCCCGCGATTTATGGGATCAGGGTGATAAACCTGTTCCGCCGCTGCGCCAGTTGCTCTGGCGTCATTTACGTCGTCACGGCCTGTGGCATCTGGCGGGCGATGTTGTCAGGAGTATTCGATGTCTGTAGCCCGTAATCTCTGGCGCGTTGCCGATGCGCCGCACATTGTTCCGGCTGACTCCGTTGAGCGCCAGACGGTACAACGGTTGATTAACGCTTGTCCGGCTGGTCTTTTTTCGCTCACACCGGAAGGTGACTTACGCGTTGATTATCGCGGCTGCCTGGAGTGTGGCACCTGCCGTTTGCTGTGCGACGAATCAACACTACAACAGTGGCGCTATCCGCCTTCCGGATTCGGCATCACCTACCGTTTTGGATAAATAATAAGGATAATTTATGCCCCTCTTACACCTGCTCCGCCAGAATCCGGTGATTGCTGCCGTTAAAGATAATGCCAGCCTGCAACTGGCAATCGACTCTGAATGCCAGTTTATTTCCGTGTTGTACGGCAATATCTGCACCATCAGTCATATCGTCAAAAAGATTAAAAGTACCGGGAAATATGCCTTTATTCATGTCGATTTGCTGGAAGGCGCATCGAACAAAGAAGTGGTGATTCAGTTTCTGAAACTGGTGACCGAGGCGGACGGCATTATCAGTACCAAAGCCTCAATGCTGAAAGCAGCAAGAGCGGAAGGTTTTTTCTGTATTCATCGCCTGTTTATTGTTGATTCGATTTCGTTTCACAACATTGATAAGCAAGTTGCGCAATCGAATCCGGATTGTATTGAGATCCTGCCTGGCTGTATGCCCAAAGTGCTGGGCTGGGTGACGGAGAAAATCCGCCAACCGCTGATTGCTGGCGGGCTGGTGTGCGATGAAGAAGATGCGCGTAATGCGATTAACGCAGGTGTCGTGGCGCTTTCCACCACGAATACCGGGGTCTGGACGCTAGCGAAAAAATTGCTTTGACGGGATAATCGTAACGAATTGAATTTGTGTGATTTGTAGGCTGTACGCCACATCGGACATTCAGCGCCTGATGCGACGCTTGACGCGTCTTATCAGGCCTACAAGTCCCCAGGCCAGAACCGTAGGCAGGATCATCCAGCAACACGTTATTGGCAATCTGCGTGAATGTTTGTCACCATTGCCTCCAGCACCACTTTCCAGTCATCAACCACGCCAACATCTGCCTGTGAAAATACCGCTGCGCTGGCGTCATGATTAATCGCCACCACAAACTTGCTATTGCATACGCCTGCCATTAACGCTGCTGCGCCAGAAGCGCCAACAACAATACACACCTCAGGTGCCAGCAGATGTCCGGAAATACCAATCACTTTTTCGGCATCAACGCCACCGTTCATTACTCGCGCCCGACTGTAGCCCACTTCGGCTCCCAGCTTTTCTGCCAGCATAGCGATTTCCTGGTTATCTGCCTCTCCGCCCTGCCCCACCACCAGCACCCGTCTGGCCTCAGCTAATGGGTCACGGGTAACATTTTTCAGATCCTCTGTGCTAACCAGCCAGTCGGGAAGTGCGCCGGGGACAATGTTCAGTTGCTGCATACCAGAGGGCAATGTGGCGTTTTTCACTGCTCCCGCCTGGCGGGCAAGGGAAAGGCATAGCGGGCGTTTTTCTGTTTGCAGCGTCGCCGTTAGCGCATTTCCCCAGTGGGATTTGCGCACGCTTACGGTTGAAATATCTAACGAAGTCACCTGGCAGATGCTTGCACCATGTAAACGCCAGGCCAGCCGTGTCGACAGTTCATCACCAAACGTTCCCGGCGGAAAGAGAACAACGTCCGCTGGCGTTCGCTGCCACTGTTCCACCAGCGCATCCAGCACCTGTTCCGCCACTACGGGCTGAGGTTCAATCTGCCAGTGTGCCAGGGTACAACCGCTGAAATCCTGTTCTGCCAGCCAGCTCGCTATTGCGGCATTCTCCTGATTTATTGTCACAATTGCGATATTCATGGCTGCATCCTTTGGCGTAAATAGTTCTGCCATAGCTTTTGCGCTTTTTCTGCTACCGTTTGCCCATCAATCAGCGTCGCTCCGCGTCGTTGCTCTGCTCTTGCCAGTTGCAGACACTGCATCGCTGGCAATTCGACAGCAACAGTTTTACGGATAATTTCTGCTTTCCCCGCAGCCATTCGCTGGCGCATTCCCGGTACTGGCAAGGCCACTTCACCACACTGGCGCACGGCAATCACCGCAGGCAAGCGAACCCGGTAACAGCGCAGCCCATGTTCAGTACGCTGTTCAAGGGTGATAAACGGCGCGTCGAGAGTAAAACGCTCCACCAGGGTGAAGCAGGGCCAGCCCAGCATTTCCGCCAGCAAAAATGGCGTTTGCCCATTCTGCCCTTCGCTGCTTTGGCAGCCGGTAATTATCAGATCCAGCGGATTCTGACGCTGCCATTCGGCAATATGGCGAGCGACAAATTCCGGCGCAAAGCGCAGATCTGCCACCGTCTCCAGCAATACAGCGTCCTCAAACCCAAGAGCCATGAGATAGCGCAGCCAGTGCAACGCCCGTTCATCCCCCATGCTCAACGCGGTTAAAGACATCGACGTACCGTTTTTTCTCTGCGCCAACAGCAGCGCGGCGGCAGCCTGTTCATCAGCACCGAGTAAACTTCGCAGTAGCGAAACATCTGGTCCAATATTACCCTGAGCCGCCGCCTGCCACTCTTTTTCCGCCAGCATTCCGGCATCCGGTTCGGCTTTAAACGCTAACAGAATGTTCATTCGCACCTCCTACATTTCCCGCCGCCACCAGCGGGAGTGCTTTGGTTTCTGGTGCCCATAGCCAGGTCACAACAAAACCAACCAACAACACTGCCGCCAGGAGCAATAAGGTGGCTTGCATTCCCCACTGCGCCAGCACCCACGGCAGCAGGCCAGTACTTACCGCCGCCCCCAACCGACTCATGGCGGTGGCAAAACCGACGCCCAGCGAGCGAATGTCAGTAGGAAAACTTTCCGCAGGCAAAATGCCCACCAGATTACTGACTGCCGAAATGGTGGTGCTGAAGAGAACAAAAAGCAGCAGCGTTAATGAACTGCCGGAAGGCAAACAGGCCATCACTACCAGCGTTGCCGCCAGCAACAAAAAACTTCCCAGCAAAAACTTGCGATGTGCCAGCAGGTGCGTCAGAACTAATCCCAGCAGCGCGCCAACAATTAACAACGCATTAAGCATCAGGCTGGCAGTCAGCGCATCTTCCAGTCCAATAGTCTGGGCGATAGTTGGCAGCCAGGTATAAATCACAAACCATGGGATTACGAGGCAGACAAAGAAGACGCTGTTAAACGCTGTGCGCCGCCAGTAGCGCGAAGAGAACAAGGTTTTGATGTGTTTATGGGTCGCCGTTGCCACTTCATCGCCCAGTAAAACATGCGGGCCAAAATAGCGATGAACGATAGCGTGAGCTTCTGCAAAACGCCCCTGGCGCAGTAGCCAGCGTGGCGATTCCGGCGTGCCCCAACGTAGCAGCGTAATCAGCAAGGCTGGTAACGCCGCTGATGCCAGCAGCCAGCGCCAGGCCTCCGGGCTTTCGGTAATAAAGTGATGTCCGGCAATACTTGCCAGCACATAGCCTACGGTCCACACCACACTGAATGCGCCCAGCAAAATACCGCGATGGCGGCGCGGGGAAAATTCAGCCAGCAAGGTGTGACCGACTGAGTAATCGCCTCCCAGACCAATGCCGATCAAAATGCGCAATCCAATAAGATGCTCTGGCGTGGTGGCAAAAAATTGCAAGAGCGAAGCGAGCGTAATCAGCAAAAAGCTGAAGGTGAAGATTTTTTGCCGACCAATATGGTCGGAGATCCACCCAAGAACCAGGCTGCCAAGAAACAAACCAAGGAGCGCCGAGCCGCCGATCATTCCCGCCATTAACGGCGTCAGTTGCATGGCGGGCGTAAGCTGAATAATGGCGTAACCAATGACGCCGAGAACATAACCGTCGGTCAGGTGCGCGCCGAAAGTGAGCGCAGCAATTCGACAGTGAAAACGGTTAAGCGGTAAATCATCCATTCGCACCGGTGAAGTGTTCATCTTTACCCCTTCATTGTCCGGTAATAAGAACGGCTTCTCGCCTGAGAAGCCGAAAAGGCAACGCCCCGTCATCGCGGAACGCTGCCTCACACATTATTTTTCAATCGGATAGATAGTACCCGTATTCATAATGCCGTTAGGATCGAACTGTTTTTTCAGCCCTTCCAGCAACGTCCACGCGCTGCCGTGTTCCAGTTTGCTCCAGTGAACGCGATGTTTACCAATACCGTGGTGGTGCACCATCGAACCGCCGAGGCGAATGGTTTCTTCGCAGATGATTTTGTTGAGCGGATTGTGGTACTTGTCGATTTCCTCTTCCGGCTTACAGTCAACGACGTTGTAGTCGTAGACGAAGTACATGTTGGTGCCGTTCTGATAGCTATGAGAGGAGTGACCGCCCAGCATGGTGATGTCGTCGGCGTGCGGGAACTCGGTACGAATACGGTTAATAACGCTTTCGTAGATTTCGTGAATGCAGCTCCAGCAGCCGGACACTTCGGTGGTAAAGCCCATGTTGCCGGTTTTGAGGATCTGCACACGTTCGGCAGCCACTTTATCCGGTCCCCAGTTCAGGTTGTTAAACCAGGTTTCGATCAGCTTGCTGTCCACGCTCTGGCATTGCGGGTAACGTGCCACGATTTCAGCAATCCCTTCGCCCGTCGCCTTCGCAATGCGAAGGTTACCTTCAGCCATAAAGATCAGCACGCATTTGCCGTCGGCAAAATGGGTGAAGTGTTGGGTGCCATCTTCAGCATCATACAAACGAGCAATCGACGGACGATACCCTTCCACCATGATTTCACGCAGGATGTTGAAGCCGGTTTTCATATCTTCCAGGATATAGCCGTAGAAGAGGTTGTTTTCCGGGGTGAACTTAAAGATTTTCACTGTTACTTCAGTGATATAGCACAATGCACCTTCGTTGCCGATGATAATGTGACGAATGTCCGGGCCAGCCGCGCGGCGTGGCACGTTTTTAATACGTGTTACGGTGCCATCAGCCAATACTGCTTCCAGACCAACGACCATATCTTCGATTGCGCCGTAGAGTGTGGAGAACTGCCCGATACTGCGGGTTGCTACCAGGCCGCCCATCTGCGCCAGCGGTTTTGATTGCGGTGAATGCCCCGTGGTGTAACCTTTTTCACGCAACGCGTTTTCCAGCACCTCCAGCGGAACACCACATTGCGCCGTCGCCTGCATATTCTCTATATCAATATTAATGATTTGATTCATTGCAGAGCCATCAAGCACTACCGAGTTTTCCACAACGGTTTCCAGTCCACCTTCGGTAGCGGAAGCACCGGTACGCGGCACACCGTTAATTTTGTGCGCATTCATAAAATTCAGCACACGGGACACTTGCTCTGTGGAACCGAGTTTTACGACCGCTGCCGGAATAGGCAAAGTATAAATGCCATGAATATCCGGAAATTTGCGAAAACGATCAATACTGTTTTTCTTTAATACTGTTTCATCGGTAATTACGCGATCTGCACCAACAATTTCCTTTAGCTGGTCGACAATCGCTGCGCGAGATAAAGACATAGTAATTCCTTCCTGATAATAAAAATGGAATAATCATTAATAAGAGAAAACAGAAACCACCGTTATGGATTAGCGCACTAAATAACCGCCATCAACCACTAATAAATGTCCGTTGACATAATTCGATGCCGGACTTGCGAGAAATATGGCGGTGCCCATTAAATCCTGAGTATCGCCCCAACGGTTTGCTGGAATATGATCAAGAACGCGCTGATTGGTTTCTGGATTACTGCGTGTCGCCAGGGTGATATCGGTAGCGTAATATCCAGGGGCAATACCATTTACCTGAATATTATATTGACCTAGTTCATCACAATAAGCTTTGGTGAATCCGGCAAGAGCATGTTTAGTTGCAGAATATGCAGGTGACCATTGTCCACCTAAGTAAGAGAACAATGAACAGATATTAATAATTTTACCGCTTTTCTGCGGGATCATAATTTTTGCCGCTTCGTAGCTTAACTCGAATGCGGCGGTCAGGTTCACATCAATCATCGGGTCCCAGTCGGCACGACCGAAGTCCAGCACCTTATTCAGCTTACAAATACCGGCATTGTTAACCAGAATATCTACGGTACCGAAGCGCTCACAGCAGGCAGCGATAATCTTCTGCGGCGCGCCTTCTGCGGTGATATCCACCTGCATAAAATCAACTTCGACACCCTGTTTTTCAATCATTTCCTTTGTTTCGCCGTTATCTTTGACGAAGCTAGGGATAAAGACATTTGCGCCAGCTTTGGCCAACGCCATGGCAAATGCCTGGCCTAAACCGCTATTCCCGCCGGTAACAATTGCTGTTTTACCTTTCAGGGAGAAAAAATCCATTGAGAACGCATTGAGAGATTCGATTGACATAGTTAGCTCCAATTTCCGTAAGGCAAAAAAAAAAGAAAGGTAACTTCCCCCGCGAGAGGGAAGTTACCTTTCTCATTATCTCTGGTAACTGGATATAATTTTTAGCATAAGGGCATAAGCGCTAATGTGATCGTAATCACAGTGTGATATTCGTATTATCAAATAATTTTAAAAAGCAGAAGCGTGACTACTCTCACACAACACCACTGCTTTCCATGTTATTTCTTATTGCAATTACTAGAGACCTGAGAAAAGTAATCCACCTGAAAGGGCGGCTTACTTTTCTCTTTTTTTTGTCTATTACAAATGGGAATACGATATGCAACACAACTCATATCGCCGTTGGATAACCCTCGCGATAATTAGTTTTAGCGGCGGCGTTAGTTTCGACCTGGCTTATTTACGTTATATTTATCAAATTCCCATGGCAAAATTTATGGGATTCAGCAATACCGAGATAGGTTTAATAATGAGTACCTTTGGTATTGCAGCTATTATTCTTTATGCGCCCAGTGGCGTTATTGCCGATAAATTCTCACATCGCAAAATGATTACTTCCGCGATGATCATTACCGGATTACTGGGTCTGTTAATGGCAACTTATCCACCGCTGTGGGTAATGCTCTGTATTCAGGTCGCCTTTGCGATAACGACGATTTTAATGCTGTGGTCGGTGTCGATTAAAGCCGCATCGTTGCTGGGCGATCATAGCGAGCAAGGGAAAATTATGGGCTGGATGGAAGGGCTGCGCGGCGTCGGTGTAATGTCGCTGGCGGTGTTTACCATGTGGGTCTTTTCTCGCTTTGCACCGGATGACAGCGCCAGCCTGAAAACGGTCATTATCATCTACAGTGTGGTCTACATTTTATTGGGGATTCTGTGCTGGTTTTTTGTTAGCGATAACAACAACCTGCGCAATACCAATAACGAAGAAAAACAGTCATTCCAGCTTAGCGACATCCTGGCCGTTTTGCGCATCAGCACCACCTGGTATTGCAGCATGGTGATTTTTGGTGTCTTCACCATCTACGCCATTCTGAGTTACTCCACCAACTATCTCACCGAAATGTACGGCATGTCGCTGGTGGCGGCGAGCTACATGGGGATTGTGATCAACAAAATATTCCGCGCGCTGTGTGGTCCACTTGGCGGCATTATCACCACCTACAGTAAAGTGAAATCCCCTACCCGCGTGATCCAAATCCTTTCCGTACTCGGCTTGCTGGCGTTAACTGCCCTGCTCGTCACGAACTCTAACCCGCAATCGGTCGCGATGGGGATTGGCCTGATTTTACTGCTGGGATTCACCTGTTACGCCTCACGCGGGCTGTACTGGGCCTGCCCTGGCGAAGCGAGAACACCGTCTTACATTATGGGCACCACGGTAGGTATTTGTTCGGTGATTGGATTCCTGCCGGATGTCTTCGTTTACCCGATTATCGGCTACTGGCAAGACACCCTGCCCGCTGCAGAAGCCTACCGCAATATGTGGCTGATGGGCATGGCGGCGCTTGCCATGGTGATCGTCTTTACCTTTTTGCTGTTCCAAAAAATTCGTACTGCTGATAGCGCCCCTGCTATGGCTAGCAGCAAGTAAGTCCAGAAAATTACAGGAGAAAAATCATGTCGAAAAAATACATCATAGGGATTGATGGCGGAAGTCAGAGCACAAAAGTGGTGATGTATGATCTGGAAGGTAATGTGGTTTGCGAAGGCAAAGGCTTATTGCAGCCGATGCACACGCCAGATGCCGATACCGCAGAACATCCTGACGACGATTTATGGGCATCATTATGTTTTGCCGGTCACGATTTGATGAGTCAGTTTGCCGGAAATAAAGAAGATATTGTCGGTATTGGTCTGGGATCCATCCGTTGCTGCCGTGCGTTATTGAAAGCCGATGGCACGCCAGCTGCGCCGTTGATTAGCTGGCAGGATGCACGCGTTACACGCCCTTACGAACATACGAATCCTGACGTGGCATATGTCACCTCTTTTTCGGGTTATCTGACGCATCGCTTAACCGGCGAGTTTAAAGACAATATCGCCAACTATTTTGGTCAGTGGCCGGTGGATTATAAGAGCTGGGCATGGAGTGAAGATGCCGCAGTCATGGAGAAGTTTAATATCCCCCGTCATATGCTGTTTGATGTGCAAATGCCGGGCACTGTTCTTGGGCATATCACTCCTCAAGCCGCGCTGGCGACACATTTCCCAGCTGGGCTGCCGGTTGTTTGTACCACCAGTGATAAACCGGTAGAAGCTCTGGGAGCCGGATTACTGGATGATGAAACGGCGGTGATTTCTCTTGGCACCTACATCGCGCTGATGATGAACGGTAAAGCACTGCCGAAAGATCCGGTAGCGTACTGGCCGATTATGTCTTCTATTCCGCAAACCTTGCTGTATGAAGGTTACGGTATTCGCAAAGGCATGTGGACGGTGAGCTGGCTACGCGACATGCTAGGCGAGTCGTTAATTCAGGATGCCAAAGCACAGGATCTTTCACCGGAAGATTTGCTCAACAAAAAAGCGTCTTGTGTGCCACCTGGCTGTAATGGTCTGATGACGGTGCTGGACTGGCTGACCAATCCGTGGGAACCATACAAACGCGGGATTATGATCGGCTTTGATTCCAGCATGGATTACGCATGGATATATCGTTCGATACTGGAAAGCGTGGCGCTGACGCTGAAGAACAATTACGACAATATGTGTAATGAAATGAATCACTTTGCAAAGCATGTGATCATTACTGGCGGCGGTTCGAACAGCGATCTGTTTATGCAGATTTTTGCCGACGTGTTCAACCTTCCGGCACGCCGTAACGCCATTAATGGTTGTGCAAGTCTGGGGGCGGCGATTAATACGGCGGTAGGGCTTGGTCTGTATCCGGATTACGCAACGGCTGTCGACAAAATGGTTCGCGTGAAAGATATCTTTATGCCTGTTGAGAGCAACGCCAAACGCTACGACGCGATGAATAAAGGCATTTTCAAAGACCTAACCAAACACACTGATGTGATACTGAAAAAATCGTATGAAGTGATGCATGGGGAATTGGGGAATGCGGATTCGATCCAGAGCTGGTCGAATGCGTAAGTGAGGAAGGCCGGGCGGGAAACTGCCCGGCCTGAACATACCTGAATGGTTATCCCCGCTGACGCGGGGAACATAAGTTCGACAACTTAAAAAATGATAACAAGTCCGGTTTATCCCCGCTGATGCAGGGAACATAATAAAAACTTTAACTAGTTCGGTTTATCCCTGTTTTTACAAGGAATATTAACTACACTCGATGTCTTTAGAATAAAAGACAATACGAATCGCACTTTATCAATTTTCACTTAAAGTATGAACTGGATATCTTTATTCATAAGAACTATTCATCAACAGCGTATAGAGGCGGTTATGTAAAACCACTCATTAGCCTCAAAACAAAGACAAACTTCCAGATTTATTACTTAATCAATGAATAACAAGCTTAAAAAATACACTGTTATTCTAAAGAAAAAATTAACAGGCATTAATTAATATTAAAAAAATAATATATTAAAATTTCTTAACGGTTTAAGGATTATACAAATAACACTTTGATTAAATTTGATTTTTTGTATCGATAATTGTGAACTTATCTGGCATGGGGAACTATTTTGAACATGAGGTGTTATGTGGATATGTTGCTTATTACAAGTACAGCTAATATAAAAACTTGAGAAAGAGATAACGGGTTATATGGTGGTTTATCCCCGCTGGCGCGGGGAACACCCACGGCATCAGTTAAAAGGCGAGGCGCTCGACGGTTTATCCCCGCTGGCGCGGGGAACACTGACTAGCCACCTGAGCGGCCTCATTCTCGCTCGGTTTATCCCCGCTGGCGCGGGGAACACCTTATCAAGATTCAGGCGAGATCGTTATGTTCCGGTTTATCCCCGCTGGCGCGGGGAACACGGATCCTGCGAGGGTTTAGCAATTTCCTCAGCCGGTTTATCCCCGCTGGCGCGGGGAACACGCGTAGGCCACCCTCAGCTCGCCTTTCCACATCGGTTTATCCCCGCTGGCGCGGGGAACACAGCGCATATCCGCACAGGACCAGTTAACCGCCCGGTTTATCCCCGCTGGCGCGGGGAACACCAAAACGGAAGTGCCAGTATTGCCAGAATCACCGGTTTATCCCCGCTGGCGCGGGGAACACGATTATATATATCAAAATATTGGTCCTGTATTTGGTTTATCCCCGCTGGCGCGGGGAACACTCTAAACATAACCTATTATTAATTAATGATTTTTTAAGCCAGTCACAATCTACCAACTTTACAGTATCACACAAACAACACATCCATTATGTTAAAGAGCACTTAATCCATTGATTAAAAAGGTAAATATTTAAAATAACTCTATACAAACTAAAATCTACCAAACTTTACCGCAATAATTTTCACTCCAGCGAAAAATTAACGCCACAGAATTTGTAGAGAATGATAATGATTAGTTCAGGATGGGCAAGATGGATGAGTTTTCAGAGGCGACAAACAATATAAATGAGTAGAAGTCTTTACAGGTTCCACCCATTTATAACGCTTATAAATGTTTAATCAGGCAATATTTAGATATTTATGTGTTTGCATCGACAAACGCCAGTTACGCGCAATGCAGGTTTCAATGCACAAACGAGTGGCATCATCCTTTTGGCTAATCGGCTGCAGTGCAATGACTCGTGGTTTATCATCGGTCAGCGTTGCTAATAGCTCATCCAGCGCTTCGATGTCACGAACACGCCCAACAGGATGTTTAATTTCGTTAGCGCGCTCCAGTGCCTGTGACAACACTTCATAGCCGCCGCGCATGTTCAGTTTTGGCGAAACAGTAACCCAGGTATTCGGTGTGCAACGTACTTCGTGAGTGCCGCTGGTTTCTATCTGGCAGCTAAAACCGTTCTTTTCGAGCAGGTCAGTCAGTGGCAGCAAATCATGAATGCAAGGCTCACCACCCGTAATCACCACATGCCGCGCGGTGTATCCCTGACGACCAATGACAGCCAGCAAATCTTCACTGCTCGCCGCCCCCCACTTATCACTCTCTTTGGTCTTCGCCAGAATGCTGAAAAGGGAGACTTCCCGATCCTCAAGCTTTTCCCAGGTGTGTTTGGTGTCGCACCAGGCACAGCCGACCGGACATCCCTGTAAACGAATAAAAATGGCGGGGACGCCGGTAAAGTAACCCTCACCTTGCAGGGTCTGGAACATCTCGTTAATCGGGTACTGCATAGCATTCTCTGTGAAGTGGATAATTGTTAATTATTGCAGATCCTGCCACAACAATCATGTCCTATTAACATTCTGTTACAGGCAGGTTTAAAGAAAAATGAGAAACAGATCGTTAATAATAAAAGGAAGTAACGTATTATGTCAGAAATAAATAAAGTAAAGGGATTTAATCATGTCAAAAACATTCACCGAAATTATACTTATTTTTTCTGTGTTCGTTTTTAATTATAACGAATCTCAAATTACCGATGCCGCCGTCAATTTATTTATCCAGCTTTAATGGGACATTTATAATGCGCTATTTCATACTAATATTCACATTCGTGTGTTCCTTTGTTGCAGCCCAACCAACTATTGTCCCACAATTACAGCAACAAGTTACGGATCTTACGAGTAGCTTAAACTCACAAGAAAAGAAAGAACTGACGCGGAAGTTAGAATCTATTTTCAATAATACCCAAGTACAAATTGCTGTATTAATTATTCCCACAACCAAAGACGAGACAATTGAACAATATGCTACAAGGGTTTTTAACAATTGGCGTTTAGGAGATGCCAAACGCAATGATGGGATACTGATCATTGTTGCCTGGTCGGATCGCACTGTCCGCATCCAGGTAGGTTATGGGCTGGAAGAAAAGGTAACCGATGCTCTGGCTGGAGATATCATCCGTAGCAACATGATACCCGCATTTAAACAACAAAAATTAGCTCAGGGATTAGAGCTAGCTATAAACGCTTTGAATAACCAACTCACTTCACAACACCAATATCCGGCTAATCCTTCAGAAATTGAATCAGCGTCTTCCAGTGATCATTATTACTTTGCTATTTTTTGGGTATTTGCAGTGATGTTCTTCCCTTTCTGGTTTTTTCATCAAGGCAGTAATTTTTGTCGCGCATGTAAAAGCAGTGTCTGTATTTCAGCAATCTATCTTTTAGATTTATTCCTGTTCTCCGATAAAACTTTTTCCATTGCTGTATTTTTCTTCTTTTTTACTTTCACCACCATTATGGTCTTTACCTGTTTATGTGTACTTCAGAAAAAAGCATCTGGTAGAAGTTATCATTCAGACAACAGCGGTTCCGGTGGCGGCTCAAGTGGCGGCGGATTTAGCGGCGGGGGCGGTTCTTCTGGCGGTGGCGGCGCGTCCGGTCGCTGGTAACTCAACCATAAAAAATGCCAGCCCGAAGGCTGTAATGCCGATCAGTTAAGGATCAGTTGACCGATCCAGTG
>ULSH01005460.1_pt1 | contig 20560 bp, 8 predicted proteins | sample 1956151 | NCBI WGS metagenome assembly ULSH01 (sample SAMEA4835702, study PRJEB28245) | human gut metagenome | biome: gut microbiome; material: fecal sample | place: Denmark | collected 2008 | reverse complement strand
ACGACGTTTTACGGTTCCGCTAAATTCTTGGACAAAGGTCGGTATGGTGTCAGACACGGATGCTTGTAAGACCCTTTTGTCGGCTATGACAGCTTTGATGGCCGTGCCGTCGGGGCATTTGCCGGGCAGGTGCAATCTGCGAGGGTCAAGGGAGTATCTGTTCCCGTCGGCGTCAGCTGCCCACCATCGGCGCTTTTGAGTTTTTCGGTCTGTTGCTTCGCCCGACTTGACAAGCGTCGTGTGTATGGCGTTGTCATATAGATAGATGTTGGCCTCGTCGGCATGTCGGCGTATGAAGTCGCGTCCGTCGGCTTCGGCAGTTTCGGCCGGAATGCGATCCGAGACTTTGGCTATTGTTGGTGGAATGTGCCATCCCTGACGCTCGTAGCATCGGCGTACCAGCGCCAATTGACCGGCAGCGAGAGCATATTCGTTTCGGTCGCACAATTGTTCTGCCAGAAAGATGCGAATCTTGCCGAGAAAGTCCTCCTTGGTTTTGATGCTTAGGGCCATGCATGTCAGTGCCAATCGAGTGTCTGCGTCTTCAACGAGGGCGGCAAGTTCGGCCCAAAGGTAGTAGTGTGAGGCGTTTCGTTTGAGCTGCTTTCGGTACAGGTCTATGGCTTTGTCCTTTTGGTTGAAATGCAAGTATATCTGAGCGCGTTGGCGAGGCAGGTTTTGATTGTTGTCGAAAGTTTCGAGAGCTTTGTCTATCAGGGCTACAAAATCTTCGGAGGGGTCGCGGCCGTCGGTCATGACTTCCTTGACGTATACCGTGATAAGTTTTTCGACGAGCGAGGGCAAGGTGCCGTGTTCTCCCTCGAATTGTTCCCAGTCTTCGGGACGTAGTTTGGCGCTGCCGCCCCATAGGTCGAAGAAGTTGTGCAGGACGAATTTCAGTGGCGTAGTTCGCTCGATGCGTACTGCCTCGCTCAGTATCAATGAGTGTAGCAGTGACGGCGAGGACAGGCCGAGCTCGATATAGCGCATAAGGCGGCGCTTGCGCTCGACTACGAGACGTTCCACATCGTTGTCCGACTGCTGCTTGAGCGAGTAATATATTATCCATCCGTAAGCGTTGGTTTGGTCGTCGGGGAGTCTGCCGTCATTGTATATTGATGAAACGGTGGTGTATGCGCCTTCGCCATTTCCGGCCTTTGCTTGTGCGTATGCCTGCTGTACAAGTATCCCGGTTGGATTGCTGAGCCGTCGGGCGCGTTCAAGCATCCCGTTGTTGATTTCGTCATTGAGGTCGTGCGACTTATACAAAAGCTGCATCTGCTCCAAAAACTCGGAAGCTAATTCCGGGTCATTGTCCTTGGCTGCCGCTTTGGCATTATGGTAAAGACAACGAAAAAGACTACGGGCTTCCCAAAGTCCGGCGTTGGCGTTGTATTCCTCACGGGCGATTTGCAAGGCTTCGAGATACTCCTGCTTGTCCAGCAGGTCTTTGATTTCTTGGTATGGCATAGTAGTCCGGGTTAAGACGTATGACTATGTAATTGTAATTGTCGTTATAGCGGTGTTTATGGCCCTGAACAGTCGTGATGTCGTGTTGTATGTGCCTGTCGGGCGTTTTTGCGGTCAGATGCTTTCGCAGAACTTTTTGAGTAGTGTATCGCTGTCTCCAATATTGCTTTGGGGATTCATGACGGTGTACCGACCTTTTGCGTTGTATACAAAAGAGACTACGGCCTGTCCGTCCGTGCACAGGTGATAGACATCCTGATACTGCTTGCGTTCGATGTTGACCACTTCGATGCCGAGGGCGCCGGCGCATGCGTATACGTGGTTGTGCAGTTGTCGTGCACTCGGATTGCCTTGGTCGTCAAAAGGAATGTCCGGGTGTTCGCATTCGGCTGTGATTGCCGGCAGACACTTCTGCGCAAAGTCGCCCGAGGAAGCGTTCAGCACCGTCGGCGCTTTGGTGTAGCCGTTTTTGCCATACACCAGGCTAAAACGTACGTACTGACCGGTGGAGTAGTCGCATATGGTGATACGGTGCTGGAAATTGACGGATAAGTCTTCTTCGCATTTCAGGCCCAAATCTGCGGCGGCGCGATGTATAGCCTCGAAACGCAGTTTTCTGAAGTCACTGTTTTCCGGGACATAAAGTTTGAAATTGCCGCCGTGCGTTATAGGCTGCTTTTTCATATTGGCGATGCAGTCCAGCACCGGAGCATTGAACAGCCATAGGTGTTTGGTGGCGCGAGTGATGGCGGTGTATGCCCAGCGGAAGTAATCTTCGTTTTCGCAAGAGCTGCTGCGTGACATATCCACCAGTACATCGGGCCATTCGCCGCCTTGAGCCTTATGGCAGGTGAGGGCGTATCCGTATTTGCACAGCAGGCAGTTGAAGAACGGGTCGGCACGCAGGGTGTTCTCGAAGTCCTCGGTATGTTGGCGCAAGTTCGGATGCCGAATCTTGAAATCGATGAATAAGGCTGCTGCCAGGTCGCGCCCGAGCGATGGGTTGTCATCGTCCAGGAAGTTGTCAAGTATGTAGAATTCCGGGTCATAGTCGCTGTCTAAATTGTACAAGTGAACTTTAAGGAAGCGCAATGTGACCGGATGCACGTCCTTTTGACCGTTTATGGGGAGGCGTTGCGGCACCGGTATGGTGCGCGATATTATAGCCGGGCCGTGCGTACAGGGTTTGACGCGAATTATCGTGCCGTTGAAGAGTATTCTCTCGCCATAGTAGTTGCGCGAGACCACGAGAGGTTCGCCTGCAACCAGGCGCGGAGCGTTTTCGCCAAACATATGTCGGCGTATTTCGAGGTTGTAGTTGCGTGCGCTGATATTGGAATAAGTGACGATTACTTTGTCAAATACCGTGTCGGGACATGCCATATAGTCGTTGGTGATGCTATCGGATATGGAAACATCTCGGCCGGTACTCATATGCAGGTCTACGAAACGTTTGGCATCGATGGCATCGCGCAGTCGTATTGCATTCTCTATTATGGCGCCGGAGTCCTGACGGACAATTTCTGTCAAAACTGCTTCTGTGGTCTTGATGCCGTAATTGTGTGACAAGTACTCGGAAGACAATGCCGGCGATATGGCCATGCCCACCGGCGGCAGCTGCGCATAGTCGCCGATGAATACAATCTTGTGGCGCTTGATAACGGTGAGCAGGTCGCGCAGAAGATAGCCCGTGCCGAAAACGAAATTGTCGCTCGAATTATAGTTATCCGATACCATGGAAGCCTCGTCTACAAAGATGACGGTGTCGCCGTTGGACGCGAATACGTTGTCAGCGAGTGCAAAATGCAGCTTCCGTTCGCCGGTATCATTCGTGCTCTGTTCGTTGTCTGTGTTCTCACTCTTATCCTCAGATATACATTCGATGCAGTTCAGACGGTATATGCTGCGGTGTATTGTGGCTGCGTGCAGCCCGGTGCGTTTGGCCAGGATGTCGGCGGCGCGTCCCGTGGGTGCCATCAGTGCGATGTCAGAGTCTGCATTATTGAACTTTTTGCGCACCATATCCACCATGACACGAGTGATAGTGGTCTTGCCGGTTCCGGCAGCACCTTTGAGTATAAAAGCTTGGGTGTTTTTGTCGTTTAGAAAGCCGTCGAAAGCTTTGATGGCGGCCTCTTGTGAAGGGGTGTATTCCAGCTCGGAATTTAGTATAGGATTGTTCATGAGGAGTTGTATGAGGTTGTTTATTTATTTTCGGTTGTTTCGGGGCGGCTTGGTGTGTACGTCATGGCAACGTGTTCGGGCCACAAGTGAATAGACTACAAAGGTACGTATTTTTTGGCGAATACGTATGCTTATGTGCGACAAAAAGTTCGCTCGAATTCTTTTTATTACGAAAGGGATAAATGGGCCATGCGCTGTGGCTGTCGTTACGGAAAAAAGTGCTACATTTGCATATGTATACCGCATCCGGCTCGGCATCTGCAAAGCCTGCGACGATACGTGTTCCAACAATAGCCCCAATATTACGCCTATAAGCATTATGAGACAAACACCTGCCGCACGACTGATTCTCGAAGACGGCACCATTTTTTGCGGCCATTCGTTTGGCTATGACGCTGCCGGGACGTCCGGCGAAGTGGTGTTCAATACCGCCATGACCGGCTATCCCGAGAGCCTCACCGACCCATCGTACGAGGGTCAGATACTGGTGACTACTTTCCCGTTGCAAGGCAACTACGGCGTTCCGGCAGCCGATGCTACGGCAATGGCGCTGAGTGACAACTTCGAGAGCGAGCGCATACATTGTCGCGGTTTCGTATGCCAAGACTACTCGTGGCACAGCAGCCACTGGCAGTCATCACGGTCGCTGGCCCAATGGCTTCGCGACGAGCATGTTCCCGCCGTGTACGGCATAGATACTCGCGCCCTTACCAAGCACCTTCGCGAGTATGGGTCGATGCCGGGACGTATCGAGATAGACGGTGCTCCGGCAGTGACTGAAATGTACGACCCTAATAAGGAGAATCTGGTAGCCAAGACCTCGTGTACCGAAGTCGAGACTTACGGCGAAGCATCTGCGGCCAAGACCGTGGTGCTGGTAGACTGCGGCGTCAAGCACAACATCTTGCGTTGCTTGTTGCGCCGTGGTTTGCGCGTCATACGCGTCCCCTGGGACTATGACTTCAATGCGCTTGAGGGCTGGGACGGACTATTTATATCCAACGGCCCGGGCAATCCGGACATGGTAGATGTTACCGTTGCAAATATACGCAAGGCTATGGAGACCGGACGCCCTATATGCGGAATATGTATGGGCAATCAATTGCTGGCCAAGGCAGCCGGCGCCTCGGTGTTCAAGCTCAAGTACGGACACCGCAGCCACAACCAGCCGGTACGCCTTGTAGGCACCGAGCGCTGTTATGTCACCAGCCAAAATCATGGTTTTGCGGTGGATGACAAGACTTTGCCCGCCGAATGGGAGCCGCTGTTTGTCAATCTCAACGACGGAACAAATGAGGGTATACGACACAAATTCCGCCCGTGGTTCTCGGCTCAATTCCACCCCGAAGCATCTTCGGGTCCCAAAGACACCGAGTTCATCTTTGATGACTTTGCGGCGCTGCTCTGACATATCTATAGTAGATATATCGGAAGTACTGCAAGACCATCCTCACGGTGTGGCTTTTATAAAACAAAGAAACAAATTCAAGATACATATACACGACAATCCATGACAGCCAATAAGACCATACGCAAAGTGCTGCTACTGGGCAGCGGTGCACTCAAAATAGGCGAAGCCGGCGAATTTGATTATTCGGGATCGCAGGCGCTCAAGGCCATGAAGGAAGAGGGCATATCCACTGTTCTGATCAATCCCAATATAGCCACTGTGCAGACCTCCGAGGGCTTTGCCGACAAGATCTACTTCCTGCCCGTGACGCCATATTTTGTGGCCAAGGTTATTGAGAAAGAGCGTCCCGACGGTATCCTGTTGGCCTTCGGCGGGCAGACGGCGCTGAATTGTGGAGTCGAGTTGTACCGTGACGGCGTCTTCGAGCGCTACGGCGTACAGGTGCTCGGCACTCCGGTGCAGGCTATCATTGACACCGAGGATCGTGAGCTTTTTGTCAAGCGCTTGGACGAGATAGGTGTCAAGACCATACGCAGCAGTGCCGCCGACAGTGTGGCGCAGGCTCTGGATGTGGCTTCCGAATTGGGTTATCCGGTCATAGTGCGTGCGGCATACGCCTTGGGAGGCCTTGGTAGCGGATTTTGCGATAATGCCGAAGAACTGAGGACTTTGGCGGAGAAAGCTCTGTCCTTTGCCCCGCAGGTGCTTATCGAAAAATCGCTCAAAGGCTGGAAAGAAGTCGAGTACGAGGTGGTACGCGACCGATATGACAATTGCATCACCGTATGCAACATGGAAAATTTCGATCCTCTGGGTATACACACCGGCGAGAGCATTGTGGTTGCCCCCAGTCAGACGCTGAGCAACGATGATTACCATTATCTGCGCTCGCTGGCCATCAAAATCATACGCCATGTCGGCATAGTTGGCGAGTGCAACGTCCAGTATGCCTACGATCCTGACAGTATGGACTATCGTGTCATCGAGGTCAATGCGCGATTGAGTCGTTCGTCGGCCCTTGCATCCAAGGCCACCGGATATCCGTTGGCTTTCGTGGCGGCCAAATTAGGCCTCGGTTATGGTCTTTTTGAGCTTCGTAACTCGGTGACGCATGACACTTCGGCATTCTTTGAACCGGCACTGGACTACGTGGTTGTCAAGATTCCACGCTGGGACTTGGGCAAATTCCATGGCGTCAATCGCGAGATTGGGTCGTCTATGAAGAGTGTCGGCGAGGTTATGGCCATAGGCCGCACTTTCGAGGAGGCCATACAGAAAGGCCTGCGAATGATAGGGCAGGGGATGCACGGATTTGTCGAGAACAAAGACATAAAAATCGATGATATAGACCATGCCCTGGCCGAGCCTACCGATCGTCGCATATTCGTGATAGCCAAGGCTATGGCCCGGGGCTATGATGTCGAACGCATACACGCGCTTACCAAGATAGACCGCTGGTTTCTGTACAAGCTGCGAGCCATCATGGACACGGCTGATGAGTTGGGCGCTTACAATCAGCCCGAGGATTTGCCCGAGGATTTGTTGCGTCTGGCCAAACAACAGGGTTTCAGCGACTTTCAGATAGCCCGTTCGGTGTATAAGGACGACATGTCCCACGCTCACGAGTCCGTGCTGGAAGTGCGCCGTCTGCGCAAACGTTTGGGTATCGTTCCGTGTGTCAAGCAGATAGATACACTTGCTGCGGAATATCCCGCAAGTACCAATTACTTGTACTTGACATACAATGGCACGGAAAACGATGTAGCCTATCGGCATGACCGGCGCAGCATTATCGTCTTGGGTAGCGGCGCATATCGCATCGGATCGTCAGTCGAATTTGACTGGTGCTCGGTCAATGCGCTCCGTTCGGTCAAACAGCAGGGTTGGCGTTCGGTGATGATAAACTACAATCCCGAGACGGTGTCTACGGACTACGACATGTGCGATCGTCTGTATTTTGACGAATTGACCTTTGAACGCGTCATGGACATTATCGATCTTGAGCAACCGCATGGGGTCATCTTGAGCGTCGGAGGACAGATACCCAACAACTTGGCCACGCGCTTAGACGGGGAGGGCGTCAAAATTCTGGGCACTCCGGCACGAGACATAGATAACGCCGAAGACCGGCACAAATTCTCGGCCATGCTTGACAGTCTCGGCATTGACCAGCCGCGATGGCGCGAGCTGACGGATATGCAGTCCATCAACTCGTTTATAGAAGAGGTGGGTTTCCCGGTACTTGTACGTCCCAGCTACGTCCTCAGCGGTGCAGCCATGAATGTGTGCTCTAACAACGATGAATTGGAGCGCTTTCTGCGTCTGGCTGCTGATGTCAGCAAGGAACATCCGGTGGTGGTTACGCAGTTTATACAGGACGCCAAGGAAATAGAAATGGACGCCGTGGCACGTGATGGCGAAATCATAGTGTACGCCATCAGTGAGCACATCGAATTTGCGGGCGTACATTCGGGCGATGCGACCATACAATTCCCGCCGCAAAAGATATATGTCGAGACCGTGCGACGTATCAAGAAAGTGTCGCAGCAGATAGCCCGTGCCCTGCATATTACAGGGCCGTTCAACATCCAGTATTTGGCCAAGAACAACGATATCAAGGTTATCGAATGTAACCTCAGAGCCTCGCGCTCGTTTCCATTTGTGTCCAAGGTCTTGAAGATAAACTTCATAGACTTGGCCACTAAGGCGATGCTCGGTCTTGACGTCCAACGGCCGGCCAAGAGCGCCTTCGACTTGGATTACGTAGGCATCAAGGCCTCGCAGTTCTCATTCTCGCGTCTGCAAGGCGCCGACCCGGTTCTTGGCGTTGATATGTCCTCGACCGGCGAGGTCGGATGTCTCGGCGATGATACGGGCGAGGCGCTACTGACGGCAATGATTAGTGTGGGGCAGCGTGTTCCACGCCGTTCCGTATTGCTCAGTACGGGCACGCCGCGTCAGAAAGCTGATATGTTGGATGCTGCGCACATACTTCATTCACACGGCTTTACTATCTACGCTACCGGCGGTACACATGCATTTCTCAACGACAACGGCATCCCGGCTATACGCGTCTACTGGCCATCGCAGCCGGATATGCATCCGCAGGCACTCGAGCTGTTACACGACCACAAGATAGACATGGTGGTTAATATACCGAAGAACCTGAGTACCACCGAACTTAGCAACGGCTACAAGATACGTCGTGCCGCCGTGGACCTCAATGTTCCTTTGATAACCAACGCTCGCTTAGCCTCGGCCTACATCAACGCCTTTACCTCCATTCCGGTAGACGATATCGAAATCAAGAGTTGGGATGAATATTGACGGCTGTCACACCGGAGGATCTCGAAGGCAAGGGCTCGGACGTGTGATGATACCGTCTTGACGGCGTCCTGCCGAAAAGCCCGTGACCTCGCATAAGTTGTCGTGCTTGTAGTCCTGTTTTACAGCCGAATAAGACTGCTTTCGACCTTTTCTTGGAGAAAAGAACAATTTTTTTGCGAAAACGTGAATGGCAATATGTAACGTTTACATTCGGCTTACCTGTGTATGGTGACTGTCGAATGTAACATTCTGTATTGTTTTGAGTCTTCTTCGTTTGCCATTTTGTTTTTTATTATAAAAAACTTTGATTGTTTTGGATTAAGCGCTAACTTTGCCGAGGTTAAATGCAATAAGAAAGTAATAATAACAAACAAATTGCTCATGAAAAAATCATTACTCACATTTATTGCCGTATTGGCGACGTTGTTGCCCATTACGGCATCGGCGGCCGTGTCCACGTGGTCTTTTGAGTGGAACATGTCCAAGAAAGAGGGAGGCCAAGGTTTTTACAACTTTGGATCCACTAAAGTCGAAAAAGAGTTTTATACGGCCGAACTTAACGGTTTGCAATGGAAAGCCACGGCCGAAGGCACTTATATTTATGCCTATACTTCAACCATGGGGCAGTATATCGGATCGGCGAGCGCTCCCCCTGTAAAGGCTACCTTGTCCACGAGTGGTCTCGTCGGCGTAATCAAGGCCGTACGAGTGTCAGCCCGTGTGTATAAAGCCGAAATGGCCGGAGATGTATCGGTGAAAGTCAACGGCAAAAGCTATCTCAACGGAACCAATACAATGGCAGCTCTTACGAAAGATATTGCCGAATATGAGTTCAAGATTGATGATGCAGATGCACAGGAAGGTGAGATTGTGATTACCTTCAACCAGACGAGTGACACCAAAGGTCCGATGTATATCAAGAAAATCGAGATTGATTACGAGACCGTAGAATCGTCCGTGCCCGCTCCGGCATTTTCCGTTACTGCCGGCACTTATGATGAAGCGCAGACCGTATCGTTGGCCGTGCCATCGCTCGAAGCCGGTACATATACCATATATTATACCACCGACGGTAGCAATCCCAAGACGGAAGATGGCACACGCAAGGCTTACACGGAGCCCGTCACCGTAGCCGAGACCGCTACATTGAAGGCCGTCACCCTTGTAGGTGCGGAATACAGCAATGTGGTAGAGGCCAAATATATTATTCGGAAAGACCCGCAGATACGTTTCAACGAGGCTAAGGTCTCGCTCGTTACAGGCGAGGACGGATATGCCGACTTGCTCAATCCGAATAAGGTTTCGCCCATCAAGTACTCTTCGTCCGCACCCATGGTGTGCTCGGTCAACAGTAAGGGAACGCTCTATACGTCTTATGTCAAGGAAGACACCGATGTAACCATCACCGCAGAATTTGAGGGTGATGATAACTATTACCCTGCCTCGGCAACTATGACCGTCACCGTCGTGGCCAAGACCCCGCTCAAAGAGCCGGTAGTAAATCCGTTAGGTGGCAAATTCAATGATGCCGTAGAGGTGAAAATCTCCACTGATGACGAGAATGCCGTCGCCGTTTGGTATTCGACCACGGCAAAGAGCGCCGAAGAATTTGAGGAAAGCGATTACACCCAAAGCACCGTGGTCGAGGGCAAAGAAGCCACAGTGACTTTGGACAAATCATGCACACTGTACGTCATGACACGCGGGTACAATGTCAATAGTCCCGTGGTAACGGCCAAGTTCGATATCACCCTCCCGCTGAAGGTCGATTTCACCACCGACCGCGCCGTAGTGGCAGACTATGACCAGGAATTTGATTCGGCTGAAGGTATGACCGACTGGACCGTAGGTAAAGGCTGGGGTTTGTCGGACATGAATTTCAAGTCCATAAAGAGTGATGACAAGACTTCGATAGCCATCAATTACGACTACACTTCGTCCGGTTCGTCTGTACTCGAAAGTCCGGCTTTTGACATCAAAGCAGGCAGCAAAGTTGAGTTCTACGCATACTTTGCACCCTACTATCTTGTATACGGCAAATGGACCTTTACGGTCACTGACGTCGATAGCGGAGAAACGGAAACGCTGCTGAACGCCTTTGATTGGGCACAGGAAACGGCATATAATACCACGACATGGAACAAATTCGAATTTGACTTGTCCAAATATGTCGGCAAGAAGGTGTCATTCGCCTTTGACTATCCCTTCGGCGGCGAGAGTTTGGCCGTAGACGGCTTCCGCATCGTACGCGAAGACGCTTCGGCATCCGAATCGCTGCACATCTTCGAGGGCGAGAGCATAGGATTCAAGAGTATCACTCAGGGCGAGCCTGAGGGCCTGACATGGTCGTTCCCCGGGGCCGAAGTCGAGACCTCGATCGAAGCCAACCCCGTAGTGACCTACAATAAGGCCGGCACCTATGACGTGACTCTCACCGTCACTCGCGGTACAGAGACAGCCAAGGCCGAGCGCAAAGGCTTTGTAGTGGTTTCGCAAAAAGCTCCGACAGCCCTCATCGGTCTGCCTGAGGAAGGATACGAGTCGCCTTTCGTGGGCGTGTTCCTGCCCCTCAATGTTCCCGTGACCTTCAGAGACCTCTCGCAAGGTCATCCTACCGAATGGAAATGGGTATTCCAGAATGCAAATATCGAAACATCTGCGGAGCAGAACCCGACTGTCATTTTCGAAAAGAAAGGCGTTGTCAGCGTAGGCCTTACAGCCAAGAATGATGCCGGACAAACCAATGATATTCTGACATATGCAATTCAAGCCGGAGGTGCCCAGTATGTTTGGAACATCAGTAGCGAGGAAAACTCCAAACTGGAGAAAGTCGAACTCGGATGGTATGGCAATTATGCCGGCACCAATTGGCTGGACATGGACAAATTCGCTGAGAAGTACAAAGCGACACTTGCTTCCGCCACCATTGACAGCGTAGCCGTATACTTTGCCTCGGTAACCGCCATTGCACCCGAGACACTGATACCTATGACCATCAACGCCGTGGGAGAAGACGGCGCACCCGGTGCCGTACTGGCCTCTACTGCTGTTAAGGTCGGCGACCTCAAGTATGACGACAAGGACTACCTGGCCACCATCTTCCGATTTGACAATACCGTCAAGTTGGAAAAAGGCTCCGAATTCTTCGTTACCATAGGCCCGTTCCCCAACGGATCGCTTGATACCGCTCCTTACACCAAGGACGACATCGCCATATTCTGTCACCGTCGTTCGGTAGGACAGAAGAACACCGCATGGCACTATTTGGCTGTGTATGGCTCGGACGACAAACCTACCGGCGAATACAAATGGTATGCAAATACCGAAGACCCCGTGTCTATGGCTATTTCGCCCGCCATCGATTACGAGAAGTATGATGCAATACAAGATGTGCGCTATGATGAAGCCGGCACCGAAGCTACTATCGTTGGCATATACACCATCGAAGGCATACGAGTGACCAAGACTATGCCCGGCAACATCTATATCTACAAGTATTCTGACGGCTCGGGACGCAAAGTTCTCGTCAAATAAGGAATATAAAAGGTTAGAATTAGGATATAATTCGTTTTTAACATTTTTGTGGTGAGACATCGCCTCGTGAGAGACGATGTCTCTTTTTTTGTTGTCTCGTTAGATTGTGCGGCTAAGTTGTAAATACTTGAATTATAGGGATAAAAAGGGGAATAATGATTTTTTAACGCTCGGCGGCGATGCCACGTTGCACAAAAGCGTTAATTTTATGCGGCTTTGCAGTCCCGGCAAAAAGAGACGGCGTACACCTATGCCTTAGTCGGGAAATTCACCAGATGCCATAGAATATACCAACACAACATTCACATTATGAGACTTTTCATTAAACATTTGGTTGTCGTGTCCATGGCGGTATTGACCGTTTTCGGAGCATCGGCATACCGCTATGAGTACAAGACGGTACCCAACGACCCTGCCAAGACGCTGATGTACACGCTGCCAAACGGCTTGCGCTTGTACATGTCTGTCAATAAGGACGAGCCGCGTATCCAGACATATATACCTGTGCGTGTAGGCGGGAAGAATGACCCTGCCGAGACTACCGGCCTGGCTCACTATTTTGAACACCTGATGTTTAAGGGTACCCCCAACTTCGGAACTTCGGACTACAAGGCCGAGAAGCCATTGCTTGACCAAATCGAAAACCTTTTTGAGGTATATCGCCAGACCACAGACAGCGCCGAACGCGCCGCCATCTATCATCAGATAGACTCGGTAAGCTACAAGGCTTCGCTTATAGCCATCCCCAACGAGTACGACAAACTTATGTCCACTATCGGCGCCATAGGTAGCAATGCGTATACATCTCAAGACGTAACCTGCTACGTAGAGGACATTCCCTCCAACCAGATAGACAACTGGGCGCGTATTCAGGCCGATCGCTTTATACAGCCCGTACTCCGTGGCTTCCATACCGAGTTAGAGACCATCTACGAAGAAAAGAACATGTCCCTCACTGATGACAGCCGCAAGTCTATAGAAGCCATGTTCTCGGCTGTCTTCCCGCACCATCCTTACGGCACCCAGACAGTATTGGGTACGCAGGAACATCTCAAGAACCCCTCAATCACCAATGTCAAGAAATATCACGACGTATGGTATGTACCCAATAATATGGCCATCGTGGCCGTGGGTGATTTCGACCCGGACAATTTTGTGGACATCATCACCAAATACTTCGGTGTGATGAAACCTAATGAGTCGTTGCCGACACTGACCGTGACCCCCGAGGCTCCCATCACATCACCCATAGTCAGGGAAGTCAAGGGACTTGAGGCCGAGAGTATATACCTGGCATGGCGCTTGCCTGCAGCCAAAGATAAAGATATGATAATACTCAAAGTCTTGGCAGAGGTGCTGCAAAACGGCAAGTCAGGTCTCATTGACCGCGACATCACCCAGCGTCAGGCCGCCCTCGACGCCGGCATCTTTCTGTATACCTTGGCCGATCAAAGTATGCTCATAGGTATAGGCCAACCCAAGGAAGGGCAGACATTGGACGATGTACGTACGCTGCTGGTGGACGAAGTCGCCAAGCTGTGCAAGGGCGATTTTGACGCTGACTTAATCAAGGCTGTGGTCAATAACTACAAATTGGCTTTGCAAAACCAACTTGAGGAACGCGATTCGCATGCGGATATGTATGTAAATGCTTTTGTCAACGGTGAAGACTGGTCTGATGTTGTTAGCGATATCGAGCGTCTGGACAAAATTACCAAAGAGGACATCGTAGAAGTGGCCAATCGCTATTTCGGTACTTCCAATTACGTGGCCGTATACAAACGCCGGGGCAACGATGACAGCGTCCTCAAGATAGCCAAGCCACCCATCACGCCCATAGCCACCAACCGCGATGCCGCCAGCAACTTCCTGCGTGAAGTGCAGGCTTCGGCAGTCACTCCGGTCGAACCGCGTTTTGTCGACTTCAAGAAAGACCTCACCTTTGCCAAGACCAAGAAAGGCGGTCTTGAAGTGATGTACAGCCAAAATAAGACCAACGACATCTTTACCCTGACATATGTATACGAGTATGGTACATACGCAGACAAGGCTTTGGCTCGTGCCGCTTCCTACTTGAGCCTGCTTGGTACCAAGGATCGTACCGTGGCTCAGATTAAGAACGACTTTTACAGTCTGGCATGTTCGTACACCATATATCCCACCGAACGTCGCACCTACGTCACCCTGTCGGGCTTGAGCGAGAACATGGATAAAGCCATGCGCTTGTACGAGACTCTCGTTGCCGAGGCCGTCTCGGATACCGCCGTCTGGAACACTCTGGTAGAGCGTTCAATCAAGGGCATGAATGACAGTAAGACAGACCAGCGTACCAACTTCGGGCGCCTGAGCTCATACGCCTCTTATGGCGGGAAGGATGCCAATCCGTACTTCGCAACATTGTATACACCCGAGCAGCTGCGAGCTCTCAATCCCGAGGACGTGTTGGCCTGTCTCCGCTCCCTGTCCACGTACAAGCATCGCATCATATACTATGGTCCTAAGACATTGGAGCAAGCCTTGAAGTCGATCAATAGCTGCCACAGCATACCGTCGCATCTTGCCGAAGTACCCGCTTCGCCTGACTATGACATGCCCGTGTCCACCGAGACCACGATATACATTGCACCTTACGATGCCAAGCAGGTATATATGTCCATGGTCAGCAACCGAGGCGAAGTGTACGACCCGGCACGTCAGCCTATTAATACGGTGTACAATGAGTACTTCGGAGGCGGGATGAACTCCATTGTATTCCAAGAAATGCGCGAGAGCCGCTCGTTGGCATACTCTGCCTCGGCTTATATGGCTACACCGGGTCGTGCCAACCGGCCCTACACCTACCTCACTTTCATTGCCACCCAGAACGACAAGCTGATAGATGCAATCAAAGCCTTTGACCAGATTATCAACGACATGCCTCAGAGCGAGGATGCCTTACGCTTGGCCAAAGACGGACTTGACAGCCGTCTGCGCACCTCGCGTACCATCAAGGACAATATTGCATGGGCGTGGATAGGGGCTCAAGACCACGGAATTGATTACGATATGGATGCCAAGACTTTTGCCGCTCTGCCGTCCATATCTATGGCCGATGTCATTTCCTACCAGCAACAGCACGTCAAGGGTAATGTATACAATTACGCTATCTTAGGCAAGGTCGAAGACCTTGACTTGGACGCCCTGCGCCGCATAGGCAAGGTGGTCATCCTGACCACCGAAGATATATTCGGATACTGATATATACCATATGCGACATTAAGGCTTATAGGCCGTGTCGGAGTAGGTAAACATAAATTTAATCTATAGAGCGAGGGTCGCCCCGACAGCCGGGACGACCCTCGCCGTATAATAAATCGGGCTGCGCATAGCCATTGCTCCGGAGTACTCGGAGTATTGGAGTATTACACTCGCGTCCGAAACATAGTAAATATCAATCTTAGCCTTTTTCCGAAATTGCAAGGGAAAAAAGTTGGAACAATTGTTGTTGCTGTACTTCAAAAAAGCTATCTTTGCATTTCCTAACAAAACGACCTTGAAAAATTAAATTCAAAAAACCTATATGTCAATTTCCAAAAGCTTATTTACCAAGGCTTTGGCTGTTATGGCTGTGCTGGCCGCGCCCGTGGCAGTACAAGCCGCCGAAGTAGTGTATCGTATTGTAGAATTCAATAAATCCACCGCCGACTTTATTCTTGCACCTTGCGGCGAGATTCCGGCCAATTCGTCCGTGTATTTCGAGAACGAGTACGGCGCCACTATCGGCAATCGCTACAATCAAATACCCAATAAGCGTAAAGCCGTCCTATACTTGGAGGGATGGCAGGGCTGCACCATCAAGAGTATCACCTTGAGCCTATGCTCCAACAATTCGACCGGTCAGGCCGGACTGATACTAAAAGACGGCGCCACGCAGTTGTACAAACTCAATCCCGCCGATTTAGCCTCCGACACATGGTTCGGCCAGTGGGTTTCCAAAGATCTGGGTATGTACGTGGATCTCACCAAGAGCCTCTCTGTACCGGCCTTGGTCGCCGAAGAAGCTTCCATCACCATCCAGGGTGGATACAGCGAAGGCTCGGTATATTTGAATGCCATAGCCATAGAATATGACGAAGCTCCGGGTATGGTACTTGAATCGCCTTTAGGCTGGAATTACGAGAAGTTGGTCAGTAAAAGCACCATCAACGAAGGAGACAAAGTGATGATATATCGTAGCGGCAGCGCTGCCGGAGACATTGATGGCATGGAAAAATCGCACTATTTGGACGCTGTGGCTGTGGCCTCGACATCTAATGTTACCGATCGCGAAGTCTTATACTTCACTTTGGGCAAGGGCGATGATGCCGGAATGTGGACGCTCACCGACCAGTACGGTCGCCGACTTGGCGCTACTGCCAAGCAGTCCTTAGCCTGGGATGAGGGCTCGATGCAATGGTCCATAAAGTTAGACTATGATGGCGCCATTATTACTAACGCCAATGCCGCTTACGGCACACTGCGCTTCAATGCCCCCGAGGGCGCTTATGCACGCTTCAATACATATACGTCTAAGTCGCTGCCGCTGCCGTTCTTATATCTCCGTAAGGGTCAAAACCAACCTGAGGCGGTGCGCTCGTTGACTATAGCCGGGGACGCCGAGTTGACGGCCGACATCACATCTGCCAAATACCTGGCACTGAAAGCCTCCGTATCGCCTTCCACGGCTACCGACCAACGAATAGTATGGACAAGCAGCGATGAGGGTGTGGCTACCGTTAATGGCGGATATGTAACTTTGGTTGCTAAAGGCAAGACCGTCATCACGGCCACATCGCATGACGGTGCGGCACAGGCTTCAGTCACGCTTACAGTCAACGAATCCGGTGGCGTCAGCGATATCAGAGCCGACCGCGGCCATGGCACATACAAAACCATAGAGAACGGACGCGTCATCATTGTGATGCCGGACAATACACGCTATAGTATTGACGGAGTGCGTCGCTGAACCGCGTAGGCTTCTTCAGTGTATTGTCGGCCGTTGTATTCACCTGACAATGCTTGACACATCAAGTCAATAGAATTCGTTATATATATCTGAATACATATTCCCTTTGATGATTTTGTCGCCCAAATAGAAGAACAGACCTCTATCGTATCCGGGACAGGCAAAGAATATGAAATCGAGCCCGTAGCCGATGGTGTGGTGCCCGTCTTATACCCGGATGTCGTGATAAATTGCAGGAAGCGAATCAAGCTTGACGACCTTTATTAAGGCTTATCTTGCCCTTGTCGTAAAACAATTGTCTACATCCAAAGTGCGACAGTATGTCAAGACAGGTGCTGCAGAGGCTACGGCCTTATTGATGAACGTCTTTGGGTATAAAGTTCTTGAAGATGCTTTGGGTGAAGTCATTAAAGGTATGGCTATAGAAGATAAATTGGATATTATGGCGTCAATGCCCTTTACAGTTGGTCTGTCGGCAACCTTTGGTTCCGAGGGACTTGTCAGGATGGCGTATGCTTTGGGCTTGATTAATCTCAGCAAATACAAAGAGAAGGACGATGAAGAGTTGCAAGATTCCATATTAGAGTATGTATTTCAAAACCCACAAAAGGTTATTGAACGACTGCCGTTGGTAGACCTTGAGGTTTTGAAGGCGTTGAATACTTCCGTGGATATAATGTATGCGAATACGCCGCTGCCGCTTCTGCTCGTAGATTCCGGCTTGGCTTCAACGTTGCCGTGCGATGCTAATGACGATGAAGCCTATGTACTGCGTGTCAATAATAAATTTATGGACACCGTCAGGCCCTATATAGATGAGGCCATAGCCAAGAAAAAGGCTACTAAAGATCCTGTTATGGAACAGGCTTTTCGAGGAATCCTGAATATATATGGTGCCATTGATGCAGACAAGGCTCTTGACATACTTATTGAGACGTTGCCGCCGATGGATAAAGATATTACGAGCGAAAGCATCAGGAAGTTCTGTAAAGACTCTATGCTTGTGCGCTTTAGTTCGGATATGAAATCAAAAGGTCGCGTACTCGTTTGGATGGATGAATTTGATGCCTCCTTGGCCTCGTATAATCCCCCGCATATCCGAATGTATCAGCCGAAGAATGCCGCTGTATTCCTGGCTTTCGGCAATTATCCGTATCTGATACCCTATAAGAAGGAGCAAAAGAAGTTCTATGACTTTCTATCCAAGCGATTGGGGACGTTAGAGGCCTCGCGCTTGTATACAATCGCTTTTTACAATCTGCAAGATAGTGACCCTAAGTCGAATAAGGCTGTATTGATGGATATGATGGAGACGGTGTCTCGGAAGTCGAAAATAAAGGGAGAATATACGAACAGGGAATTGCAGTTTTTTACAGGTGCTTTTAATAGTTTTCCGCGTGTATTCTTCAAAGGTCATTCGCCGGCAGATTTGAATAATAAGAATTGACGTACAGACTAAATGATGAGGGATGCGTTAAATGTGATGCCGAAAGTTTCGGCATCCAAATTCGTATGAAGCTGACCATTTTTCATTTGTTCGTCATACCCACTTGCCGCTATACCCGGATGTCTGTCGCTTTGTCCTGAAAGATTGTGGCAATTTACGAATGACAGTGCTGGGATGGTAGTATGCATCACGTCTGTCGTTTCCACGACCGCTTCCGTTATGACCCCATCTGTCCTTGTAAGAGCCTTGTTGTGTTTTAATAATCTTTAACAGAAAAATGTACAAATAAAAGGCTTTTGGAGTGCAACACATCAAAATAATGGCTAAATTTGTCGTGATGAACATTGACTTTGATTGACATTTGACACTTTGGGCATGTGCGTTGTGGCAATATGGGAGCCGCTTGCCTGCCTGCATGTCAAAAAGCAAGTCAACAGGCGGTACATGCGCCGCTGACATCCACAAAAAGAAGCTTTTTATAGACAAAAAACATATATTACCTATTTACCTAAACCAGTATTTAGTTATGGATATTAATAAAATCATGCTTGACCTGGAAGCTAAGCACCCGGGCGAGAAAGAGTATCTCCAGGCAGTGAAGGAAGTCCTCCTGTCTGTTGAAGAGGTCTACAACCAGCACCCCGAATTCGAGCGCAATAAAATCGTAGAGCGCATGGTCGAGCCTGACCGTATCTTCACCTTCCGCGTTACTTGGGTTGATGATAAGGGCGAAATCCAGAACAATATAGGCTACCGCGTACAATTCAACAACGCTATAGGCCCGTATAAAGGCGGTATCCGTTTCCACGCATCTGTCAATCTGTCCATCCTCAAGTTCCTCGGCTTTGAGCAGACCTTCAAGAACGCTCTGACAACTCTGCCTATGGGCGGTGGTAAGGGCGGTAGCGACTTCTCGCCCCGTGGCAAGAGTGATCGCGAAATCATGCGTTTCTGCCAGGCCTTCATCCTCGAGCTTTGGAAGAATCTCGGTCCCGACCAGGATGTGCCCGCCGGCGACATAGGCGTAGGTGGACGTGAAGTCGGATACATGTACGGTATGTACAAAAAACTGTCCAACCAGTGCACCGGTACATTCACCGGCAAGGGTATGACCTTCGGCGGCAGCCGTATACGTCCCGAAGCTACCGGCTTCGGTGCTCTCTACTTTGTACAGAGCATTCTGCGCGAGAAGAAAGACGAAATCAAGGGTAAGACTGTTGCTATCAGCGGTTTCGGTAACGTGGCTTGGGGAGCGGCTCTCAAGGCTACCGAACTTGGCGCCAAGGTGGTTACCATCTCCGGCCCTGACGGATACGTTTACGATCCCGCCGGCTTGAATGCCGAGAAAATCAACTATATGCTCGAACTCCGCGCTTCGGGCAACGATGTTGTCGCTCCGTATGCAGACAAATTCCCCGGTTCGACATTCTATGCAGGTCGTAAGCCCTGGGAGCAGAAGGTGGACATCGCACTGCCTTGCGCCACACAGAACGAACTCAACGGTAACGATGCCAAGCAGCTTATCGACAATAAGGTAGAGCTCGTTGCCGAGGTTTCCAATATGGGTTGCACCCCCGAGGCTATCGACGCATTCATCGCCGCACGCATCACCTACGCACCCGGCAAGGCTGTCAATGCCGGTGGTGTGGCCACTTCCGGTCTGGAAATGTGCCAGAACGCCGGCCATATCCAATGGAGCGCCGAAGACGTGGATAAGAAACTTCATGAAATCATGCGCAACATTCACGAGCAGTGCGTCAAGTACGGCAAACAGCCCGATGGATACATCAACTACATGAAGGGCGCTAACATCGCCGGCTTCATGAAAGTTGCCGAGGCTATGATGGGCCAGGGAATCTATTGATGACAATCGTTCAAGTAGCTTGCTGTTAATAAAATAGCACTATCTTTACAAGTTCAGGATTGCCCTTCGGGGCATCTCGATGTTGGGGACTTCGGAGTGATCCGCAGTCCCCATTTTTGTCTCTGTATACAATCCCCGAGTGTTATACCCGGCTTATAGTACACGCCTTGGTAGGGTAGTGTTTCAGTCAGTGTGTCTGAGGAAAGTTGGCTCAGGCGTGGAGGCATCGGATAGTGGTCTCATAGGCTGAACCGTGCCGTTTTTCAGAGAACAAATAAACAGCCCCTGTAGCGGAAATGAAGTGACCCCAAAAAGTTGGACAGGTTATTAACTATCCGA
>ULSH01036622.1_pt1 | contig 20748 bp, 16 predicted proteins | sample 1956151 | NCBI WGS metagenome assembly ULSH01 (sample SAMEA4835702, study PRJEB28245) | human gut metagenome | biome: gut microbiome; material: fecal sample | place: Denmark | collected 2008 | reverse complement strand
CGTCGTGCGGTAACGGTTGTCGCTCATGATCTTCATCATGGCGGCGGCGAGTCCTTCGATGTCGCCGTCGGCTACGGTCAGGCCGTTCTCGCCGTCGCGGATGATGTCCTTGGGACCGCATTTGAAGTCGAAGGAGACGACGGGCAGTCCGCAGGCCATCGCCTCAATCATCACCATCGGGAAGCCCTCATAGTGGGAGCTCATCACGAGCAGGGAACTGTGCACGTATTCGTCGCCGATCTGTCTTGTCGGTTGGTTGAGGTGCAGGGAGTCCTGCAGGCCTCTCTCGTCGATCATTCGTTGCAGCATCTCCCGCCACTCGCCCTGTCCGAAGATGTCGAGCTGCCAGTCGTGGAACGCCGCGTCCTGTTGTACGATGTCCCAGGCACGGACGAGGCGGTCGAAGCCTTTCTGATAGTCCAGGCGTCCCACGGCGATCACCCTCTTGCGGGTTACGTCCGAGTAGTGTCCCGACAGGTTCATTGCGGCATTGGGGATGACCTCGATGTTGGGCAGGTCGCCCCAATAGCCCCGGTCCTCATGGGTGAGGACGACGAACTTGTCGAACCTCCGTACGATCCGCTCGTCCTGATGTGTGCGCCACTTGTCTATCAGTCCCAGCAGTCCCTTCCTGCCGTACTGCAGTCGGAAGAACTTGCAGTAGTGCAGCTCCAGCACCTTCTTGCTGCCGTCCTTGATGTCGGGGATGAAGGAGGACTCCGAGGGATAGAGCGACACGACGATGTCGGCCTTCTCCTTCTGGAGCAGTGCCGTCAGCTTGCGCTTATGTTCTCTCCGTTTGCGCAGGTAGCCCGTGATCTTGGTCCATGCCCCTTTGTCGTTGTCGTCTGAATAGTTGATGTCCAGATCGGTCATCCGCACGTTTTTCGGAAAGGGATAGAACGGAGGCCGATGGTGCTGGTCGGTGGTGACGATGGAGATTTCCCAGCCCGGGAGCTTCGACAGGTAGGTCACCTTGTTTAGGAGCACACGCTCCATGCCGCCGGGGTTATAGACGGAGTGGATGCAATAGATGAGTTTCATGCCTCTGCTAATTCTTTATCTTTCACTTCATCATCATCTTCGTTCCCGGATGCGGCTAAGCAAAGGAAGGGGGCAAAGACCACAAATATGTCGGTTGATACCTTAATCCATATACAGAAGTTCAGGAGAAGGAGTGCTGTAAAGAGTAAGCCTGTATTTTTTACTTTTTGCGAGCATTCCTTGCAGACATTGACGAAGAACAGCATAAAAGTCACGAGTCCGGTCAATCCAAAATAAAACAGAAACCGTGAATATCCTGCATCTGTATTCATATAAAATCCGTAATCGGCAGGGCCTATATAGTAGGGATCATTTGATCCACTTGCCATATATCCGTCACCGATAATCCATGTCTTAAAATTGTCCGGGAATATCAGTCCCTCTGACAACATATTGGTGGAATGAGTCTCAAAAGTACCATGCTCGAAAAAATTGAAGAACGCCTCAAATCCGAATCTTAACAATTTATGCATCTCCGGACTTACATTATATAGCCCGACGCAGACAATTACTCCAATGATGATCACTAAGCCAGCAGTAGATAGAAAGGAACGGATAGAAGCTGCCTCAATCTTTTGATCAGAACAAAGAGAGAAAATTAAATAAGCGATGGCGATAGCTGCTCCTACAGTGGCAGTGCGTCCTATCATATTGCCTATTATCAAGATATAGAAAAAGGCCCCTAATAGGCCAGCGAATACCCACCAGGCTTTCTGACGTTTAATAGATTGTAAAATCAGATAAGCCAATATGACGAGGATGGCACCGAGACGGCCTCCGCCAACGTCTAATGCACATCCGATGCCGTAAAGTCGGTCTTCAACTCCTACTCCCATATATTTTTCTCCTGTCACATAAGTATCTACCATAGTTTTCAGGAAAGAAAAATGGTCTATTAATAGAGCAAGGGTACATTGTAATAAAGCTACTGCCACCAAATAATATCCGACCGTTTCTACAGATACTTCCCCATGCACCTGACGCATGAGAAACACGCAGAAATAAGCGGCAAAAAGCCATACCCACATAGAAATGATATAACCTAAATAAGAATCGTCCGGTGTGTTATTGATGGTCATTGATAGAAAGCTGAAAAAGGATACTCCCAATGCCCATAATGAAAGTTTCTGAAAACTATCCTTAAAAGTGGGAATACAACCGTTTATATATTCCAAAGGAAATACCAATAATCCCAATACCGCTAAAAACATTTTTGTATTTACGGACGGTAAGAAGGAAAAGAAAAATGGAAAGCAGAAGAGACTCGTAAAAATTACGATACTTGATATTTGTAATATTCTTATCATTTCCTTATTTCAAATCTGAATGATTAAAGACAGATCTAATATCTACTTGTATATAACACCATATACAAAGCGGCAGACTATCTGATAGTGCAACCATACAAGTCCGTACAGATGAAATCGGGCACATAGCTGTACGATTCGGCTTCGTAAGGATACATTCTTATTTCTTAGAATGAAACGGTTTGCTTCCGGATACCATTGCTGCCATAAGTGGAAGAGGGTAAAGTCGGGAGACATGATCAGCAAAGGAAATTTTGCCTCAAGTTTCAGGAATGCAATATCTTGTTTCAAGTGATCACCAAATATATTGGTAAGGTAATTCGATACACGTTCAACATTATGTTTAAGTGAGTCGAAGTGTGTTTGTGAAATTGTATGCGAAAATGCTGATGTATTCGTTTTCACATAATGATAAAGGGCTTTTGGAACGTAGCTTACTTTTTGCGCATGTGCAAAAAGCATCATTATAGTCATGTCTTCGCCCATGCCGTAGCCGACAGGAAAGGTGATTCCGTTCTCTATATATAGTGACCGGCGGATTAGCTTGTTCCATACGTTATATTTCATGGCACCGCCTAACATCGCCTTCAAAGCCTCCAAGGGTGTATCATACGCCGGTTGCTTCATATAGCGTTCTGATTTTGTAAAAGTCAGATACCAGTCACACCACACGATGTCCGCATTCGTTTTCGTTGCCTTGCAGTAAAGTTGCTTGAGCATATCCGGCTCTACAAAATCGTCGCTGTCGCAGTGGAAAATATACTCTCCTTGGGCTACGGCAAGACCCGTGTTACGGGCGGCCGGCAGTCCTTTGTTTTCAGGATGGGTCAGAATCCTGACGTGGCTGTTGCGTTCCGGATAGCCGGCAAGCACCTGACGCAGTACGGTGAGGCTTCCATCGGGAGAAGCATCGTCCACAAAGATGTATTCTACATCTGTCAGCGTCTGCTCCATCAGCGACCGTGCGCAGTGGCCTATGAACTTCTCAACATTATAAACCGGTATGATCACCGAAACTTTATATTCCATTTTATTTTTCTTTTTATACTGATATCCAATCTTTTAGAGGTGAATTATTGGATATGATGTCGTGTCTGTATACGCTCATCAATAGTGTATGTTAGAATGCTTGTCCTAGTCACTGGTGGTATACCCTTCTATCTGTGTATAGGTAAAATCCCAAAAATGCTTTTTCATCTATGCCTGATTGTTAGTGAGAACATCGAACTTAGGATGTTCTACTTTTTTGGAGATTAAGAGGATCACCTATTGATAGCATTCTACAGGACAAGTGTTTAATACTATACGTACAGTATATGGTATTTTTTAGGATCCCAAATACAATATATTGGTAGGCTGTTATCTTAAAGAGTTTTTTATCTTTGTTTTTAGATCATACCAAGTAATCTTCTAATAAATGAATCTTTCAGATTGATAGAAATTAATTTATGCAAGATTCTAATATTATCTAAATGGATTTGTACGAAAATCTATCTGGAGAAGCTTTAAATTATATTTTATGAATGATCTTTGACCTGTCTAATTATTTTAATGACAGTTTAAGCCACAATGCGATGGTGAAGCCTTTACAAAATATCTTTTCCAATAGGGGATATCGGGCAATCCTTCTCCATAAGCGGATGTGGAGATTGAGCGAATGGATATATTGATACAAGAAAGGAGCATAGGCTTTGAATTTCCGGTCAAACTCCCTAATAAGGGCTTTGTCTATCTTGGATGTATGAGTGAAATACGTAAGATAGATGTCCTGCACATTCGGACGGATCCGGGCATCCAGATAAGCTTTGACGGCAGGGGACACCTGTGTATGCAGCTTTTCATATTGGATAGCCATGTCTAAAACACACTTGATACGGTCAGCCATTTTCTTGATCTTGACAGCAGGGTCTACGGTTTGTCCTGCGCGACCTATTAAGTATTGATAGACAGGCCGATTGAAGATGCCTACGGTCTTCACGGTGGCCATGGGGCTAAAGATCCATTGCTGGTCTGTGTAGGAAATACCTTCCGTTTGGAAATATCCGGAACTCAACAGTAATTCCCTTCTATAGGTGACGGCATGCATCTCCATATCCTTAAAACGGTCTGTAGAGCAAATCTGCTCCATGGGAAGGATGGATTTGCCAAAATTGTAGGAGATCTTTTTGGTTTCCATCCGCTCTTCATTGACCAGGGTGAAATCGGAGAGTGCTAAATCCACGTCATGCTCTGCAAGGAAGGAGACGAAATCGTCCAGATTCCCGGTATTTACGCTGTCATCGGCATCTACCACCTTTACATATTTGGCTGTGGCGACCGGAAGGGCAGCATTGATGCAGGAGCCGTAATTTCCGTTTTTCTTATCTATGATCTTAAAGACATCCCCAGCTCGGGAAACATATCTCCTGGCAATCTCCAACGACTTATCGGTACTTCCGTCATTCACGATCAGAACCTCAAGCTTGTTAAGGTTCTTGTGAATCAGGAATGAGTCCATACAATATGTGAGATATTTCTCCATGTTGTATGTCGGTACGATGATTGATAAAACTTTCTGGGACATTTCCGTCTGGTTTATTGGATGATAAATCCTGTTTTCCTGTCTTTTAAGCGCTGTTCCCGTAAGAATTCCAACAGGATTTCCGGAATGAACCGCTTGATGCGTGCATGTGGAATCTTTCGAGGAGGTACCCGTCTGTACGGGGAAGGCTGGTTCTCGAGCTCGACCTGTCTGGATTGTATGTCTTTCATAATGCTTTGCACGGCATCGGAGATGCCTTTCATCATGGGATCTTTATTCCAGCTTTCAATGCAGAGTTGGCCGTATTTCTCGAGGATGCCCATCTTGTCCAGTTCCTCACGTTGCGTGAAGAATGCGAAGTGTGCTACAATGGCATCTCCGTTCCAGGCATTCGACACTCCTTGCGAGGTGGGATAGATGCAAGACAGGAATTCCTCATCATCTCCCGGCACCTTACCCTCTATTTTCTTCATCTCGTCTCCGAACCACAATACAGCATTAATGGAAAATCGGGTCATGCCCATTTCTTTCTTGCCAAGATGTAGCTCGTTCCATTTCCCGGGCTTTAGATAGTCTTGTATGAACCAGAGGTGTAGGTCGCTGGCAAAAAAGCCGTTCTTCCAGAGCACGGGATGAGAAGAGGCTGCCGAATAGTATTGGTCCAACTTTATTTTACCTGCTACTTGCAGCAGATAGGTGGACAATGAGTTATTAATGACAAGCGGCGAGACCAGGAAGTAGTGAGGATTCTCAACTCTAAACCGGACCATCTTTTCTATCAGTTCCGGTTCCATCCACACTACATCGTCGTCCAATTTAAAGTAGATCGTATCCGGCTCTATGCAGGTCTTGTAAAAAGCATTGATGGTTTTGTTGCCGTTCACGACGCCGTCCGGTTGCCAGACAAGATTCACGACGGGAAAGTGCTGTGCTATCTGCTTAAAGAATTCGATGTCCGCTCCGTTGTGGGTATTGATCCAGATGTCGTATCGGTCTACGATGGGAGAGGCCACGATATAAGGTATCAGATACTGCATGTATCGCCGGCGTCCTGCTGCGGTATTGACTACCACTTTATAGTTCTTGTACATGATAGATTAAAGTTTGAAGTGTTTAAGTACCGACTCTATGGTAGGGGCCATGTCGTAATATTTGTATTCTGCCAATCGGCCTCCGAATATAACGTTAGTCTCCTGGTCGGCCAGATATTTATACTTCTGATATAAGTCGGAGTTGCGGCTGTCGTTTACCGGGTAATAAGGTTCCATGCCCGGCTTCCATTCCGTGGAGTACTCTTTTGAGATCACCGTCTTGGGACACTTGTCCACTTCCTGTCCGAACATCTCGAAATGCTTGTGTTCGATGATACGGGTGTACGGCACCTCCTGCTCCGTATAGTTCACGACGGCATTACCTTGATAATTAGCCGTGTCGAGCGTCTCCGTCTCGAACCTTACCGTCCGGTATTCCAGCTTGCCATAGCAATAGTCAAAATATTCATCTATGGCGCCGGTGTACACCAGCTTGTCTGCGATCTCATGCCATGTACCCTTCAGTGTCGAGAAGTCCACGCCTGTGCGTGTCTCCACGCCATCCAGCAAGCCCTCGATCAGTCTGTTATATCCACCGATGGGAATTCCTTGATATTTATCGTTAAAATAGTTGTTGTCGAACACCAGGCGTACGGGTAGGCGCTTGATGATGAATGCCGGCAATTCCGTACATTTACGCCCCCATTGCTTCTCCGTGTAGCCCTTTATCAGCTTCTCATAGATATCCTTTCCTATGAGGACCTGTGCCTGCTCCTCCAGATTTCTTGGCTCCGTCACGCCGTCCGCCTTCATCTTGGCCACGGCCTCGGCTTTCTGTTCCTCGATCTTGGCCATGGCCTCGTCCGGAGTCGTCACTCCCCACATCTGGTAGAAGGTGTTCATATTGAAAGGCAGGTTATACAACTTACCTTTATAATTGGCTACCGGAGAGTTCGTGTAACGGTTGAATTCCACCATCGAATTGACAAAGTCCCATACTTGCTTATTGGAGGTGTGGAAGATATGGGCGCCATATTTGTGGACATGAATACCTTCCACATCTTCACAATAGATATTGCCGCCTAAATGGGCACGCTTGTCAATCACCAGGCATTTTTTCCCTTGCTGATGGGCTAAATATGCGAACGTAGCTCCAAACAGGCCGGAGCCAACTATTAGATAATCGTATCCTTTCATATCGAGGTTTATAGTATTAAAGTTTTATTTTATCGAGAAGATACAGATGCCTTTTAATTTGTTGTATTCCCATCTTATGTATCAGTGCGAACAGTGTACGTTGGAATAGGGTATTGACTTTCGGATCCATCTTACTTAACACCTCCCTATAATTCATCTTTAGGAACTTTTCAGGCGAGACAAATAAGTCCGGATGTTGTATCTTGACTTTTTTTACTTTGTCGTAACAATAGTCCCTGTTTGCATGTAAGTGAAACCACATTGGATGGTCTGCCAGTACAACTTTATAGGGGTGGTGAAACATTTCAATAACAGTATTAGGCCTGTCAAAAGAATAATACTTAGAGAAGAAAGTCTTTTCTGATACTTTGAATATTAGGTGATCACTTTCCCCGTTATACGGAGGGTTAACATTATATTTGTCAAATGGAATTGTCCATTCGCCGTCATAAAATAAGTTAACGCCAGATAAGGAAACCGCTACGGTTCCTTTTTGTAATCTCCATTGTATATATTCGTGATAGGATCTTTGAAAGAATTTTATCAACCTATTTGGAAGCATTCCTATGCAGGGCTTTCCCATTTTATGAGATACCCTCCTATAAACAGATATATATGTCATGAAGATCCATCCTAAAATGAAAGAAGTTTTCCATTGAATAGGTTCATTTGCACGACAGATCTCTCTCCATGCCTTTATTTCATCTGAGAAATAAATCTGATCAGGATCAATTTTCATGGCATACTTGTAGGACGCCTTTGAAAGTGCATAATTACATTGTGTAGAATGTAGTCTTAAAGAGTCTTCAGGAAGGGATATGGCATATTCAAATTCTTCTTTGCTAAGATTGTGTGATAATATATTGTGGTTGAAAGGGAAGATTTTGAGTTTCCCCGGGTATTGTTTCACCTTTTCTTCTAAGATTTCTTCCGTTTTATCTGAGCAGTCATTATAAACAACGATGAGTTCATCTAAGGCATCAATACATGAGTCTATGCAGAGGCTGATAAATTTAGCTTCATTTCGTGCCCTGATTAGACCAGATAGTCCGTCTTTGAGATTTTTCATTGCATTATATATAATACTGAATATTTATAAATTCATTTTATGTTTTAAAACACTTATCATTTTTCTTATTCTCATAAGAAGATATTGTTTGTAAGATAGTGTTATAAACATTTTTTTTCGTAGAGATTTTTTTAATTGTTTATCTTTAATTGAGAATTTTTTCATTCTCTCAAGTGTATAATCATATGAATTAATTATATCCTCTGTAGCATAAAAAATGATATCTTTTGTTACTCCTTTATTCTTTACAGTCTTATACATTAACAAAGTCGCATAAAAACCAGTAATAGATTTGTAGTTAAAACTATTATGTAAAGAAGTCATAGCACTATTATCTCTTACATAATATTTATATATAGACTGGGTCGTATAGTATATCATATTTCTGCAAGCACATAAATATTGGATATTAAATAACCGATCTTCACTGTAATAAATCGTTTCATTAAAAGATAAGTTATTATGTTTTATAATAGACCCTTTATATAATTTTGCCCAAACGAAACACGGATAATATTTGTAGCGATAAATTAGTCGTATAGCAGAGATTATATTTATTTGTTTTGAAGAATATGGAAGGTTTGATGTGGATTGAAGAACTTTTGTTGAAGAATCGATCATATCATAACCAGCTAATATTAAATCAATATTTTCATATTGTATATAACTGGTTAATGTTTCTAAGCAATTCTCCATAAGTTCATCATCAGCATCACAAAACATAATCCATTTTCCTTTCGCATGGTTTAATCCTATATTTCTGGCTGAGCTGACTCCTCCATTCTTCTTATGAAAGACTTTGATTCGTTGATCTTTTACAGCATATTCATCACAAAGCTTACCGGACTGGTCAGTACAGCCGTCATCTATCAGCAATAGTTCCCAATCCAGAAAGGTCTGTCCCAGAATACTATCGACGCATTTGTTAAGCGTCTTTTCTGCATTGTAGACAGGAACAATGATGGAAATGGATGGATTCATTTGTTAAAGGTTGGTTTTCAAAAATGAGAAGGACTGAGCTTGAAGGGATTGTAGCCGGGCTTGTACTTGATCGTAATCGATTGAGGATAAATTGCTTTTATATTCATCGGGAGATAGAATCAATCGGTCTTGTAAAGAAAATAATGTCAAGAGAGAATGGAAACGGCTCAATCCTCTTTCCTTATTTCCCATAGCAAGAAATTGTTTTCTAAAGATGATGGAAAAGACACATCCGTGAAAGGAATCGGTCAATACAAACTTGGCATCGTCGAAGCTGCGGAGCCATTGCTCTACCGGCATCTTGATGCGCTGCTTTAAAGGGAGCGTTTCATCATCAATATCACTATTCATCCAAAATGGTGTCAATCCTTTCGCTTGGGCTATGCGGTCAACAAGCGCCTCTTTTTCTTTGGTCTGGTCTAACATATAGACCAGCAGGTTGCCTTTTGATGGTTGGGTTTTGCCTTTCTTTATGAGAGCCCTGTAGTCATCGGCGGAAAGGAGTAGGGTAGGATCGAGTGCCTGAACAGCCTTGGTGTCAAAATATTCTTGGCAAAGCTGAACGCCGGACGACTCACGCACAGATATGGCATCGAATTTCTTTAGGAGAGATGAGCAAAGTTCTCTCTGCTCTTCTGTGTATTCGCAATGATCTACGCCGAACGAAACGGCGTAGGCAACGCATTTGATATCCGCATCACCTAAAAAAGACAAGAAAGCTTCTTCTATCGGTTGATAGTACAGGGGACGCCAAACTTGATCACTACCGACAACAATCACATCAAAATGAGAAGCAATCTGAGCTGTCCATTTTCTTTGGGTGTACTGATGAATATATCGGTGTATAAACCTATCCGTATGTTGTCTGATGATTTGATGAGGAGCCTTAAGGATGGCGACTTTCTTACCCAATACGAAGCGTTTGAGTAAACGCTTGCATACCGCTAAGGGATAGATGATATAGTAAGAACGTCCATATCGAGGCCTTGTCAATACCTGTACCTCATGCCCCATACGTTCTAATATGGTCTGTAAGGCATAACATTGCAGAATACCACCATAATTAGTATGCAATGGCAGTGTTAATATCGCAATTTTCATCGTTCTTATGGGCAAAATGAATCGCTATATAAGCAGAATTCCGATTTTTTTATCAGCTTTAGCTTAAAAGAAAAAATCAGTTAGTTGGAATTTTTGCGTTTTCCTGTTGGGTCGTCATCTTTATTTGCTGCCTGTCAGTCGTTTCCAGAAGGAGGTCTTGTGCTTCTCGCCGTAGCGGGATTCATGGAGCTGGTGGCGGTACTCGTCGTAGCTCCAGTGGTTGTGCACCATCTCGTAGATGGCGCCCCAGTCGGGGAGGGTGCCCACGTTGCAATCGTCGATATACATGTCGGCGCACACCTTTCGGCACGGAGTGGAAAGAGTGGTGGGCTGCTCGTCGGGGTTGTTGGCATTGACGGCATAGAACTCGAGGCCGCGTCGACGACAGTAGTCGACGGAATCCTGTAGTAGGCCACCCTCACGGACAGTCCACAGGATGAGCAGATGGTGCTCGGCCTGCAGCTTCTTCAGTGTGGCGATGGCAAAGGGGATCTCCTTGCCGATCTTAGGATAGTTGTGCTCGACGATCGTTCCGTCGAAATCGACTGCGATAATCATGAATAGGAATAATAATAATGCGAGTAAAATAAATGGTTAGGTGCAGAGTAAGTGAACCGTTATTTCTCTAAGAGTTGTATATAGTCGGGTCGTACCTCGACGGCCACGGTGATGAGGCCGGGGAGCTCGACGAACAGTCGCTTGGTCTTGGAGCCTTGCAGCTTCTGCAGATGGCCCTCGTAGTTGTGCAAGGGTCCTCCGATGATGCGTACCTTTTTGCCGATCATGGACGGCTTGATCTCGTCGGGGCGGTAGAAGCGGGGAGTGTCTGCCGACTCGATGGCTTTCTTGAAACGTTCCATGTCCGCGTCCCTGATGGTCATGATGATGTGCTGGCCGCCGTGGATATAGCGGTATTGGAGCTTGGCGATGCCGGCAACAATGGGGTCGAGGTGTCGGTGGGAACCGCGGACGAATAGCAGGTCTTGCATGAAGGGCACTTTCATGAGGCAGCGCTTGCCGCCGCGAGTGACCGTCTTGCAAACCATGGGCGTGAAAAACTCAATGTTCAGTTCGGCAAGTAATTTGTAGGCAGGCAGTTTGGAGTTTGTCCGTTTAAGATCACGCATTACAAACCATTGGATCTTGTCTGCTTCATTTGTATGAGACGGTATTTCGGTCTGCATGATTCCGGTACAAAAAGAATGGGGTGGATCGACCGACGTGAAAGGCAGGTACACTAGTTTGACTCCTGCTTGTTCTTTTTAATTTGCTGAAAAACAAGTAGTTATGCTTAAATGCCCTTAAACTTCGATCTAGTCCTCTATACATTTATAATGTATTGCGACAGCCTTTAACAGACATTTTCTTTTTTGTCGTTGAGGCGTCTAAAGAGACTATCTCCTGAAAGGAGACAATCTTTTCATGAAACAAACCGCTGTTTGTTTTTATAGCCCTTTCAAAATTTTTCTATTGGCTTTATCCACCTCCTGACATTTGATGGAGTCGAGATAAATCAGAGTGGTGGCCTCGGAGTCGTGGCCCAATCCCTCGCTGATGACCGATATCGGGATCGCTTTCCCGCGTGCGATGGTGGCCCAGCTGTGCCTGCTGTAGTAGAGCGAGAGGGGGACAGGGACGCGGGCAAGCCTCGCAATGTCCTTCAGGTGCCGGTTGATCTTCATCATCTGGTTCTGGTACTGCCGTCGCTCGTTGCCGTCCTCACGGGCGATGATGGGCAGGAGGTAGCGGGTGGGATAGGGCCTGTACTTGTCGAGGATGTCCTGCATCTGCCGGGTCCACTCGATGGTGAGCAGCTGCCCCGTCTTCTTCCTGCGGTAGGAGAGGTAGCCGTTCCTGAGGTCGCTCCTCTTCAGGTAGGCCATGTCGATGAAGGACATGCCGCGCGTGTAGAAACTGAAGAGGAACATGTCGCGCGTATAGTCCAGGACGGGATGGAGGGACAGGTCGAGGTCCTTGATCCGCTTGATGTCGGCGAGGGAGATGCTGCGCTTGATGGTCTTGTCGATGCCACAGTAGACATGCCGGAAGGGCATGCGGTCTCTGGTGAGGCCCTGTTCGACGGCCAGCTTGTAGTTCGTGCGCAGGATGCGCATATAGAAAGAGCTGGTGTTGCGGGTGAGGCCCTGACGGCGGAGGTCGGCCTCATACAGCTCCATCATCTCGGGATCGATCATGTCGAACGACAGGTCGATGCCCTTGCGGAAACGCATGAAACTGTTGAGCGTGGCCTGATAGGTCTCGCTCGAACGGATCTTGCCCAGCTGCTTCTTGCGCTGGATCTGGGCGTTGATGAACTTGAAGACGCTGTGATGGTCGTTCAGTGTCGAGGTGAAGCTGCGGACAACATCGTCGATGTGGCAGGAAGGGTCTTCGGAGGTCCACACCTCTGCCATGCGCTGCAGGCGGTGGAGCTCCCAGTTGACATCGATGGAAAGGAGCTGCAGATACCTGAACCGCAGAGAGGAGGGCGGAGGGAGCAGGATCTGCCCGGCGGCCTCGTCCCACTCGTTGCTGAAAATCTTATAGGTGCTTTTAATTCTTCGGAGGGTACGGTCGTGAATCAACTGAAATATCAACGATCCTTCTCTATTCGGACTCGTTGACGGTCTGAATTTTAATTTAACGGATGTCATGTCTTTATTCTCTAATTTTATTCCTGAAATGTACAAGATAAGGCCGTGCGTAAATTCTGATCTGGCCTTATGTATATTGTTATTTCTTGTAGGATAAATCCTTTTATAATAATGTGTTTGTGCTTGTTGTGGACTTGAACGTATGGATGGATAAAAATGACACATAGTTGACTTTTTTCTTGTTTCCCCAATGCTGAGGGGCGGGCGTAATACGCCGGCACATCGGTTTCTTCTTGGATGTTTGTCGTTGGCCTTCTTCCGGACAGGGATGTCACGGGGATTCTAATCGGCTCACTTGCAGCCGTAGGGTTATGGACAGAAGGGGGGTACTTGGCGGCTGTAATCTCCATTCATGTGATGGATGATGGGAAGGTTGCTACGCTTAGCAGCGCTTCCGCCTCATGATGATACAGCGGGGGATCAAAGTCGGGGACTTGGTGTCATAATCTATTAGGGTAAAACCTGTTGGCCGGGTGCTGCGGAGGAGCGGTCGGAATGACGGGAGGCCTAAGCCCGGCGTGGGCTCCCGCGGATGGTGGATGACATGAAGGGCAAGGACTGCTCACCCGGCCTTTGCGGAGCAGGCCCTTGCGAGGCAGGTGGGACGGGCACTCCGTCGGAGACAGGACGGGGTGTCTGCAGAGAGGCGACCGGACGCGTCTGACTGACAGACGGGTGGGTCGTAGGGAATTGACAGGTAGGATTGGATAGCATAAAATCTGCAAGTTTTTGCCGTAAAGATACAAAAACTTGCAGATTTACAATAAATATATTACTCTATGTTGTTGATTATCAATTAAATTATTGATTTTTATAAAATGTCAACTATTCTGGTGATAAAAAAGAAGAATTTTGTGGAAAAAAGTAACAATCGGGAATATAAAAGGTGGCTATGGGAAGATATGGACTCGAATGAGGACGAAGGCTGTGTCTTGAAACGATCACTGACAGACACAGAATGTGACTGTCTCGTAAGCGGAACGTGTCGATATGGAAGAAAAGACACCTTGCTAAGAACGAAAGAGACAGGTTGTAGGGACGCATCATGGTGCGTCCGGGAATCCGGCCGGCATCCATAACGCCCCCTTTGAACATGGGTATCTACATCACAAACTTTGTATTTTTCCTTATTTTTGTTCTGTATTCTTAATAATTATTCTTATTTTTGTATTCAAAATCAGTCTCTCACGGAGAGAAAAATCTTTCAATGAACAAGGCGTATTATGTTGGAATAACGCCGTATGAAAAATGAAAGAATGAAGGGAGTAAATCCCGAAGTTTTCAGACTTTTTTTGTAACTGCAAGCATATCAGGTAGATACAACTGCTTGCAGGAGTTGGAAATATGGCCCTTATCGAAGGTAACTTAGTAGATGATGACATTAATCAAAGACTTGTTTAATGGCTGTAAGGGTTACTTTCTGTCTATTCGTGGTCTCAAAATCAATGCTTGATAGTGGATTATCTATGGTGATTGATGCCTCTGTAGAGGTGAATTCTGAATATATATCCTGAGGTTAAGGATGTATGACAAATAGATATTTAATAAGTTCTATTTGCAGTTTTTGGTAATGTAATAGTCAAGTGAAAAATAATCATGATACAGATTAAAGATAATTCAAAATGTTGTGGCTGTAATGCTTGTGGTGACATTTGTGGTCATCATGCGATAACATTTAAGACGGATATTGAAGGATTTTGGTATCCGGAAGTGGATAAGGATAAATGTGTAGAATGTGGGTTGTGTGAAAAGATATGCCCCATCATCCATAAGGCTAAGCCAGAAAGATATACAGTACCAAAGGTTTTTGCTGCCTATAATAAGGATGAGGCGGTGCGTGTAGACAGTACTTCCGGAGGATTACATTCGGCATTGGCTAATGTAATGTATGATCGAGGTGCGTATGTAGGCGGAGCCGTTTATAATGAAGACCATACTGTCTCACATGTAGTCTCTCCCGACAGGAAAATGTTGCCCCGGATACGAAGCTCGAAGTATCTCCAGAGTTCAATGTTAGGCCAATACAGGGAGATTCGTTCTTTATTGAGAAAGGGAGAGAATGTCTTCTATTGCGGGACTCCTTGTCAGGTCCATGCATTGTATAATTTCTTGGGCAGGGAGTATCCCGGTCTGATTACCTGCGACTTTATCTGCAGGGGAGTTAATTCCCCCAAGGTATTCTTGAAGTATATGGATATGTTGGAGCAACAATTCGGTGCTAAGGCTACGGAGATAAAGTTCAAGAACAAGAAATGGGGGTGGCACAATTTCTCTATGCGTGTGAATTTTTCAAACGGTTCAGAATATTGCAAGGACAGATGGCACGACCTGTTCTTTATCGGATATCTGCAGAGTGGAAACTTTGCCCGTCCCTCATGCTACGATTGTCAGTTTAAGGGCTTCCCACAGAAATCAGACATTACATTAGCTGATTTTTGGGGTATAGAGAATATCGATTCCTCAATGGACCAGGACAAGGGAACGTCATTGGTGATGGTGAATTCAGATAAGGGAATGGAACTTTTCAATGCAGCAAAAGACCAACTTGTATGGAAAGAGTTTACGATGGAAAATGCAAGAAAGGGAAACCCGGCTATGGATACTTCACTGACAGCTGTGTCAAACAATCGAGACGCATTCTTCTTAGCTCTTGATAAGTATTCTTTTGATAAGGTAGCTTCAAAATTCTTTCCGCTTCCCACTTTTATGGGCAAGATCAAGAAGAAAGGAAGAAGGCTCTTGCATGTCTTAAAAATGGGCTGTAAGATGGCAATACAACTGGGATTGTCCTATACTACGTGGAGGAATATATTGTACTATAATTTACTTTGTAAGAAAGTAAGGACTTCCCGTAAGATGCCATTGTTATTAACAAAACATGTAGTGATTGAACTTGATAACAACTCAGAACTTTTGTTAAAAGATAAGTTTTCGATGGGATATGCCCAAGTCAAGGGTTCACGAAAAGAAACTCGTCTCCTTTTGGAAGAAGGTGCAAAGATGACGGTTGAGAATCCATTCACGATGTATGCAGGTTCGTATATCCGAGTAATTAAGGATGGACATTTGATAGTACATGGAGGATTCATCAACGAGAATGTCCAGATCACCTGCGGCGCTACCATTGAGATCGGAGAGGGCTGTGCCATCGGGCGTGACGTGGTCATCCGTTCCTATGACGGCCATACTATCATCAAGGAAGGATATCATATTTCAGAGCCGATCAAGATCGGCAATCACGTCTGGATCGGACAGGGTGCGCAGATCCTAAAAGGTGTTACTATCGGTGACGGTGCCATCATCGCTGCCGGTGCAATCGTCACAAAGGATGTGGCGCCTCATACTGCTGTTGGAGGAGTGCCGGCAAAGGTCATTCAAGAGAATATAAAGTGGAGATAATTTTATAGACTATGAAAATATTAATAATAGGAGGGACGGGAGTTCTTAGCAGTGCAGTTGTAAAAGCAGCTTTAAGAAAGGATTATGATGTATATATGATTAATAGAGGAAATAACATAAAACAAATACCCTCTAATGTCATATTGTATAAGGCTGATTATCATGATTCAGAAAAAGTAAAGGTATTTATAAAAAGTAAGACATTTGATGTCGTAATAGATTTTTTATGCTACAATAAAGAACAAATAAAATATAGTCTTGACTTATTTGGCAATATAACACATCAATATATATTTATTTCTTCATGTGCTGTTTATAATACAAAAAAATGTTCCTTTTGTACAGAAGAATCCCCCAAAAATCTAGATATATGGCAATATAGTATTGACAAAGTAGAATGTGAGAATCTTTTGATTTCAGAATGTAAAATAAAAGGTATTAACTATACTATAGTTAGACCTTCCGTTACTTATGGAGATACAAGAATACCATATGGAATATCTCCCCGATATGGCTATCATTGGACATTAATTGCAAGAATCTTAAATGACAAACCAATTATTACATGGAATAATGGTATAAATAGATGTAATATAATGCATGTAGATGACTTTGCTATAGGTGTAGTTGGCCTTTTTGGTAATCCAAAAGCAATTAACGAAGCATTTAATATATGTGGAGATGAAACACCTTCTTGGGACGAAGTTTTAAATTGTATATCAAGTATACTTAATAAACAGATCATACGATTTAATATAAGTCCTGAGCTATATGCAAGGGAGATACCCTGGAGAACTGGCGAAATTATAGGTGGAAGAAGCATTGATTCAATCAATAGTAACAGAAAAATAAAAGAAGTTGTTCCTGAATTCAAATGCAATATTACTTTGAAAGAAGGAATACGGCGTACTATAAATGCCTATAAAGCTCAAAACTATCAAAAAGGTATTGATTGGGAATTTGACGCACAAACAGACAGAATAATTGCAAAATATTCAAAAAATAAAAAATATAATACAAGGTTTGTAAATTATCTTAAAGAAAGCTCTGTAAAATGCAAAAAAATGTATTATAATGCATATTACGACAATAATATTTTATTCCGTATAGTCAGAAAAATATTTAGGATATTAAAATAATATGTAAGATGTTAGTCATATCAAATAATAAAAAAATAGCTAAAAACACTATATTCCTATATATAAGGATGATTTTGGTAATGGCTGTTTCATTATATACATCGCGAGTTAATTTGAATGTTTTAGGAGTCGTCGATAATGGAATATATCAAGTTGTAGGTGGGATTGTCGCATTATTTTCATTTCTTAGTAATTCTTTATCAGGAGCTACATCTAGATTTCTTACCTATGAAATAGGAAAAGATGATAAAATTAAACTAAAAGAAACTTTTTCTGCAGTTTTTATAGTTCATTGTGTCTTAGCTATAATTATAGTAATATTATCGGAAGTAATAGGGGCGTGGTTCTTATATAATAAACTTAATATTCCGGCTGAAAGATTTCATGCGGCTGCAATTGCATTTCAATTTTCAGTAATTTCAAGCATATTTTCTATTACTCAAGTCCCTTATAATGCATCAATAATAGCTCATGAAAGAATGAGTATTTATGCATATATGAGTATTTTGGATGTCTGCCTAAGATTAGTAGTTTGTTTATTATTATATTTCTCACCATATGATAAGCTTGTCACTTTTAGCATATTAACACTCACGGTTTCTATATTCATACAAATTATTTATAGACTTTACTGTATAAAGAACTTTGAAGAATGTAGATTTCAAAGAAATAATAATATTTCTATTATAAAGCCGATATTGTTTTTCTCTGGATGGGATTTGTTTGGTAATTTTAGTGTAATGGCGAGAACTCAAGGCGTAAATATGATATTAAATATATTTTTTGGGCCTGTAATTAATTCTGCTGTTGGTTTTAGTGCTACAATTGGAAATACAATTTTAAGCTTTAGTAATAATTTTAATGCAGCAATAAGACCTCCCATAATTAAAGCGTATGCATCAGGTGATATAAAGAGAATGCAGGAATTAATGATTAATGCATCAAAGATATCCTTTTTTTTATTGTTACTTTTATCTGCCCCTTTCTTATTTGAAAGTGAATATATAATTAAGTTATGGTTAAAAACTCCACCTCCATATACATATATGTTTTGTAAGTATGAACTTACTTTTAGTATAATTACATCTCTTTTTTTACCCTTGGTTTATGCAATTCATGCAACCGGGAAAGTAAAATTTATGAGTATTGTTAATGGTTCAATATGGTTTTTTACAGTTCCCATCACTTATATATTACTAAAACTAGGTTTTAGCCCATTTGTTCCATATATTACAAAAATAGGATTACTTTTCTTTGTAATAGTATCTAACATATATTCTGTGCAAAAGTATATAAAAGAGTTTAGGTATAAAGAATATTTGAAACTTTCCTTTATTCCTGCCGTTAAAGTATTAATATTTTCTTCCATTCCTCTTTTGATAATATATTATCAATTATTAGATTTGACGGCGATATACAGATTAATTATTATATGTATATCATCTTGTATAATAATCTCAGGTTGCTCTTATTTTTTCCTTATTTCTTCGAAAGATAGAAAAGATTTGATTTTTAAAATAAAATTGAAATTACATTATGAAAAATAATCCATTAGTTAGCATAATTACACCATGCTATAATAGTGAATCTTATATTTCTACATATTTAGATTCTGTTCTAAATCAAACTTATCCAAATATCGAACTTATCTTAATCAATGACGGGTCAACTGATAAAACGGCAACTATAATTAATACTTATATAAGCAAATTTAATAACAAAGGTTATAAGATAATACTTATTGAACAGGATAATAAAGGACAAAGTGAAGCGATAAATCAAGGATTAAAGATATTTAAAGGAGAATATTTAATATGGCCTGATTCTGATGATTATTTAGCAAATGATGCAATCGAAATAAAAGTTAAAGCATTAGAAGAACATCCTGAATATGGATTATGCATTTGTAAAACGCAAGTGGTTGAAGAATTTTCGAAGAAAAATATTGGAATCCAACAGCGAATTAAGCCAGATTCAGATTATGATTCATTATTCTGTGATTTGATTTTGGGTAATAATGTGTATTATTCGCCAGGAGGATATATGGTGAGAAGTAGTATGTTTAAAGAAGTAATGCCAAATCCATTACAAATAGAAGCACCTCGAGAAATTGGTCAAAATTTTCAGCTATTATTACCTGTTTCCTATTATTATAAATGTTTTTATATTGATAAAATATTATACTATTACACAGTCAGAAATAATAGTCATTCAAGACAAAAACATACATATGAGCAAAGTTTGAGAATTATAGAAGTATCATATAATGTCTTGTTTAACATATGTAGGCATATAACTAAGAATATAACGGAAATGCAACTTTGTGAAAGACTAATTAATGAAAGAACTATTAATTCTTACATAAGAACAATGATAGCTTATGGAAAGAAGGATAAATTAGCTTCTTGTATTATGATATCAAAAAAATATCATATTCCATTAAGAAGTATAGACTTGTATAAGATCCAATTTCCAAAGTTATATAAACTATTTGTGCTTCTTTTTAGAAAGGTCGTTCGGTGACAAGTTGGCAGGTATAATAGTGGCTAATGATCACTTGACGGAAAGAAAAATCTATAAATCAGGCTAATCGTAAGCTGAGCATTAGTCATTAATAATAAATTTATTCTTTGGTTCTTCCCCTTGGAGTGACCATTCATTTCTTGAATGATGGTCGTCCAAGGGGATTTTTTGTGCCTGGATGACAGGAGGACTTGGTGTCTATGCTATCATGACGGACATTGATAAGTATCCAGATACTGTTTCAAAAAATGTGTCTGATAAGTCATAAAAAAGGGCTGATACTTGCGTGTCAGCCCTGAAGTTTGTAATTTAGGAGTGCCCAAACCACTAAACATAAAAACTATGTATTTCACATAATACAGATTTCTGAGATCATGCGCAAGCATGCAGAGAAAGGAAATAGTTTCCATTAACTTTGCATCATCATTCCTAAGGCAGATTTGATTCAGACAGACTCAGTGAAACACTTCCATAAAGATAGACGATAAAGAGAAATGTGTGGTATTTTTATTTACATACAATAATGGCAGATGAGTGAAGAATCACACGCGACATTGCGGGAGGACAGGAAATGTCCGATGGAGATGCCCGACTTTTGCAGGAGAGAAAAGCTTGATTTTTTTTGCTTTGCCGGATGTGTGTTGTAATGTTCTGGTAATCAGAGCATTTTGACAAACGCACAATACTTGGCCAAGGAGCCATATATTACTTGGTCATTGAGTATTATGCTCAATGGCCATTGAGCATTATGCTCATTTGCCGTTGAGCATTATGCTCATTTG
>ULSH01015978.1_pt1 | contig 20831 bp, 9 predicted proteins | sample 1956151 | NCBI WGS metagenome assembly ULSH01 (sample SAMEA4835702, study PRJEB28245) | human gut metagenome | biome: gut microbiome; material: fecal sample | place: Denmark | collected 2008 | reverse complement strand
ATAGCTTTTGTCTTATATTAAAGTGAATTTCTTGATTTTTGAAAGTATAATAGTGTATAGAATATTTATTGTGTAATAAATATTTGATTATTGCTTTTCCCTTGTCGGTCTATTATAATAGTTATAAAATATAAAAATATGAATATTCGCTTCTCCTTTATTTAGGAGAAGTAAAGAGAATCAAGGATGCAAGTATTGTATTATCGGGGAGAGATTCCGTATCGTTCGAAGGCTTGTAAGTCTTCTTCTTCGAGGGGCAAACGTCGAACGGGAATAGGTATGTTTTGTTCTCCTACATAATATCTTTTTTCGAGATGAAACGACGGACTTATGAGGGAGAGTCGGTCATCGCGATATTCGGTTTCAATGCCTCCGATACCCAATAAGGTGTGGAATACGACTCGCGAGTCGAATGGGGTGGTATGCCGATTCCGGGCTTGTCGTATGTCATCGGGGAAAAGAGTAGAGTAATTATCCGAGAACCAAATGACAAAGGGTATGTGCAGCTGGTAATAGGTGGGAATGGGGGAGGCGTGCAGAAATCGATTACGTTCATCGTCGAGCAAATCTTCCCCGTGGTCGGAGAGATACAGCATGGCCGAAGTTTTTCCGGTTCGGTCGAGTTTATCGATAACTTGTGCCAAGAATTTGTCGGTGGCAACGATCGAGTTGTCATAGGCATTTATCATGGCTTGCTTGTTCTTATGATCGATTTCTTTAATGTGGTCGGGGGTGAATATTCGGCAATCGGTATCGTATCGTTCACAGTAATTGAAGTGGGAGCCATAGGTGTGAAGGATAATGAGTTGCTTCGTTTTACCTATGTTCAGTAACGAGTCGACTGCGGATAATAGTACATCGTCATGTAGATGCGGTTTATTTTTCGGTGCGGCGAAATAGATCGTACAGTCTGCTTCGTCGGCAAAGAACTCGGTAAATGATCCGTTGCGCAGTTGGTTGGAGAGAAACGACGTGTGGAACCCAGCTTGTTTAAATGCCGAAATAAGACTCTTTTGTCGGTATATCTCATTGTAATTGAGTGCATCGGCGGGGCATAGCATTAACGGAACGCTTTTATGAGTCGCATTGATTTGTGTCAGTACATCGTCGAAATGAATGACATCGGGCATGGCGTCGAGTTTGGGGGTCGTATTTCGTTCGTACCCATATAGCCCCCAGTTTCCGGCGCGGGAGGTTTCTCCGATTACGAAGATATAGATTTCGGGGAGTTCGGTGTCTCTTGTCGATGTGGCCCGGTAGTCGAATTTTCTCGATGTGCGTGGATAGTTCTTTGCTGCTTCCCAACTGTCCACGGCGAATCGGGCATTGTTGAACGCGTTGATGGGGTAAAGGTTGTCGAGCCTTGCCGTATGAGGATATTTTCGGTGAGCAGGTGTGTAAACAAGTATTCCACTACCGATCATGAGCATAGCCAACATGAACACTCTTTTTTGAAAAAGAGGTGTGAGGGTCTCGGTGCGACGTATGGAGTAAACGGCAAGAGCCAATGCCGGAAGATAAAGTAAGAATACGCCTACTACCGCCGGAGCCAATTTATCGAGTAATTCGAAAGCCTCTCCGCTGTTGGTCGTAAACATGTTCAGGAACATGTCTGAGGCGATAATGGAATTACCGAAAAGATAGAGTAGTACCAATTGAAACGCGCCTATGAAATGAAGGGGAAAAAGAGCCCAAAAGGTGATTCCCGGTTTGCGGGAGAGAATTAATAACAAAAGGTATAAAGCTCCCGGAATGAGGATATAGGAGACTTTGAACAGGAGTGGCAATTGTTCTGTAAAACATAGAAAAATATTGGGAACCAACATGATTCCCGAAAAAATCCAAAATATGCGCCTCTGTGTAAATATTTGATTAAAATGCTTCATTGATGTTGAATAAAAATCCCGATTGTCCTTTTTTTCCGAATCCGTAGTCGAGTCGTACATTGACTCGGTTTTTGAACTCCCAGCGATAGCCTATTCCGTAATTGGGGAGTGTATGTCCCCATTTAAAACCTGAGAACGAAGGAAATACGTTTCCTGCTCCTACCCATACGGCTATGCCATTTCGCCTCCAAATGTGTTGACGGAGTTCTATTTGAGTTTCGATTAAATTTTTGTCTCGGTATCTGCCTTCGTAGTATCCTCGCATACGGGCCGACCCACCCAAAGCTGCAAGCATATTCCAGGGTACATCGCCGTAATTGAATTCTCCATGTAGGTCAAAAGCAAGGATCGCTCCTTCCCATAGGCGGTGATAATAATCGAAAATGAAATCGGTGCGAGTAAACGCTTTTTTATTGCCCAAGAATTTGGGGAAGAATCGTTGGTTAACTTTTATATAAACTCCTTTTGCTGCGTTGGTAATAAAATCGCGACTGTCGTATACAAGTGTGGCTCCTATACTCGTGCTGATTACTTCTCGGGCTTCTCCTCCGAGTAGTTCGATTTTTGTGAAATCCGATCCTTTCACCCAGTTAAATCCCGTAGAAATTCCTCCGTAGAGGTCCTTATGTAAGCGAGCCAGCCAGTCGATACGTAAAATAGTTTCCAGTCTGTCGTAGGAGCTTTTGTTGGCGTTGTTATTTCCGTTTTCGTAACCTATGCCCCAAAAGTCACTCGGGAATGTGTATAAATAAAAGTCGTAATCTATCCTGAATTTATTTTTGGGAAAGATGTTATTTCCTTTTACTCCTATCAAAAGAAAGCCTGTGGTCGTGGCATCTCCATAAAGCGAAACGTTGGAGAGTTGTGTGATCGAGTCTCTTCGTAACCGGTATGTCCCCGAGGCAGCCAAGCCTATTCCCAGCTTTGTCGTGGAAGAATAGTGAGGTCCTCCGATGATACCGAAATCGAATTTTTTATCGGGGCGTGGAGCATTGGAGTCATCGAAGTATTTCAGAACCTTTTGGAATATGTTCAGTTTTTTTACGGTGGTATCTTTTTTTGCGATAATCGAGTCGGTAGGAATAGTATCTATACTATCGGTTGGCGTTTCGGCGTACAAAAGACTTTGGGAGCCTAAAATGTATCCGACGCATAATATCGTATATCGAATGAATTGTTTCATATAATTAATTTGTTTCTCTCACGAGTTCGAATGCAAATGTATATTTTCTGTGGCTAATTGCCTAATTGCTTTTTATTCAATATGTTAAGTTTTGTATAAATTTTCTTTCTCGTGTCATTTGTCTATATGGAGGTGTAGCGTAGCGGTGGGAATTGTCCTTTCTTGTAATAACAAATTATTATTCAGAAGGTTCAATAATTTAATATTGACGAGGGAAAGTAAAGATCGATTTTGAGAAATATTCAGGATATAAAATTTTTTCGGTGTATATTTTTTGTATTTTAACGAGAGTCCGATATAAATAAATATATATGGACGATTATTGACCGGTCTCGATGAACGTTCGTTTTTATTCTTCTATGTAGTTGCGGATTACAATTGACAATTAATTACTTCATTGAATGTTTTTGTGTAATTCGTATTCAGCATTGCTTTATATTCATTGCAGAATGTGTCGAATGTCGTTTTGGCCAAGCTGGTTCTTCCTTGTTTATATAATGTGTGGCATTTGAGAATCAATGCATACTCGTCTGTTTTGTCGTGTGCAAACATGCTGTTGGCTATCTGAATTAATAATTCGTTGTTTCCCTTTATATATTCTTGCTTGGATAAATTTATTGCCATATCTAATACGGAATTCGTGTAATCGGACTTGAAAGAATCCAACCAGTCTGTTTGGACATATGGTAATAATTGTCCCGATAGCAGGTTTAAGGGTAAATCATTGATGTTTTCGGCTGTGATAGGTTCTTTGTTTTTTACTTTGTCGATCCAATTACAAACATCGATATAATCGCAATAAGCGTGAGTGAACTTTAACGCCCAATAGGTGCTTTCTTTTACAAGTTCGACACCGTCTAGTTTTTCCAGCAAAAGTTTTAGTTTTCGGATATTTACTCGGCGGTTATTTTGGGCACTTTCGTCTGTTTTATCAAACCAAAGCAACTCTCTCAGAGTGACGTTTGAAATCCCTTTCTTGTTATTTACGCTATATAATATGATAAGAATGAGCAGTTGTTTCAAAATAGGTGTGAATGATTTGGTGATATCTGCACCATTTTTATCCCATACTTGAAATCCATCTAAGAAAAGAATAGATGATTTTTTGTGAATGTCCGGTTGGGGCTTATAGTTTTCGTCTTGGGTAGTTGTCTTGGAAGAACGATCCGTATTTGTAACGACCGGAGGGTTGTGAGGAATGTGGCTTTCTTTTCTTCTTCTTTTCTTTTTTCGGTAGCAGAGGTACATACAGCCCATACCTGCAATTATGCAAATTCCTATACCTATGAAGAACCCTATCTTTGTAACACGTGCCTTATGTCCTGCAACTGTTTGCAGCGTATCTTCTATTTTTAACGGGGGATAAGCTAATGAGTATATGTTTATATTTGATTTATTGTTGTAGTTATAATTGGTTACGGCATACAGCCTCGACTGTAACGAGTCGTAGTAGAGTGTACAGAAAGAATTTACATCATTGAAGGAGAAAGGGATTGTATCTGCATAGTTCGTACAGTTATTCCCATCTGTCAAATCGAACGATTTTAGCAGGATATAGCTGTTCGAACAATCATTCGGAAAACATAAAGCATATAGCTTGTTATTCGTTTCGTCTGTAACAATATGATTACCGACGACGAAGTTTTTCGTATCGTTGGGGATAGTCCACAATTTCTTTGTTTTGAATGTGTTGATGTCTATCGCATAAAGATCGTAATAATTTATGACTCCTAATTCTTGTTTCCCTTGCGGGTTGCCACAGCCGCCGAACACCAATATCGTGTCTCTGTTTTTGTAGTCCGATCCGCTTAGATAACGCGGAGGTATTTCTTCGATGTACGATACCGGAATCCAGTCGTCCTGTGTCCGTCCTTTTTTAAGTATCAAGTTCTTATATTGATAATTACCATATCCGCCAAAAATATACAGACACGAGTCATTGGGCGATATAAACGTATTGTGTTGAGAATATTCCGGATTTTTTATTTCACGGTCATTCTTTGTCCATGTGTTATCGTTGAAATTGAATATAGACATCTGTTTCAAGGGATCGAAATCGTATGACCATAATTCATCGTAATAAGGCTGATAAATGAGTTGGTTGTTTATTTCTGTGTATGGAGCTCCATGAGCAGGATAAATCGTATCTAATGTATTATCGATAGTCGAATAAACGAGTACAAATGAGCTGTTGGCAAAATAAATATTCCCTTTTGACGGGGCATGGCAGATTTGTGTATATATGGGTAATGCTAATGTTTTTTCTTTTACCCACTTGGTGTGTTTATTTATTTCCCATGTAGGATTGGTGACTGTCGCCGGAATCTGATACAGACTATCCAAACAGGAATGCGACAGATGTTCTTTTAAAGGCCAATATGCAATTGTTTTATTTTTATTGTCTGTGATTTTTATGTTGCGTATAGACATCGGAGGAACATCGGAAGAATGAAACTTTTCATGATCGGAGTATCCGAAGTAGAATTTCACGTTCTTGATATTGATAAATTTATACTGGCCTTGCAATGTTTGATTGTCGAAGATGAGCTGTAAACTATCCGGATAGATTGAACACCGGATATGCGCCCATTTATTCCATGAGTATTGATTCAGTAGTTCTTCATCGAAAGCCAGATAGACGTTGTTCCCTTCTATCAAATTCAACGCTCTTTTTTCGGGTGTAATATTCGCTATCAAATCGAAACTCTTTTCATCGTCGATTATGATTCGAAAGACATATCCGTAGTTATGTTCTTCGGGTCTGAATTTAATATCGAAATCTAATGTTAGACCTTTTGAGGCGTCGAACTCGGGAGATAGGATAAGCGATGTTCTTTCTTCTTTAATGGAGGTATGGGCAGCAAAATATAATCCAGATGAAATATTTTGTGCTTCAACCGGTATCAGGGCCAACATTAAGAGCAGAAATATAAGCGTCTTTTGCATGAATACTTATAACTGTTTTTTGCAAAGATAATATGGTTTAGGAGGGTTACAAAGAAAAAAATTATATTTATGGAATCTTTTCATGGAATTGATAATAAAAATATTATATTATTAATGGGCAGAGTATTTTTACTGTGTACCGAAGTTTGTTTGTTAATGGTTTATTAATATTTCCGTTAATGACCGACGTTTATTTTTGTTACATTAATTAAAAACGACACATGATGAGAAGTATTATTGTATTGAGTTTGGCGCTGCTGTTGGTGGCGTGTAAGCATGAGAAAGAGTATAGTGGCAATCCTATTGTCGAGGGTTGGTATGCCGATCCAGAAGGGGTTGTCTTCGATGATGAATATTGGATATATCCTACGTTGTCCGATATTCCTTTCGGAGCTGATAGCACAGATTTTCCCGAATTGAAAAAAGAAACGCGGGCCATTCATCAGGTCTATAATATACAGACTTATATGGATGCTTTTTCATCAAAAGATATGGTTCACTGGACTAAGCATCCCAAAGTGTTGTCTGTTGAGAATATAAAGTGGTTGGAATTTGCCTTATGGGCTCCGTCTATTGTTCGGGCGAATGGCAAATATTATTTGTTTTTCGGGGGGAATGATATCCAGAATGATGAGCAATATGGTGGAATCGGTGTCGCTGTGGCTGATAACCCGGCAGGCCCATTTAAAGACGTTTTGGGGAAACCTTTGATCGATAAGATTGTGAACGGAGCCCAGCCGATCGATCAGTTCGTTTTTAAAGATGACGACGGTAGTTATTATATGTATTATGGAGGCTGGCATCATTGTAATATGGTAAAATTGAGTTCGGATTTATTGAGTCTCGTTCCTTTTGACGATGGTTCGTATTATAAATCGGTCACACCTGAGAATTATGTGGAGGGACCTTTTATGTTGAAACGGAATAACAAATATTATTTTATGTGGTCGGAAGGCAGTTGGGGAGGTTCGGATTATAGTGTGGCTTATGCCATTGCCGATTCTCCGTTCGGCCCTTTCGAGCGTATTGGAAAAATATTGCAACAAGACGAGAGTGTGGGTACAGGCGCGGGACATCATTCGGTCATTCAGATACCGGGGAAAGACGAGTGGTATATTGTTTATCATCGTCACCCATTGGGCGATACGATTCCAAATCATAGAGAGATTTGTATCGACCGTATGTATTTTGACGAAAATGGTTTTATTAAACCGGTGAAGATGACTTTCGACGGTGTCGGTGTCAATAGGCTTACGGATTAGCGAATAGTATCAGAAATGTATCACTGCCTCAAACAAGAAAATTTTCATTGAGTTGTTTTTCTTGTTTGAGGCGATGTTGTTTTCTACACGTGACTATTTACAGTAAAATATATGGAAAGATATGAGGCAATAACGTTGACCTCGATAGCTTTATTTGAAAGAATTGTTTTTATGCTGATTGTCGAGTGGTTCCCCCTGTTATTAATCTTGTTATGTCGCTCCCTTTCTTATGAGAATTGTTAATGCCTTATTAATGTTTTTGATTCGGAAATAAGTATTGCATATGGATAATTAATATTCTATTAATGGTTTTATTAATTGCCCCGGCTTACTTTTGTCACAAAAAATAAAAAAAACGATTCCATGAAAAAAGTTTCTTTACTTGTATTTTTATCTGTTTTACTTATATCGTGCGGGGGTAAAGAGGTGCTTTCTACTTCTTTTTCACCGGTTGACTATGTGAATCCGTTAGTGGGAACACAATCTAAGTTTACCTTGTCTACGGGTAATACCTATCCGGCTGTCGCATTACCGTGGGGAATGAATTTCTGGACACCGCAAACGGGAGATATGGGAAATGGCTGGGCCTATTGTTATACCGACGATAAGATAAAAGGATTTAAGCAGACACATCAGCCCAGTCCGTGGATCAATGATTACGGGCAGTTTGCATTGATGCCGGTGACCGGTGGTAAAAAGTTCCTGCAAAATGAACGAGGAAGCTGGTTTTCTCATAAAGCTGAGACGGCAAAGCCTTATTATTATAGTGTGTATTTGGCTGACCATAATGTGAAAACAGAAATTACTCCGACGGAACGTTCTGCTTATTTTAGGTTTACTTTCCCAGAAAGTGAAGAGTCGTATATCGTAGTAGATGCGTTCGATAACGGGTCTTTCGTTCAGATAGATGAGGAAAATGGCACGGTAACCGGCTATACGACTAAAAATAGCGGGGGAGTACCGGATAATTTTAGAAATTACTTCGTGATGAAATTTGATAAGCCTTTTGCCTCGGCGGAAGTATGGAGCGGAGATAAAATTATAAAAGGTAAAAGAGAGGTAGAAGATAATCATGTCGGTGCTGTGTTGGGATTCAAGACTTATAAAGGTGAAAAGATTGGTGTAAAGGTAAGTTCTTCTTTTATCAGTGAAGAGCAGGCATGGTTGAATTTGGAAGAACTGGGCAGTAGGAATTTTAACGAGGTAAAAGAGTCTGCTCGAAATGCTTGGAACGATGTAATGAATAGAGTGAGAGTAGAAGGGGGAACTGATGAACAACTACGTACTTTCTACTCTTGCTTGTATCGTTCTTTATTGTTTCCCCGTAAGTTTTATGAAGTAGATAAATATGGAAATATTGTCCATTATAGTCCTTACAACGGAGAAGTAAGGAGAGGATATATGTATACAGATACCGGATTTTGGGACACGTTCCGCGCTTTATTTCCCTTCTTGAACCTCATGTATCCTTCTGTCAACAAAGAAATTCAAGAAGGATTGGCAAACAGTTATGAAGAAAGTGGATTTTTACCCGAATGGGCCAGCCCGGGACACCGTCACTGCATGGTGGGTAATAATTCGGCATCTGTTGTGGCCGATGCCTATTTGAAAGGATGCCAGACAGAAAAGATCGATTTGTTGTATGAGGCTGTTCTGCACGGAGCGAATCATGTGCACCCCCAAGTTCCTTCGACGGGAAGATTGGGATATGAATATTACAATCAAAAAGGATATGTACCTTATAATGTAGGTATTAACGAGAATGTGGCGCGCACATTGGAATATGCCTATGATGATTGGTGTATTATGAGACTGGCGCAACAATTGAACCGTCCGCAGGAAGAAATCGATCTTTATCGGGAAAGGAGTAAAAACTATCGATTCGTTTTCGATAAAGAGAACAATCTGATGCGCGGGAAAAACGAAGATGGTACATTCCAGTCTCCTTTCAGTCCGTATAAATGGGGCGATGCTTTTACCGAAGGCAACAGTTGGCATTATACATGGAGCGTGTTTCATGATGTGCAGGGACTCATCGATCTGATGGGAGGGAAGGAGAACTTTGTCTCCATGTTGGATTCTGTTTTTGTGGTTCCTCCTATTTATGACGATAGCTATTACGGGCAGTGCATTCATGAAATAAAGGAAATGCAGATTATGAATATGGGCAATTATGCACATGGCAACCAGCCTATCCAACATATGATTTATCTTTATAATTATGCCGGGCAGCCTTGGAAAGCTCAATATTGGTTAAGGGAAGTGATGGATAAGCTGTATACTCCTTATCCTGACGGCTATTGTGGAGATGAAGATAATGGACAGACTTCTGCATGGTATATATTTTCTGCGTTGGGCTTTTATCCGGTATGTCCGGGCTCAGGGGAGTATGTGATGGGAGCTCCGCTCTTTAAAAAGGCGATTCTTACGTTGGAAAATGGAAAGCAGATCGTTTTGAATGCTCCCGACAACACGAACGAAAATAGATATATACGTTCTCTGAAAATGAACGGGAAAGAGTATAACCACAATTGGTTGAAACATGAGGAATTGATGGACGGCGCTGTTCTTGATTTCGATATGAGTCATACGCCTAATACAGGGCGCGGAATAAATGATGAAGATTTCCCGTATTCTTTGACTAACGAGGATAAGTAAGAATCAAATAAATCCATGTACATTCGAGGTGTTCCGGTTCGAATAAACCGGAGGTGACCATGTTTTGACCTCATGAAAACTACTTTTTACTGCTTGATGAAAAGTAAAATCGGTGGAGGTGATCTTGATGGCGTGATATAAAAAGTCTGAAAATTTAAGAGGTGAGTCGCATGATGAAGAGAGTTCTTATCTATGGAGTGCTGTTTTGGGTATTGGGTTGCTATAAGGCAGCCGGTCAAGAGGCGATAGGGCTTTATGACCTGCATTATACTTTGGAAACCGACTTGTCGACACCAAAGGGACGCAATGTCGCTTGGGACGATGTACATGTCGTTTCGGCTTTGCAAGGAATCGTCAATCGGGATGCTCCGCAACTATATGTCTTTTTTGTGGATAGGGATCAATTGGATATTGATAAATATTGGTTGAATAAGTATCGTAGGAAAGGGCAGTGGTTGTATCGAAAGGAAACGGTGACGTATAATACCATTGAAGACTTGGTGTCGGCTTACGCCGGATACATAAAGGGGGTGGTACTTTATGATGAGAGAGTTCCGTCCACAAGCAATGTCGCTTCTGCCGTTGCGGGTGCGGAAGACCTTTTGCCGATCCGTTATGATCTTGATTCCGAGAGTTTGTATAGCCGCTTAGTTTTGGGTGGTCCCCGATTGAAAGTAAAGCGTAGATTGATCAATGAAGATGGAAGTGTTATGTTTACGGGATCGGGGGTGATTCCGGGGACGAATCGAAACAGCACAGGCTCTATAAAAAACGATCCGTACATTTGGTATATAGAGAATTATATGAAAACCGGCAAGTGTAACACGGAATATGCCGCTTATTATCTGGATCAATATTGGAAACAAAATCCCGGTGCTACGGTACGGAATCATCATACGCTTTCTAATCATGATTTTTTCATTAGCAAGCGAGCTTTCTTTTTCGATTTATCACCGTGGGGAGACGAACCGGCAACAGACGAACCGACTCAAAAGGTAGGGACTGATTTGGCTACCCTTAAAGAAATGCTATTGTTGGCATACCAACAGAATAAAGGTGAAAAGTACTGCTATATAGGAGGGTTCCCCTCATGGGCATTTAAATACACGAAGCATGCCGGTGGTATCCACGACGATGTTCCTACGGAGTGGGAGTTTTTACGTCTTATCAGCGCTTACAACGCTTTTAAAGATGCCGATGCAATTGCAATCGGAGCGTTGGCAAATGCCTCTTTTTGGCAGCATTTCCCTTTGGAGGAACGGTATTCGCAACCGTGGGTTACTCATGAAGAGTTGAAGCAAAGAGGATTGTTGACCGAAGACGGTAAAGTCGACGTGAAAGGAAGGAACTTTCTGATATTTTATGTGGGGGATTATGATGCGTCATCGTGGGTGAGCCAATTTACCTCACTTACTTGGGACGACCCCAATAGAGGAAAAGTCCCGATGATGTGGGCCATAAGTCCGGTATTACAGGAGCGCGTGCCTCATGTGTTACATAATTTTAGAAAAACGGCTACTAAGAATGATTATTTTGTCGCATCGGATAATGGAGCCGGATATTTGAGCCCCGGAATGTTACAAGAACCCAGACCTATTTCGGGATTATCTTCTGGATTACAATCGTGGGCGGAGCACTGCAAGCCCTATTATGAGAAATGGGGATTGAGCATTACCGGCTTTATTGTCGACGGTTATGCTCCCGGTTTGAATTGGGAAGGAATGGAATGTTATCGATCGTTTAGTCCCAATGGAATCGTTCCTCAGAAACTATCTTCGTGGAGTATGCTTTTTGGAAATATGCCTGTGTTGAGGGCCGATTACGATATCAATGATGTCGAGCCCAAAGATGCTGCGGTGGCTATCGTCAATAGAATAAGGGAGAGAGAGGGGTTGCCTTTTCATTGGTTTAGAAATATAATAAAATCTCCCACGTGGTATGTAGAGGTAGTCGAGGAACTGAAAAAAATAGATGATAGTATCTGTTTGTTGGATGCCCCGTCTTTTTTTGAGCTTTTGCGGATTTATTTGAAGGAAACTGCTCCTTTTGCCGGTGGTACGGGGAGTAGGGAAGATCCGTTTCTTATTTCTACACCGCAACAGTTCGACCATATAAGGGAGTATAGAAGCCAATGCTTTCGATTGATTAACGACCTCGATTTTTCTGATTATGTCAGAGAAGATGGCCAAAGTTGGTGGCCTTTGGGCGAATGGGGAAGTGGAGATAATGCTATGGAGCGTTTTCGTGGCTTTTTTGATGGAGGTGGATATTCGATTAGGAATTTGTCGGTGGAACGAAAAGCTCATGACCTGAGTATTTTTGGAGTGACAGAAGGTGCAGAGATTATCAACTTGAAAGTTGAAAATTGCAGCATCATTGGAGAGGGGCGTTTAGGAGTTCTGACAGGCGCTACCTTTTCTACAAAGATAGAACAGGTCGATATACTCGATAGCCAATGCGAAAACCGATTATCGGATCATGGGTCGAATGCCGGAGGTTTGACAGGACCACTTTACCGGTCGGTGATAAAAAACTGTTCTGTGAAGGGTGGAAATGTTTATGCGAAGGATTGTGCGGGTGGTATATCCAGTTCCATGAGTAAAGATAGCGAAATCATCGATTGTTACTCGACTTGTCGGATAGAAGGAATTACGAATGTCGGAGGAATAACGGGAAAAGTGAATTGAAAAATGATACCTTTCGAATATTAATGTTTTGTTAATGTTTCGGTCGTAAAAAATCTACTTTATGTATGCTTGAATCGTGGATTCTTAATGTATTATTAATGTTTTTGTTAATATTATAATCTTACTTTTGTCTCACACACATAAAATGCTGTAATGAAAAAAGAACCTTTAATTGTATTCATTTCTATTTTATTTTTACTTGTATCGTGTAGAGTAAAAGACGAAAATATCGAATCGGCGATATTTTCTCCGGTAAATTATGTGGACCCGTATATAGGAACCGGCGGACATGGTCATACGTTTTTAGGAGTCGCTGCTCCGTTCGGAGCCGTGCAGATCGGTCCTAACAATATAAATAAAGGGTGGGATTGGTGTTCTGGCTATCATTACTCCGATTCGATTGTAATAGGATTTTCACATTTGCATCTCAATGGAACCGGTTGTAGCGACACGGGCGATTTGTTATTTATGCCATATACGGGGAAAATGCGTACGCAGCCGGGAACCCAAGATAATCCCTTATCGGGTTATGCTTCTTATTATTCTAAGAGTGATGAAACGGCTTTACCCGGATATTATGGAGTAGTATTGAAAACTCATCGTACAAAAGTAGAATTGACGGCGTCGGACCGAGTTGCCTTTCACAGATACACTTTCCCGAAGAATGTCGAAAAGTATGTGATGATTAATTTAAAGGATGCCAATGGCGACGATCGTTCTACCGATACATTTCTGGAACAAGTAAACGATACTACTGTCAGTGGTTATCGTTGTTCCTCTGGTTGGTCGAAGCAACAGCAAATCTATTTTACGGCTGTTTTCTCCGAACCGATACGTTTAGCTTTGTTTCACGATTCGATACCGGTACAAGGAAATGTTTTACAAGGTATCGACGTGAAGGGAAATGTAATTGTCGCATCTGATGTCGAGAACCTTGATGTGAAAGTGGGAATATCGCCGGTGAGTATGGAAAATGCGGCGGCTAATATTCGACAAGAAATCGCCGATTGGAATTTTGAACGGGTTGTAGATGAGACGACTGCCAAATGGAATGCCGAATTGTCCAAACTGCAAGTATCGACTACGGATACAGTGGCCAAACGTATTTTTTATACAGCTTTATATCATGCGTTTATACAACCGGCTATGTTCAATGATTGTAACAAGGAATATAGAGGTACCGACAAAAATGTGTATGGTGATCCGGGTTTCACCAATTATACCGTATTCTCATTGTGGGATACGTATCGTGCGGCTCACCCATTATATACGTTGGTACAGCCGGAGCGTGTTCCCGATTTTATTAATTCGATGTTGGCTATTTATGAGCAACAAGGACGTTTGCCGGTTTGGCATTTGTATGGCTCGGACACGAATGAAATGATAGGTATTCAGTCGGTTCCTGTTATAGCGGATGCTATATTAAAAAATATGAAAGGTTTTAATTACGAATGGGCTTATCAGGCAATGAAGGCTTCAATGATGTCTGATTATAAAGGATTATCGTATGTGACAAAACTTGAATATATTCCGGCAGATAAAGAGAAGGAATCGGTAGCTAAGGGATTGGAATATGCCATTGCAGATTGGGGAGTGGCACAAGTGGCTCGAAAGCTGGGTAAGGTGGATGACTATGAATATTTTTCGAAGAGAGCTTTGGCATATCAAAAATATTGGGACAAGGATACCCGCTTTTTCAGAGGAAAGAATCAAGATGGTTCTTGGCTTACTCCGTTTAACCCTGTTCATTCAACTCATCGGAACGATGCTTATTGCGAAGGAAATGGTTGGCAATATACATGGTTAATCCCTCATGATGTGGAAGGTCTCATTTCTTTGTTGGGTGGTGATGACGCTTTTGTTTCGAAATTAGATAGTTTGTTTTCGGTTAATGCCGATTTGGGCGATGCGGCATCTCCTGATATTTCCGGTTTGATAGGGCAATATGCACATGGCAATGAACCCGGACATCATACCGTATATCTTTATTCGTATGCCGGATTGCAGTGGAAAACGGCGGAGAAGGTCGATTATATATTGTCACAAATGTATCATGATTCACCCGACGGGTTACAGGGTAACGAGGATTGCGGGCAGATGTCTTCGTGGTATGTGTTTTCGTCCTTAGGCTTTTATCCGGTCAATCCTTCTAATGGAATCTATGTTTTCGGCAGACCGATTTTTGATAAGGTCGCTTTGAAATTGCCAGAAAATAAGGTGTTTGAAATAAAGACGGTCAATAATTCAAGAGAGAACAAATATATTCAGTCGGTTCAGTTGAACGGTCGACCGTATGATAAGTCTTATATCTCTCATGCCGATATAGTGAATGGGGGAACATTGGTTATTACAATGGGAAATAAACCGAATAAGGATTTTGGGGCGAATATGGATTGTCGTCCGAAATCCGCTATTAAATAAAGTGTTATTAATAATTTAAAGTTTTAATGTCATGGAAAAGAATGATTACAAAAAGATTGTAGCATCTTGTTTTTGCAGCATGATGCTGGTTTCGAGTGCTTGGGCACAGGAAAGTGATTTGTATGCCGGAGGTACTGGGTCAAAGTCAGATCCCTATTTGATTGAGACGGAAGCTCAGTTCGATGCTGTACGCGAGAATCGGGGCTCCTATTTTAAATTGATGGCCGATTTGGATTTTGCTTCTTATGAAAAAGAAGGCGGTTGGTGGCCGTTAGGAGAGTGGGGAAGCGGAGATGGTTCGGACCAACGTTTTAGCGGTACGTTTGATGGTAATGGGCATAAGATTTCCAATTTGATGGCTAAACATGGAGATGATACCGGTGCGCATGATATGAGTGTTTTCGGCGTTGTCGACGGTGGTACGATTAGAAATCTATTGCTTGATAATGTGACTGTCATTGGTGGCGGGCGTTTAGGTATCTTGACGGGATTAACTCGTAATGCTACGATTGAGCAAGTGGGAGTTATCAATAGTTCTTGTTCGAACATTGGAACAGGTTCTAATTCCAGCGGCCTCGTTGGGCCTTGTGCCGGTACTACTGTAATCACAGACTGTTATACGGCCGATTGTAATGTAATGGCTAAGTCTACTGATGGTGAGACCGGGGATGCCGTAGGTGGAATCGTTAGTTCTGGAAATGCCACAGTGATGTATTGTTATTCGACTTCTACTATCGAAGGTAAAACCAATGTCGGTGCTAATGATGGTGGCGCGGTTATTTCCTGTTTGTCTTTGAACAAGGATATTATAGGCGAAGTCGAAGTGACACATCGTGTTGTAGGAAAGAGAAACGGTGGAGATGTTTCTGATAATTATGCGCACTCTTCGGTTTTATTGAATGGTCAAGCCGTAACAGAGGGAACGGGAATCGATACCGATAATGGAGAAACGGTAGAGGAACTGACCGAATCGTTTTATGCAGACGATATGGGTTGGGATTTTGATGAAATATGGACAATAGATCCCACTATTTCTCCTTATCCGGTATTTAAATGGCAAACAAGCACAAGTGGAGTTACAAATGTCGAAAAAGCCGCTTATAACGTTTATGTGACTACCGACGGTATCCGAGCAGAAGGTTTGAATGGAAATGAAATGATCTATGTCTATACGACGAATGGTGTGTTGGTGGCTAAACAAATAGCTGAAAATACAATAGAGAATATTTCTTTGACCGGGAAAGGTATCTATGTAGTCAATATCGTTTCAACCGGAGCTTCCCAAGCATTTAAGGTTGTAAAATAAAAAATCAAATAGGAGAGGATTCGCTTAGTCGGTCCTCTCCTTTCCTCTCTTTTTAAAATTCTAAAATTGCAATTGCTTGTTAAGGAAATGGTTGAATAACAATAATCTAACAGGACGCATGAAAAAAAACAATTTCTTTTATATGGAAAAGGCGGTTTCAATGCTTTCCCATTATTCTCATTCATTCCTATTTTTATTTTTTGTTGTGGTAGGCTGCGCTACGGTTTTGGCAGAAAATGATCGACAGCAGAAAATTTCAGGGGTAGTGAGGGATCAGTCCGGGGAACCTTTACCCGGGGTTAATGTCGTAATGGTGGGAACTAATACCGGTACGATGTCGAATATAGACGGTGTTTTCAATTTGAATGTATCTGGTGACAAATTGGACAAAGCGGAATTGAAATTCTCATTGATCGGCTTTGCTTCGAAAAATGTTGCCTTGAAGGGAAAAACCGTAGTGAATGTGACTTTAAGTGAAGATGACCAGATATTAGATGAAGTAGTGGTCGTAGGTTACGGCACACAGAAAAAAGCTACTTTAACAGGAGCAGTCAGTACGATAGGAACAGATGAACTGACCGTTACACCCACTTCGAATGTCCAAAATATGTTGGCCGGTAAATTGCCGGGTGTACGTATTCAACAACGTACGGGAGAGCCGGGTAGTTATGATGCCAAGATGGATATCCGTGGATTGGGTACTCCTTTGGTCGTTATTGATGGTGTCGTAAGAGAGGTGTCAGATTTCCAGCGGTTGGAAGCTAACGATATCGAGAGCGTGTCTGTATTGAAAGACGCATCTGCCGCTATTTACGGTATGCGTGCATCGAATGGCGTGTTATTGGTGACGACTCGTAAGGGTGAGAGCGGTAAAACCCGAATTGATTATACCGGAAGTTTCGGTTTCCAGAATCCGTCGGGCTTGCCTGATGTTTTGGATGCTGCTCAATATGCCGAGCTTGTTCGTGAAGCTGATAGAAATATGGGTAGAGGTATTAATACCACTTTCACGGAAGAAGATGTAGCTCGTTTCCGCCGGGAGGGAGGAACCGACTGGTATGATTTGGCTATGAAAAATTTGGTTCCTCAAACCCATCACAATGTGACAGCCAGCGGAAGCGGGAAACGTACACAATATTTCCTTTCTTTTGGTTACTATGGCGAAGACGGTATTTGGAAAACCGGCGATTTAAATTACCATCGTTATAATATCCGTTCCAATTTGAGTTTCGATGTTACAAAAGATTTGAAAGCCGAATTGTTGATCGGTGCGATGTCCGATGAAAAGAATCAACCTTATAAAGATACTTGGGAACAGTTCAAAGCTATTTGGATGCTTAAACCTACGGAAACTCCGTATGCCAATAATAATGAGAGTTTTCCTAATGACGTGATGTATGGTTTGAATCCGCTTATGATTACCGATGCCGATCAATCCGGTTATAAGCGTAGGATAAACCGAACCTTGAATACTACATTTACATTGACTTATAAAGCTCCTTTTTTGAAAGGATTAAGTGCTAAGTTTTTGTATGCTTATGATTATAAGAACTATCAACAGAAAGAATTTCAAAAACAATATACATTATATAAATACGATAGGGAGAAAGATGTTTATAATTCTCAGATATATTCATCGCCTTCTTCTATTTACAGAAAATCATGGGAGGGAGCACAGAATCAATTACAGGCCTCTTTGAACTATGAGCGTCTTTTTGCAGAGAAACATAACTTGAAAGTCTTGTTTTTGTACGAACAAAGTGCAAAGGAAGAGGATAACTTGTGGGCAAAAAGAAACTTCGAGATGGATGCCGTAGATGAGATTTTTGCAGGCTCCGAAGAAGAGCAAATCGGTAATGCCGATGCTGGCCAGATTTATCGTGTAACGAATATGGGTATAGTCGGACGTGTCAATTACGATTATCAATCCAAATATTTGGCAGAAGTTAGCTTCCGTTATGACGGTTCTTCCAAGTTTGCCAAAGGACATCGTTGGGGATTTTTCCCATCGGCCTCTGTCGGATATAGAATTTCGGAAGAGAGCTTTATCAAAGAATTTGCTCCGCTGTCCTTTATTACGAATTGGAAGTTAAGAGCATCTTATGGAGCTATGGGTGACGATGGTTCCTCGTCCTATCAATATTTGTCGGGATATGATTATCCGGGCGCCAGTTATGTATTCGGCGATGTTGTCTATAAAGGATTGGTTTTCAGAGGTCTACCGAATGAACTGATAACTTGGTATAAGTCGAAGACCTTGAACGTGGGAACCGATCTTGATCTTTGGAATGGTATGCTGTCTGCACAGGTAGATTTCTTTTGGAGATACAGAGATGGTCTGTTAGGAAAGAGAAGTGGTGAAGTTCCCGGTACTATAGGTGCTGAATTGCCGGAAGAAAATTTGAATCAAGATTTGTATAAAGGTTTTGAAATCGTATTGGGACATCGCAATAAGATTAATGATTTCAACTATTCGGTAAGTTTGAATTTTGCATTGACTCGTCGTCAGAACAGACATTTGGAGGAAGGGGATGCAGTGAATTCCTATGATAGATGGAGAAATAAATATTCAAACCGATATTCCGATATGGGGTGGGCTTATGGCTCAAACGGACAATTTACTTCGATGGAGGATATTTGGCGGTCGCCTATTCAAGACGGTCAGGGTGGTGCTACCCAGTTGCCGGGTGACTGGAAATATGAAGACTGGAATGGCGACGGAATCATCGATGACAATGATGTTTATCCGAACGTGTACGAGCACACCAATGATAACGGAAATCCCAAAATGACATTCGGTGCTACTATCGCTGCCGAGTGGAAAGGGTTTGATGTGAACCTGTTGTTCCAAGGCGGTGGTGGATTCAATGTGATCTATTTCGAGCAATTGCAATACCCGTTGTGTTTCGGTGGAAACGGTTTGGCTCATTTTTATGACAGATATCGTCAGGACGAAAATGGGAACTGGATTCCCGGAAAATGGCCTACGACCCGTGATGCCGGATCTTATAGCGTGAATTATGCAAGATGTAAACAGACGACATACGATGCTTCTTATTTACGGTTGAAAAGCGTGGAAATTGGCTATACAATACCCCAGCATATCACTCGTAAATTCAAAGTGGATCGTTTGAGGATATTTGCAAATGGCTATAATTTATTTACGCTATCTAATTTGGATTTCGTCGATCCCGAGCATCCGGAAGGGAATTATGGATACCTGTATCCGATTATGAGAAACTTTAACTTTGGATTGAATTTATCATTCTAATTTGAAATACGATGAGAATAAATAAGATATTAGTATCGGCATTGGTGATGGCCCTATCGTTTTATTCGTGTGATTACTTAGATGTGCCGCCCATTAATATTATACAAGATGATGCGATTTTTAATTCAGAATCGGGTATAACGTCTTATATGACGACTCTTTACTATGACTTACCCATAGAGGACTTTCGCTATACACAACAAGGATTCAATGTATCGGGTAAAGGGCAAGGTCGTTTACCGAATGTATCGGGTGAGGCTATGTGTAGTTCCAGCGATGATATTTCGACCATCGGTGATGGAACTTGGTGGGGCTGTTGGGATTATGGAAAAATTCGTCGGGTGAATTACTTTTTGAAAAATTTCCCGGCCTATAAATCCAATTTCCAGAATACGGTTCTTGCTGATGCATGGATGGGAGAGGCTCATTTTATCCGGGCTTACTGCTATTTTGCAATGGTGAAAAGATATGGTGGTGTACCTATATTGAGAGAACCGCAAGAGTATGTAGGCGATATTGAATCGCTGAAAGTACCGAGAGATACGGAAAAGGCCTGCTATGATTTTATTGCGGAAGATTTAGACGAGGCTTTCCGTCTGTTGCCCGATAATGAGGAGATTTTGGGAAAAGGACGTGCCACCAAATATGCTGCTTTGGCATTGAAATCTCGCGCTATGCTGTATGCCGGTAGTATCGCGCGTTATGGAACCGTTGATTTGAATGGTTTGGTCGGTATCGATAAGGCTTTGGCAAACGATTATTTCGAATTAGCTTATAAAGCTGTAAAGGAACTTGAAAAATCGAAGAGATTTTCGTTGTATAGGAAGAACTCGGATAAAGAGAAAAATTTTGCCGAGCTGTTCCTTGCCGAGGACAGCCCAGAGAATATTTTCTGTAAATATTTCCAACGCAATGTAAACGCACATGGCTGGGATGTTTATTTCGTTCCTTACCAATACCGTGGAAACGGTTTTTCTTCCAATATGAACCCTACATTGGAATTTGTTGAAATGTTTGAACACAAAGACGGTACTCCTGCAAATTTCGCAGAAAGAGCGAAGGACACTTATTTCGATGATCCTTCGGAGCTGTTTCAAAATATGGATGCCCGTTTTGGCGGTTCGATCATTTATCCGAATGCTATTTTCAAGGGAGAGCCTTGTTCTATACAAAAGGGGTTGATCATAGAAGATGGCAGCAAGAAGGAAAAT
>ULSH01036514.1_pt1 | contig 20902 bp, 20 predicted proteins | sample 1956151 | NCBI WGS metagenome assembly ULSH01 (sample SAMEA4835702, study PRJEB28245) | human gut metagenome | biome: gut microbiome; material: fecal sample | place: Denmark | collected 2008 | reverse complement strand
TGTTCGCGTTGTGTGTCATTGCGAGCGACAAGGAAGTGCACGACCGTGCACATTACTATAGCAAACAAAAACTTATTGCGTGGAAAAACCGCCGTGCTTGCACGAGCGTGTGGGCATAAAAAAAGAACGATAACCGCGACAAGCGGTGTTCGCGTTGAGTGTCATTGCGAGCGACAAGGAAGTGCACGATTGTGCACATTACTGTACAAATCAAACGAGCGTTTTTATAAAAGATATACCAATAAAAAAGCACCGCTACATAGGCAGTGCTTTTGGTTTTATCGGTCGCTTTAATCACCAAATAAAGTTGGATTTTGCCATTTCTCCGTTGTCGATAAGCATGTCTTGCGCGGTCATTGATTTGTTGACGACGGTGACAAAATATGCCCAATCGGCGATTTCTTCCACCGATGCCCATTTGGGGATGAGCGTTTCTTTCATAACGGCGTCCCAAAGCTCGGGATTGTCGATGATGTGCGCATTGAGCGGCGTGAGCACTCCGCCGGGTGAAAGGCTGTTGCTTGTCGCGCCGTACTTGGCGATGCGAAGAGCGACGTTTTTCATATACGCAATCATGCCGCCTTTTGAAGCGGAGTATTCGGGAAATTCCGCGCCCGTGTGCGCCGATGCGGACGCGATGAACAGCACGCTCTTGATGCCGTCATGGAAGGCGTATTTTTCGGTGACTTTGATTGTGCCTTTGAGATTGACGTCGATGTCGTTTTCGTTTTGCACGCCTGCGTTGTTGACGACAATGTCGCAATTGTCGATTGCGGGCAAATCGTCCTTGAAGATGTCCGCGACAAAGTGCGTGTATCCGTCTTTGATTATGCTTGGCGGCAAAACGTCTATGCCGACAACCTGATGACCTTGCTGCAAAAACTTGAGCGCGATGCCCTTTCCTATGCCGCTTGACGAGCCTGTGACCAAAACTTTCATACCGTTTGTTCCTTGTTGGCGCGAAGAGCGAAATACGCTTCTCCGACGTTGTCTTTCTTCCATTTTTTGCAAATGAGATATCCAAGATGCGAGAACACGATCTCAAACAGCAGCTCGGCGACCATACCCGTGAGCGCGCAAGTGACGCATTGCAAGGGCGACCAGCCGAAGAAGTTGAGAGATACGATAAACGCAAAGATGAGATTGTCCACAAATTGTCCGACCGCAGTCGAAACGTAGGTGCGCAGCGCAAAAGCAAAGAAGTTGTCCTTCTTGTCTTTGAGAGCTTTTCCTATGCTCCAATTGATAAAGTTGTTGACAAAAGCCGATGCAACAAACGCAACAGTACTGCCCAAAAGCACGTACCAAGTGCCGCCGAACGTGTTGTCAAGAGCAGAATTGATGACGCCTTGGCTGCCTTCCACATACGACTCGCCCCACGTGCCCGGGATCACGGACCCCACAAAAAGTATCAGCGCAACGGCAAGGTTGACAAGCACCGCAAACACGGAGATTTGGTTGGCGGCTTTCGGCCCGAAGTGCTTTGCGATGACGTCCATGGACAAGAACGTTGCCCACGACACGATGAATCCTGCGTCAAGCGCAAGCCAATCCACGTTGAGATCGATGCTTTTGTTGGCAAGAAGATTCATGATGACAACCGTCACCACAAATATGCACACGACGGGTGCGGGAACGCTGCGCAAAAGCGTCTTGAACTCTTGAAATTCACTCTTGATTTTCTCTTTCATAGGTCTCCTTTTGCAAAAAAAATCGGACGCCTGTTGAGAAACAAAAGACGTCCGTTTGAAGACCGAGTGTTTGTTCCTAGTTTTGTTTTGAGACAGGATGGTAACGGCGAACTGTCTTTCGCATTCGATTTTTGCAAGCGTATTGTAGCACTAAAAAATAGGCATGTCAACGCTTTACGCACGCGCGCGAACAATATAATATATTTTTACATTTCGGCTGTGAAAGCATTGATAGTTTTTCTCGGCGGTGCTATAATTTTGTCAACACACAAACAAGGAGTTTTCCTATGGATATTGAAAAATATTTGCCGCAAATGGTGGAAACCATTCAAAACGCGGTGAGAATAAAGACCGTTCTCGACACGCCCGTTGAAGGCGGCCCGTTCGGCATAGGCAACAAACAATGTCTCGAATACATGCTGTCGGTGGCGGACAAGCTCGGCTTCAAGACCACCAATCTTGACGGATATTGCGGATATGCAGAAGTGGGCGAAGGCGATGAAATCGTGGGCATCGTCGGGCATCTCGACGTCGTGCCGGAAGGCGACGGCTGGATTCACCCTGCCTATTCGGGCGCGCTTGTGGACGGCGAGATTTGGGGGCGCGGCACGATTGACGACAAAGGCCCTGCAATCATTTCGCTGTTTGCAATCAAGGCTCTCATGGACGATGGCATGAAGTTTTCAAAGCGTGTTCGCGTGATTTTCGGCTGCAACGAAGAGACCGGCTCGAAGTGCATGGAGCACTATCTCGAAGTGGACGAGCCTATCTCATACGGCGTTTCGCCCGACTCTGAATTTCCCGTGATTTTTGCGGAAAAGACCATAAACAGCATCGAGCTTAAAGGCAAATCCGATTGCGGCAAGGACGTAAAACTCGTGCGACTTGACGGCGGCATCGTGATCAACGCAGTGCCCGACATCTGCACTTTCACGCTTGAAACAAGCAAGGAAAACGCGCTGAAAATCGCCGATGAAATCGAAGGCAAACTGCTCAAAAACAGCGTTGCGAGCAGCCACACCGTTCGTGGCGGAGAGATAGACTTCAAGGTGTTCGGAAAGGCGGCGCACGGCTCTATTCCCCAATGCGGCGTCAACGCAATCTCATATTCTCTCGACGCGCTCAAAGACGTTGTGGATTGCGAATTTGTGCGCATATACAACACCTATATCTCCACTTGCGTACACGGCGAAAAACTCGGTTGCTACGCTCATGACGAGTACGGAGACATTGCCGTCAACGTTGGACTTTGCACGTTTGAAAACGGCAAGTATTCAATCAAAATCAATTCTCGTCTTCCCTTCTCAACCGACACAAACACTATGTTGAGCCGCATAAAAGACACGTTAAAGTGCGAAAACGGTGTGGAAATCGTTTTTATGTCCGATTCCAAGGGCTTCAAAATCGATCCCGATTCCAAGATGATTCAAGTGCTTGTGGATGCATATCGCAAGGTCACGGGCGACGTTGAAAGCAAGCCTATCTGCACCCCCGGCGGCACGTATGCAAGAGAGTTTTCCAACTGCGTTGCGTTCGGCCCGGAAATGAGCGGATACGGCGAGATGATCATCCACCAGCCCAACGAGCGCATCTCCCTTGACGCGATAAAAGCTATCTTTGAAATCTACTGCACGGCATACAAAGACCTTGTCAACGAAGTGTCCTTCAAATGACGCTTTCAACATAACTTTCAAATAAAACTTTTGAAAAAAGAATATAAAAATCAACGACAAAAAAGTCCGCAACGCTGCGGACTTTTTTATACCTCAAACACCGCAAATTTTAGAAATAGCGGCGAGAGGTGTTGGCTCTTGTTTTGAGCGATGACATAAGTTTGTCATAATACACGCCCAGATAATACTTCATGTTGGGCGACGCTTTGAGAGCGTCAACGGCAACGTCGGGAGAAAGCGAGCTGTAAAAATCGTAGGCAAGCTGATAGCGTTTTGAATAGTTGTCGAGTTTCTCGCCCGAATAACCGTTTTCTTTTTCATAGGCTTGTTGCGCCTTTTCCTTTTCGGCTTTTTCCTTTTCTTTTTGGGCAAGATAGTCTGCGATTTTGTTTTCGCGTTCAAGCGCGTACTTGTCGTTTTTGACTCTCACCTCGTTGTTGTACTTCTCGTATTCTTTGACCTTTGCGTCCCTTTCGTCTTTGAGCTTTTGGATGCGGTCTTCAAGTTCGCTTGCGCTCTTGACGTCAAGCTGATCGAGCGCGCCGCCGAGCTCCTTTTCAAGCGCGGAGATATCGCCGTCGATTTTTGCCACGTTCTCTGCATATCCCCTTTCGATGTCGCCTGCCGCCCCGACGTGCGCCGAGTCGAGAGCGGAGAGTTTGTCGCTTGCAACGCTCGATCTTGCCATACCGCGTTTGATCGAGTCGTTGAGTGAGTTTTCTCTTAGTTGCGAATAGAGTTTCTCAAGATTTGCATAGCTCTCTGTCAAGTTCTGTTTTGCCGACTTTTTGTCGCCTTCGAGCGCGCCGATAGCCTTTGCGTATTTGTCTTCGATTTGGCTTTTCTTCACACCCTTGTCATAGGCGTTTTCTTTCATAGCGGCGGACACGATGTCTTCATCGCTCCTTGGCGTATATTCGATCTCTTTAAGTCCCGAATCCTTGGGGAACAGCGCGTCGAGATCGGGTGCTTCTTCCTTTGGCAAGGAATCGTTGTATTGTTTTTCAAGTTCTTTGAGTTTGTCCACAACGGAGTTTTCGGCGTTGAGAGCGTCGTTGATTTTGCGCTGTCTTTCTTCTTCGAGTTGTTTGTCCGTCTTGAACAAATCCTTTATTTCGTCCCATATAGATGTTGTCATTTTGTCTCCTTATCGGTGGAATCGGCGGAGGCTTGCAGCTTGCCGTTCATTGCGGCGACTATATCCGTCACTTGCGCGCCGATATTTTTGGTTTTCTTTTCAAGAGCGGCGACTCTTGCGAGAATCTCTTCTATATCCGCCAATATTTCGTTGATGTTCATACCTGCCCCCTTGTGACGTCAAGCGTGACGATAAGCGGCGACACGTACGCGTTTTGCTCGTTTGTTTCTATCTCAAAAGATATGACGCTGCCACTCTTTTCGCACGCAACTGTCTGCATCTCATCCTTGCCCTGCACCTTGTATTCGCTCTTTTTGCCGTCTGCCACAAGCCGCAAAGTCAGCGGATATTTGCTGACAAACGACACGCTGCGCACCGTCTTTATGCTTGGCGCGGACAAGATATTTTCAGGGCTTTTGTACACCTTTTTCGTCGCGGTCGAAAACACTTTTCCGTTTTCCGCGGCTTGTCCGAGCCTGTTTGCAAAACCGCCGTCAAGAGTGAAAACAAGGCAAGATCCGTTGTGCACTTTGACAGGGCACATCCCCGTGATTTGCACCCCCGTGAGCAAGGATATTGTCCTTGTTTTCAGGTCATATCTCACAAGTGCGCCGACAAGATTTCCGCTCTCGTCTTTGAGCGAGCAAGACAAAAAATACTTGCCGTCAAGATAACCGCCGCACGCTTTGTTCTTGCCCGAAATTTGCGGGAGTTCTTTGCCGATACGCGTTGTTTCATAGCCGTTGAAGGCGTACAAACCGTCTTCGGCAAGGAAGATGATTGAGTCGCCACACAGCACAATCGTATCTTTATATATACGCCCCGTATCTGTAAACATCTTTTTCAGCACAAAGTCGCTTTGATCACCATAGGCGGTGAGTCGCATTATGCCGTACTCTCTGAACACAAAAAGGTAGCCTTGAAAAGACACCGCTTTGATTGCTTGCCCGAGATCGTCTGCAAAGTTGATATAGCCGGCCTCTGTCAAAGACACGTTCCAGTTGGCAGGATCGAAATCGTCTGAAAACCACACCTGATTGTTGACTCCGCTCACCGTGCCGAACACCCTTTCGTTGTGCACGGCAACGGAAGTGAACTTGGGCGCTTTGTCACACACAAGAGCCATGTTGTCCTTGATGAGATACAGCCCGTCAAACGCCGATGACAAGAGCAAAACGTCGTTGCTCTTGTAGTTGTAGTTGACAGCGTCCACGTCCCCTGCCATGACAAGCGACTCTATCTTGTGCCACGTGTCTTCGCCGTGCACGTCCGTATAATAAAACGTGCCGTCGGATAGCCTTGCCACAATCCTGTCGCCGCTTTTCCCGTCAGCGGTTATGCGCCGATAAAGAAAGGCTTGTTTTATCTTCTTGCCGCTTTCAAATGCGGGAAAGTCGTGGCGGTCTACGCTTGGAAAATCATAAAATCCGCTTGCGTTTTCGATGCCGATTTTGCCCGTCAACACGCCTTTGTCAAAGGAAAAATTGACGCAACTTTTGGCATATTCGGGATCGAGCACGCTCTCGTCAAGCGAGTTTGCCAAGCCCTTAAATCCCACTTGCACGCGCATTTTTCTCACGGGAACGTTCTTCACGCAAGCCACCCCCTTCTTTTGACGATCACGCTCCTGCCCTTGTAGCGCAGTATGCCCGTTTCCGCTCTGAAATCCGCGTCGAAACTCTTTGCAAGGTCAAACACTTTGTTTTGGAAATAGTATTCCGCAAGCGCGCCGTTGACAAGGCAAGAGCGTGTGATGCGCAAGTCGTCAATCTCGTCGGTGATTGCAAAGTCCTTGTCCGGCATATACGCATACACAAGCGTTGCGTCGCCCGAATACGAGCATAAGATCGCGTCCGCGCTTGTCTTGAAAGCCTTCACCGAGTCGCCCACCTTGACGCGCACGGGGAAGATAATCTTCTTGGACAGGGATTTTGCAAGGCACTTGCCGTCTTGAAAAACGACTTGCTCTTCATATATAAGCGGAAGATATTTGGACACGATTTCCCTATACGCGATATTGACGCACGCAAGCAGTCTGTTTTGCAACTCCTTTTGCTCGTCCGTCAAAGACGGATTGTCCACAAAATCGTCCTTGCCTGCACGCACAAGGCACTCACCTATCACGTTTTTTATTTTCATACATTCATACCCCCTATCTTTTTCAATAGTTCGTCCTGCCGTCTTTTCTCGATTTTTGCGTTGTCAAGCTCGATCTCTTTTGTGAGCGCGTCGAGATTTTCCACTCTGGTTTTTCGCACGTACTCCACACTGCGCTCGTCAAGGCGGTCAAAGGGCAACGCAATCTGCATTGCCCCTTGAACGTGTATCTCAAACCTGAAAAGTCGTCTGTTGAAATACACCCGATAGCGAGAATCGATTTGTCTTAGACGTTTCGCCACGTGGAAAAGATCGTCTTTGACCAAAACGAGTTCCATATCACAACCAAGTCGCTTTGAGAGTGATGTCGGAGTTGACGGGAGTGGAGAAAGCGTAGGACTTGCCGTTCAACGTCCATTCGTCAAAGGATTTGCCGGCTTTGGTGGGAGTTGCGGGCTTCACCGCGCATCCGCCCGGGAGCACGATTTGACTTGCCACCGCGCTGCCGCCGTCCGAATCGAAGGACACCGTGAAGTAGTCGCCCGATGCGGTAGAGCCGTTGAAGGTGAGTTTTGCCTGTCCCATCGGACGCTCGCAAAGAAGATCGGCGTATTTGACGAGCGTTGCGCTATAGCACGCTTTGCCTGCAACTTGGTGGAGCACCGTGCCGCCCTCGCCTTCGAGCCAACGCCAGTCGCAAAGCTGATGGAGCTTGAAGTCCGCGCTGTTGAGAAGGTACATGTCGTTGTCCTTGACAAATCTGTCCGCAACAAACGGAATGCCCGAATAGGAAAGTGCCTTGTAGCCGCCGTCAAGGGTGAGATAGTCGATGTTGGTGCGGTTTTTGCAAAGCGCGTCAACGTATTGCTTTCTCATCTTGTAGGAGGTGACGATAAAGTCAATTGCGCCGCCCGAAGTTTCTTCCACAACGTCGATTGCGTCTTGGATCGCGCTTATGCTCACTGCCGAATTGACGGTCTTGGTGTAGGGTTTGAGGAAGGAATAGTCGCTTCTCTTGAGCCCGTAGATATACTCGCTGTCGCCAAAGATCGCTTCAAGACCGGTGATTTCGTTGTTTCTGGAGCCTTGCACGTAGATCTTGTAGCCTGCGCCGTATTGAGTGGATGCCGTCGCGCTCAAAGTGACCACCTTGTTTGCTCTGTCGATAGACGTGACTCTTGCGCCCGAGAAAACGGTGTCTTTTGCGCCTTGTGCAGAATACATATCGATTGTCATGCCCTCGATGATGCCCTTGATAGAGTCAACGGTGATTTGATTTTTGTTTGCAGTGGTTGCCGCAACCGTGGTTGCGATAAGTCCCGTGCCGTCGCCGTAGAGCATACGTCCGAAGTTGAATTTGCTGGCTTTGAGCAAGCCTTCCATTTCTGCGTTGAGCAAGTTGACAAATGCTCCCGCGCTGTTTTGAGAGGCTCTGATCGCCTTGTCCGAAAGCTCGATTTTGCCGAAAAGGTTTTTGAGCGTGAGTGTGAATTGCGCATAATTGTTGCCGCCGCTTTGGGGAAGATTGTCGTTTTCTTCACCGCTGCCCACGCCGCCGTTGATGCCGTAGGGCGCAAGTTTCTTGACTTCTTTGCCCCACACGTCGCTTGAAGTTTGAGCGATTTTTGCAAAGAGCGGATTGACGCCGACGTTGAGTTGGTCGGCAAGTACGCCCAGATAAAAGGTTTTCAGAGCCTTATCCGCGTTTGAAATTGTAACCATAATGTTGTCTCCTTTTTATTCGTTGTTTTTCAAAAACATAATCCCTGCTTCTTCCACGGTTTTGGGTTTTCTTGTTGGCGACACGCAAGCAAGACCGTCGTCAGCCAAAGTTTTTGGCGGCAGTCCTTCTTTCAAAGAGCGAAGGTATTGTTCGATCACTTTGCTCTTTACAACGTCGCTTGAAAGCACGTAGTCGTTCAAGAATTGTCCGTCTTGCATCAGTTGCTCGGGCGTGCGGAATTTGTCGATCAAAACCTGCGTCAGAGCCACATTGAAACAGTTTGCGTCCTTTTTCAAAGACGGCTCTTGCATGATTTTGCTTGCGATTTCGCGGGCAAACGGTTTTGCGCTCGGGGTTTGCTGAAAAAACTTGTCCGCCGCTTCTTTCCATTTTTGCTCGTTCATCTCTTCGTTTTTGTCCACGCCCGACTCAAGCTCTTTGAGCTTTTGAGATTTTCTCGTGAACTCTTTTTCCAGCTCGCCGTATGCTCGCAACAGCTCTTGCGGGTTCTTAAACTTGCCGAGATTTTGTTGTTTTTGCTCGTCTGTATCATCTTGCGACTTGCCTTGATCGCTGCTATCCTGCTTGTCGCTTGATTTCTCTTCATTTTGCATATCTTGATGTTTATCATCGTCTTTTGATACGCTCAACTCGTCTTTTTGCAAATCACCGCTCATTATGGCATTTGCAATCTCATCGGACACTATGCTTGCGGCGGCGTTTTCCACGCCGTCTTTGATTGCTCTTTCAACGTCTTCTTTTTTCATACGCTCTCCTTGTCTTTGCTCTCGTCAAATTGCCTTTTGAGATTTTCAACGTCTTGCGACAGTCTTGCAAGCTCGCTGTGCTTTGCTATGTGATTTGCCACTCTATCTCTCATCTCTTTGTTGCGCACGCACTTTACGGACACGCACGCTCTGATGTGTTCTTCGATGTGCAAAGCGTGATCGTCATACACGTCAACCGGCACGTCTTTCTTTTCAAGCTCCATGTTTTCTTTGAGTGCTTTCTTTCTGTGAATCTCGTCGTTGTTTCTGCCGTCTTCCCAGTTGCCGAAACCGAGAATTTCAAACAATCTCGCTTTCGTGCTTGCGTTGAGTTTTCCGTTTTCGTCTGCAAAAAGACCGAGTTTGAGCAAGTCGTACACCATGGCGCGTCTTGCCGACAGCGTGTCTTCTATGTCGCTGATCGTATCGAATACGATGTCTTCGCTGTCGATGTTGCCGGCGCAAAAAGATGCGATTTCCACATCGCCGTTGTCGCCCGTTATACGCTTGACTCTCGGCACTTTTGCAAACTGACGATACAGGCGCAACACTTGCTTGCTTATGCGTTTTATGCTCTCTCTAAGGCTGTCCGCCGTGAGCGCGATACGCGTATCGTCTTGCTCCAAAAGAAGTGAGATAGCAGTGCCCGACGCGACGTTGGCAGGCACTTGAGAATAGGTGGTCACCTCGCTCACGCCGCTTATCATCACAAATTCGTTGAGTAGCTTTTCTTCTTCGCGAGAAAACTCGCTCGGAACTTGCGTGGGCGAGAGCATAATCGGCGGCGTGCTACCCTGTCTGTACACCACCACTTTTCCGGGCGGCAGTCCTTCTTCTTCGAGGTTGTCGGTGTCCACCGAGCCGTCTTCAACCGCCATAACGCCCACCGCCATTCTGTTCATAAACTCGTGTTTTCTGTTCTTGACGGTGTTGTAGGCTCTCTGCACGGGGATGATGCGCTCCACCACGCTCGTGCCGAAAAAGTTGGTGAGATTGTCTATGCACACCTGCTTTGAAAACGGATATCCGCGCACGCCGTCTTCGCCGTTGAGATAGGGCATATCCCCTTGATACAACAACGTGTCGCCCGCAACGATAATCAATCTGCCGTTGGGATACTCGTGAGTGGGAGCTTCGTATTTTTCAATGACGGTGACGCTGTCTTCTCTCTTTTCGCTGACGATTTTGGGCACGGACGCGGTGTATCCGAATCCGCCGCCCACCTGCGCGTTGTCAAAGGAAAACACGTTGACGTCGCCACCCTTGACGTCCTTGCCCCATATACGCTTGACTTCCTTTGCGGTGAGCACTTTTGCGTGCATGATTGACGATTGCTTGTCGATGTCGGTGATTGCGATGTCTTCGGGGAAAATCTCAAACGGCGGACAGAGCGTGATTGTCACGTCCCCTTCCTTGATCTCTCCGCTTGCGTCGAGCGAGTGTCCCTTGTTTGCGTCCCACGTCACCTTGAAGAACGCGCTTCCCGTGATCTCGCTCCAAGTGTTTGCAAGCGCAAGTTGAGAAGAAAAGTCGTTCTCTTTGCACACGGCGTCTATGAGTTTTGTAGCAAGGGACGCGCTTGCCACGTCTTCGTCATCGCTTGTTGCCGGGCGCACCTGCGCTTTTGCCTTGACTCTTCCGAGCTTTGCAAGACGAGTTTCGAGAATGGGCGCGATGTGGTTGTACACTTCCCTTTCCTGCCAAAAATACTCCTTGCCGCTTTCTTCGATGTCGCCCTTTGACGAAATCTGCGCAAACTGATTGCCGACGACAAAATTCATATTGAGTCGCCAATTCAGCTCTATGGGGCGTCTTGCCTCTTGTCTTTTCTTGAAATCGGCGGTGATTTCCGCAACGATTTTCTCTTCGATTTTGGACATTTGTCATCTCCTGTTTATTTTGTTTTTGAAGTTTGTTTGCTCTTATGTTCGCGATTTGCCGCTTGTTTGCTTCTGGATTCGCGATTTGTCGCTTGATTGTCTTTTTCGTTTCCACCGCAGCCGCAATCGAGCGCAAGCTGCGTTTCTTTCTCTTTTTGCGCCTTTTCTTCTTCATAGAGTTTGATAAGCAAGCGGTGTTTTTCCCTTTCGAGCTCTTCATCGCTCAAAAGCGATATTTCCTCGTCCTTGCAAATCTCCATATATGTTTTGAGTGCCGCGGTGTCAGGCGGGCAATACTTTTCGCACACCTTGCGTTTGGTCAGCGCGATCTCGCCGCCGTCCGTGACCGAATACTCTTCCTGCACTTCGCTGAAACTGTAACCTTTGGCGCGTTTTTTCAACGCGTTTATCAATTCTTCATCCATAATCTCTCCCGTCTTACGTCCCTGATCATTCTCTCCTTGTCAAGCTGAATTTGCGATTTTGGCGGAGCGATAGGCTTTGTCGGGCGCGGCTGAGTCATCACAAAATATCTCAATTCGTCAAGGGCGTGATCGTCCACTTTCTTGGGTCTGTCGTTGTCGCCCCACCAATAACTTTTGAGTTCTCTTATGAGATTCACGCAATTGCGGAAAATGTATATTTTTGGCGGTCTTTGCTCAAACAAGGACTTTATACGCTGTATTCCGCTGTATAAATCCTTGTTTACGTTGGTGTTGACCAATATACCTTTTTCACAAAACAGCTCCGCAACGCTCTTTTGGCTTGCAAGCGTACGCTGATTTGCCGCGCTGTCTATGAGTGCGGACAGTCTGCCTTTGCCGTCCCTTTTCCAGCCGAGCGAATCGGCGATTTCAAAGATCTTCTGAACGTGGTAGTCAACGCTCTGACCTGCCTTGAAGTGCTCGGCAACCACGTATATGTTGCCGTCAAAATCCACAGCATAGAAGTGACAACTCGTTGGGTTTGTAAGCCCCGGGTCTATGGATATTTCCGCCTGCCACTCCTTTGGCACGTCAAAGGGATCTATCACATGCACGTTTTGGTCGAACTCGGGATAAACAAGACCTTCGCCCACCGTAAATTTGCCGAATCGGCGGGACAGCTGGTCTTGCTCGCTCACGGACGCGGTCATGGCTTTTATCTCTTCCTTATCGAGATAGGGGTTGTCGTTCCACTCCATATACTCGCACCACACCTGCGGATCGTTTTTGTCGTTGAGCTCTATCTCGTCATACACCCACGTCAAGCCTTTAAGCGGCGTCATCGTGCCGAAAACGTCGCCACACTTGTCAAACACACGCATGCGGCACTCGTCGTAAATATCCTTGGGCGGCTCTTCGTCAAACCACACGAAATCAAGGGACGTGCCTTGAAAACGCTCTCTGCCCTGATCGCAGGATTTGAAACCGATTTTGCTTATGCCGCCAAACACGTTCTTGACAAGAATGTAGTCGATAACTCCGTATTCCGCCGCCCCTTTCTTGCCTTCGCGCATAACCACGTCCGAGATGTAGCGATCGGGCAGATATTTGAGAATTTTTGCCTGCGCCACGTCGCGTTGCACCTGTTGAGTCAAGCTCACAACCCAGCCGAACACGTCCTTTTTGTTGTCGCGATAGGGGTGAATGCCGCGCGCCATCCACACGCTTTCCACCGCTCCGCACTCCGTCTTGCCCGAGCGATTGCCGCCAAAAACCCATCGATTGCGCTTTTGGCACTTGTGAAAAAGCATCTGTTTTTGGTGCACTCTGTCCCTGTTGTACGAGCTGAGCGCGTCCTGCTGTCTGTCCTTGATTTCCTGTTCGATTTTGAGAAGTCTAAGCAAAGTGGAATTGTCTTTCATATCCGAATAATAAGACCGCCCACCGTGAAAAACCAAAAATTTATGACACGCAAATCGCCGCTTTGGCAAAAAATTCCTTGAAAATGCATATAAAGACTTTTATTTTGGGAAGGATTATAGTATTATAAAGTTATGAAAAATTGTCATACAAAAAACATATTTTCAATTCTCGGGACGATTGCGCTGTGCGTATGCCTTGCCGTTTGCGTGCTGGTGTGCGTGCTTGTGCTATTGCCATTGTCCGTTGCTCAGGCAGATTCGTCCATGAGCGTTGTCGTTGCGCCCGTATCCAATCTCGAAGGCAACGCCACCGCCGGCGCGTCGTCAATCAAACTCACCACAAGCAACTATGAGTTTTACGTGCCGGAAAGCTATTATCTCACCAACGTGAAAAGTGCGTTTCAAAAATACTACACCGTCACCTACTGTGGCTTTGAGTTCTATTTTGAGTCGGAGTCCGCTCCGCAAACGTCCACCGTCACTTTCCAAGACGGCGTATCACCCTATCCCGACATTTTGCTCACCGTCAAGGAGGGCGCGACTCTCACCTCAAGCGGCGTGACAAGCGAGCATACAATCAAATTTTTGGGCTTTGCCACCGACGAATCGGGCAAAATCTTCATTGCCGCGACCAAGGACGGCAACACCGTTTTCGGCTTTGAAGACAAAGCGTCTTTCAACGAGTTTACGGTTGCCTATCACCCCATCTCCCAAGCCGAAAGAGACAGAATCCTTGAAAACAAAAAGCCTGCCGAGCCAAGCGGCGGCGACATCCTGCCCAACACGTCCCTTGCCCTTCGCATCGTGCTTATCATAGGCATTTGCGTGCCGGGAGTGATCATTGCGGTGCTGCTTTTCGTCCCGTCCAAGAACGATCGCACACAAGGCAAGAGCGTCATGCGCCGCCATCGCGGAAAGAACGATTTTGACTATGACACCACTCGTTCCTACAACCCCGACGGCTACGAAGACCGCCCCCGCTATGACGAGCAAGGCAGACCTTATGACAATCGCGGCTACGATAACCGCGGCTACGATCGCGGCTATGGTGACAACAGAAACCAAAACGACAGGAACGACTACCCCGACAACGGAAACGACGAATACAGAAGATAACAAAACACATCGATAACAAAAACATCGACAACAAACATCATCAATAAAGCATCGTCAACAAATAATCGACAATAAAAAATCCCGACCGCTCATTGCAGTCGGGATATTTTTTATCTTTTCGTTTGTCGGCAGTGCGCCGCAAAATGCGACATTGGATTGTCGGCAATGCAACTTTTTCACATTGCCCACACGGTGTTGTATACAGCGCATTTTTATATTGCCGCCCATGGTATTGTCGGCGGCACATTTTTCATTGCCGCCGCCTTAGTTGTCGGCACAGCCGTTGCTTTCCGTTGGCAAGACGTTGCGTGCCGATTTAGTCTTTGTCGCTTTGCTCGCTCTTGCTCTCGCCCTTTGCGTTGCCAAGCCCCACCACGTTGTCCACGGGGAGCGCAAACGCAATTCCGTGTGCGGGAGTGTGCGTGCCAACCGCCTTGTACAAAGCGTGCAACACGGCTTGTTTGATGTCGCTGCTGACAAGGATCATGACCATTTCCTTTTCGGGTTGAATCTTGATCTGGAAGGCTTTTTCCGCTTCGAGATTGGCAGTTCCGCGCGCCGAAAGCACCGTACCGCCCTTGACTCCTGCCTCGCGAGCGGCGTCCATTGCCTCGTCCGCAAAGCCGTTGTTTACTATGCATATAACCACTTGATGTTCAAATTCGTTCATTGTTTGTTGTTCTCCCTTATAGTTGTGTTGTTGCTCAAAAATCCGTAAGTCGCAACGCCGATGACGCTTGAAAACGGCACAGTGAAAGCGATGCCCCTGCCCTTTTTGATGGTGGCAAACTTCTTGTCGAGCATATCAAGAGCCTCTTGCACTCTCTCTTGTTTGATCACGCTGAATATTACGGTTTTGGTCTGGTCTGTGAAGTCGCTTATCGACCACATATCCGCGTTTGCCGTGCCGTGAGCGCGAGTGAGAAACTGACAATTCACTTCATAGGTGACAAGCAAGTCCGTGTAGAACTCCGCTTTTGGCGAAGGCACTATGGTGATAAGCAGTTCCAGCTTGTTGGTGTATACTTTTGAAGTGGTGGGATTTTTTGCCGCCGCGATACGTTCTTTCACTTCGTGAACGCGATTTTCCGCGCGTTTTGCGTTTTTCTTGACGGCGGTGGCGATTTTCTTTGCCATAGCAACCTCCTTTTACATAAAATCAATGACTTGTTCGTCATCGGCGTCGAGAATACGGCGCATGACGATCTTCTCTTTCACTCTCGATGCGGTGACCGCTCTGAAGCCGAGAAGTTGGATTGTGATAAGCGGCGTCATCGCAACCATAGCCACGATGCCGAACGCAAGATTCATGATTTCGGACTCCGCCGCAAGCACGCTGCACGCGCCTATCGCAAGCGGAAGAATAAAGCTTGACGTGAGCGGTCCGGATGCGACTCCGCCAGAGTCGAATGCGATTGCCGTGTAGATCTTCGGCACAAAGAAGGACAATCCCAGCGAGAGAATATAGCCCGGGATGAGATAATAAAGCAGCGAGAATCCATAGATGATTCTTATCACGCTAAGCCCGATGGATATGCCAACGCCGATGGACATGGCAAGCAACATCGAACGCTTGGACACCGCCCCGTTGGTGATTGTTTCCACTTGCTTGTTGAGCACGTGCACCGCAGGCTCTGCAAGCACGACCACAAAACCTATCACAAACGCGAACACGATAAGCAGCGGCTTGCTAAACGATGCAATCTCCACTCCGAGCTTGAAACCGATCGGCATAAAGCCCACCTTGACGGACGTCAAGAACACCACCAAACCGACGTATGTATACACGATGCCCACGCCGATTTGAGCGAGTTTTTGTTTGGGAAGTTTGAGAACGGTGAATTGCAACACCACAAAGAACAACACGATCAATCCGAGCGCGACAAGCACTTCAAGTGCGACCGCGCCGAGAGCGGGCGCAAAATTCGCGCCGAGATTTGCGTCTATTGAATAGTCGGGCAACGTGTAGGACAGATCGCCTTTTGCCGCAATCGACAACGCCATGACCGCAAGCATAGGTCCGATCGAGCAAAGAGCCACAAGACCAAAGCTGTTTTCTTTTGCGTTGCGACCGCCCGTGTTGAGCGCAACGCCAACGCCCAATGCCATGATAAAGGGCACGGTGATAGGACCTGTGGTGACTCCGCCCGAGTCAAATGCGAGCGGCACAAAAATGCCTTTGCCCTTTTCCATCATGATTGCGCACAACGCAAAGAGCAACATATAGAAGAATATAAGCAAAGACGACAAGTCTTTTCTGAAAACGATTTTTGCGATTGCAATCACCAAAAACAAGCCTACGCCAACGCCCACCGTGGCGATGAGCACAACGTTGTTCATCACTGCTTTGACCTGCTCTGCAAGCACGGACAAGTCGGGCTCGGCAACGGTGATGAGCAATCCCATCACAAATCCCACGCCAAGCAAAAGCGGCAGTTTTTTGGACTTTGTCAAGCCTGCGCCCACATGCTCGCCCATAGGAGTCATTGCCATATCCGCGCCCACGTTGAACAGCGCAATGCCCAATATCAACCCGATTGACGACACGACAAAAGCCACGATTTCTTTCGTGGTGAAGTCCGTCACGGGCGTGAGGGCAAATATGAGAACGATAACAACGACGGGAAGCACGGAAAAAAGAGATTCTTTGAGCTTTGCAAGCGTGCCGACACCGACGCTTTTTGCAAGCATCTTACGTTGCATAAGGTCGTGTTCAAACTTGTGTTTGGCTTCTTCCTTTTCGCTCGGCGTCATGTCTTTTTTGCGCTTTCTTTTCGGCTTTTTGTTGCAGAGAGCGACATCTCTCGTCTGCTCGCCCGAAAGCTCGATATGTTCGACGTTTTCGTCTTGCACATCGCACGTCGCGCGCTCTAAAACCGCATCGACCGTAGGCTCGTTGTCTGTCATTTCAAGGTCGGCGCGGGCGGAAGAATCGCACGGAACGCTTTGGTTCGTATAAAGGTCGGTTCTTTCGTCTTTTGACATATCTCTTGCTCCAAAATTTAACTTGTATATTATCGCACAAAAATGCGTTTTTGTCAATTTGCTGCTTTTATTCCATAATATAAGTATATAAATATAACACTTAAAACATTATTAAAAAAACCACAAATATCAAACGTTTGTTTGAGATTTTTTAAGGGTTCTTCGCTTTTTGGACATCTTGCTCAAAACGCTTGCTTTTTTTTGTTGAAATTCTTATGATTGTGATAAGCGCAAAGGACGCTTTTAGGAAGGTATATGGGAAAAGTCAAACTCAACAAAAACGACGCCGTATTTGCAACGAAGTATTTTACGATGCTCATCATTCTTGCGTTTCTCAGGGCGTTTTCAAACTACATTTTCGTCAACCCCAACGGCTTTGCCCCGGGCGGTCTTGGCGGTCTTGCGGCGATCATCCACTTCGCCATCCAAAAAACCAACGATCCCAAGCTTCTTGCGCTTGCAACGTCCCTGTTCGATCCGGGCGTTTTGACGATTTTGATGAACATTCCCTTCCTTATCGTCTCGTTTTTCGTGCTCAACAAACGCTTTGCGTTCAACACCACTTGCGTGGTGCTTGTATATTCTGGCTTTATGTACCTTCTGGGCAGAGTGGGCTGTCCCCAATACGATGCCGAGGGCGAATACGGTCTTATGCTCATAGCGGCTCTTGCAGGCGGCGTGCTGTCGGGCACGGGTTGCGGGCTTATGTTCCGCTACAACATGAGCATGGGCGGCACGGACATCATTGGCAAGGTTATCTACAAGCACAACCCCGCCGCGCACGCTCAATATTGGATCTTGATGTGCGACTGCATCGTTGCCACCACGTCCGGTTTCATCGGCCTTATCGGCGTTGACCAATCGGCAGGCGCAACCGTGATCATGACAAAACTGCTCTCGCCTATCTTCTATTCATTCATCTCCCTTTTCGTGACTTCAAAAGTCTCCGAGTTTTTGGAATACGGCACTCTCGCGTCGCTTGTTTTCACCATCATCACCGACAAGCCCGACGAGATTGCAAAAGAGATTTCCGTCAAGCTCCACCGCGGCGTCACCATCAACAAAGCGGTCGGCTACTACACCGGCAAGGAACACAACGTCCTTGTGTGCGTGACAAGCAAAAAGCAAATCAACAGCGTCAAAGGCATCGTGTCTTCTTGCGATCCCAACGCGTTTATGTACATCACAAAAGCCGGCGAAGTGTCCGGCAAAGGTTTTGGCGGCAACCGTCTTGAAAAAAAGCGCGCCGAAAATGCCGAAAAGGCGCAATCGAGCTCTCTTGAAGATGAGATTATGCACCCCGCCCAAGACGTAGGCTTGGTGCAAGAAGTCACCACCACCCACGACCTTGTGGGTGCAATCAAGCAAAATCCCGCTCTTGACGTCACGAAAGATCTCAAAGCAAACACCTTGGACAATTCAGCAGGTCAAAATACCGCAAGTCAAGACGGCAACAACGAGAGAGAGCAAACATACACCGATAAAGAAAAGGACGCATTGCAAGAGATCGAAGAGATCGACGCCGCCACTCTCGACTGACGCAACAAATCAAAAAGCAAATCCGAAAACAAATCAAAAGCGAAATATTTATATATAATATAAAATATGTTGTATATAAATTTCTAAAACAACCACCCTTAACGGTATGAAAAAAGCGAGATACACTCTCGCTTTTTGATTGCCTTTTGCATTGCTTTTGGTTTTGGTTTTGCCGACAAGTTGTCAGGTGCGACCCATCATTCACACATTGTCATTTGCGTGCGGTCTTTGCCATATTATCATTGTATTCTTTGCTTTTGGATTTGCCTTTGCGTTTACTATTTTGGCGATTTGAGAAAATCGTCAAAACTTCAAGATGTCCTTGGGCTTTGAGATGATTTGCGTTGCGCCGCTTTCCACAAGCACTTGCCTATCCCTAAAACCCCAATCCACGCTCAAACACTGCATATCCGCATTCTTTGCCGTTGCCACGTCCACTTCGCTGTCACCGATATAAAGCGCGTCCTTTTTGTCCACTCCAAGCGTTTTAAGCGCAAGCAACACGGTGTCGGGATAGGGTTTCTTTCTCACGCCGTCCTTCTGCCCCGACACAAAATCGAACAGCCCGTCAAAATAGTCTTTGGCAAGCTCTTGCACCGCGCTGTCCATCTTGTTGGACACAACGGCGCACTTTGCCCCTTGCCGTCTTATCTCGCATATCACGTCTTTTATGTCGTCATACGGGCGCGTATGGTCGGCGCAATGGTAAAAATAGTGTTGCTTGAACACGTCAAGCACCGCGAGCGTTTTTTTTCTGTCCGCCGTGCTCGGCACGCTCAATTCCACAAGCCGTTGCACGCCGTTGCCCGTTCTGTCTGCGATTTCCTTGTTTGAGAGCGGCGGAAAATCGAACACCGCAAGCGCATAGTTTACGCTTATCGCAAGGTCTTCGAGCGTATCGAGAATTGTGCCGTCAAGGTCGAATATATACAGTTTCTTCTTCATTTTTCAAAAGACTTGACAGCTCGGTTCACTTTTGGAAGAGCTTGTCTTTCATCATATATTGATTCATTTCATCAAGGCTTTTCCCGTCAAATTTGCGGGAGCGTTGCACCTTTGCAGGCACTCCCGACACGAGCGTAAATTCGTCAACGCTCTTCGTGACGATAGCGCCCGTTGCAACCACTGCTCCCGTTGCGAGTTTTACTCCCGGCAAAATTGTTGCGTTGGTGTACACTTTTGCATAATCGCCGATTTCCACGCCGTTGTACTGTCTTTGCATGTGGTCGTGTTCGCTGTGCGAGTGCGTGAAGATTTTGACGTATTCGGTGAGCATTGCAAAGTTGCCCATCTTCACTCCGCCCTTGGAGTCGATAAAGCATCCCGCGTTCCAGCTGACGTTGTCGCCCACTTCTATGCGATGTCCGTAGTTGAATCTACAACCCTCGTTTGCAACAAACCCGTCGCCGCATTTTTTGAACAGTTTCTTTGCCACGATTGCTCTAAAAGGCACGGCAAAAGCGCAGTTGACGCCAAGCGGCGCGCGGTCTATGCTGTCCCACAAGATGTGCAAGTTGCGTTGTTCTTCGGTGTAGGGATCTTCATCTCCCATCGGCATATAATCGCCCCAAAGTTTGAAGGTCTTTATAAGCTCCTCGTCATAGCCCTGTATGCCGATAAGCTCCAATGCTTTGGCGGTGTTTTTTGCCGTCATACCTTCTTGCGCAAGTTGCTCAAACGTTGCAAGTTTTTCATCGATAATGCTCATTTTGACGTTTTATCTCCGTGTTTTGTATATATAAAGTGTCTTTTTGTGCAAGATACACGCAATTTTGCGTTGCAACATATCCGCATGTTTTATAAGTGTCGCAAGACCTTTTTCAAGTCCGTTTTGCCTGTCAGTCCTTGTCCACGCCGAATTTATACTCCGTGCGAGCGGTGTATTTTTCGCCTTTTTTGAGCGTCATACTCTCAAAAGACGGCACGTTGCAAGCGTTGGGATAGCCCTGCGTTTCCATACAAAAAGCGGATTGATAGCCATACGTTTTCTTGCCTTTCAGCCCTTCAAGGAAGTTGCCAGTGTACAATTGCATGCACGCTCTATCCGTGAAAACGTCCATTCTCACACCGCTCTTTTCAGAGCGTGCGCTTGCGACATGCCTAAATCCTTTGCCGTTAAGCACGTAGTTGAAATCGTATCCACGTGCGATTTTGAGCAAATGCTCGTCCGCCTTTATGTCCTTGCCGATTGCCTTTTCTTTGGAAAAATCGAAGGCTGTTCCCTTGACGTTTTTCAATGCGCCGTGGGGGATAAGCTCATCGTCTATGTCGGTGATGCTGTCTGCGTCAATCGTCACCAACGTATCCAGCACACTCTTGAAATCGCCGTCGAGATTGAAGTACGCATGATTTGTCAACGAGCAAACGGTGTCCTTGTCGCAAACGGCTTCATAGTCGATGACAAGCGAGTTTTCGTTGGTGAGCGTATAGGTCACGCACACTTTCAG
>ULSH01012833.1_pt1 | contig 20948 bp, 22 predicted proteins | sample 1956151 | NCBI WGS metagenome assembly ULSH01 (sample SAMEA4835702, study PRJEB28245) | human gut metagenome | biome: gut microbiome; material: fecal sample | place: Denmark | collected 2008 | reverse complement strand
ATTTTAGATATTTCACCTGTCTACTTGACAAGGGGCATATCACTTATACCAATCGGCTATGTAATGTCTAACTTCCCTTATTCAGTTTTTAATTCTTGCACAGGGCTTGCCGTACCTGCTCTATATCCCATTTTTCTGGAAACAGGACTGCCATAATGCGGAACGCATCATAAAGCCCCGCCACATAAGAACAGTTGGAATAATCTATGTTCTGGCTGTCCCTGCAATCCAGAAGATGGTTGCATATCTGCCGCTGTTTCTCCGTCAAATCAAGTCGGATATAGCTTTGCTCTGCACAGCCTTCCGCATTGCTTTCCTGCTGAAAATCCATGTCTGACTGCAAAAGCTGATATACAGAGTTTTCTTTCAGATTTTCCAATGCTAATGTTACCAACTTTTCAAACTCCATGCCGCATGACCTCCCCTTAACTTACCACAACCTTCAATTTTTTAATGGGAGCATTGCTGACCTTGAAGATAAGCTCATCAACAGGGTCGGTATATCTGCCTTGCTGTATGAGCTGATTTTTTAGCTCGACAAGGCTATGTAACAGGATTGTCCTTTCTTGGCTGTTTACATACAAATGATTAAGTTTCTCCCTCATAATTGCCACCGTCCTTTTTTGCTTTCATTATATAAAGAAAAGGCAATCGGCTCAAATATGCAAAATTGGGGCAAAAAAATAAGCGTACCACTATTTCTAATGATACGCTTATCCTGTTCAATTTCTAAGGGTCTGTCGCCTGCGTTTTAGCGGCAAGGTGTACACTACATAGATAAGTGAAAGCTGAAAACCCTTTAATTTCCGTTTGTGTTCCCACACCCGATATTCAACAACCACCGAAACGTCAAAATAGTTTTTGAGGTGTTTATTGCGGCTATTTTTACCCTCTGGCGTGAACATAAAATGCTTCGCAAAGTGCCTAAAATAAAGGATTTCTACGAGTTTTTCTTTTGTATCAACACAATAGTCTCAACATGTTCACCGTTGTCCAAACCTATACTTAAATCATTTTCAATAATCGGCAGCTTAAACCGAATTGATTTAAGCCACTGACCATTGGGTTTGCGTTCCTCATAAATCTGTATTTCTGCAATCAACGCTTCGATAAGCTGTCGCCGTTCCACATCGTTCATAGCGAAATACAATTTGTCAAAATAAATCAATACCTTGTAAATATTATCCCCTGTGATTTTCTCGGCTTCGATGGATGTCTTTTTAGCTCTGGCATCCATCAACTGCGATTCCAGTTCTTCTATCTTATCATACATCCGATAAAGCCTGTCATCAAGGTCTGCCTTTCTTCTAATATAATGTCTGTCATCGGGATTTAGGTTATCAATTTCCTCAATCAGCTTCGATTTGATGGCGTAATCTTGACGGAGCTGTTTTTCATAATTGGTTATTTCTTGGTCTATGGCGGTTGTATCAACTTTCATGTTGATTTTTTCCTGCATCATTGCCGCAAAATGGGGATTGCTGACCAGCTTTACTATCACTTCGGCTACGGCATCGTCGAGAAGTTCTTCCCGTATCTGCTTTCTGTAATCGCATTTATGCCCCCGCTGCATACCACGATGTTTACACCCATAATAAAAGAAATCCTTGTATTTAGTTCCGTCCTTTTTGTATTTGATGCTTTTATTCCCATACATCCCTGCACCGCATATAGGACACTTCACAATCCCAGAAAGCAGATGCGTCCGCTCATTTTTTCCTTTATTAACGTGTTCATACTTTTTCGCCTGTGCAATCAGTTTTGCCTGTGCCGCATTCCAGACATCCTCTGGAATAATAGCTTCATGCAATCCATCTACCAAAAGAAAGTTTTCCTGCTCCACAAGATGATATTCATTTCGTGTCCCGTGGACTTTTTCTGTTTTCCTGCGTCCATAAGCAATTTTACCGCAATAGACGGGATTTTTCAATATCAGTCGGACTAAGTGAGCATCAAAAAGAGGGTTCTTCCCATTCTGACGCTGTATCTTGCGGATGCCGTGATTTTCCAGATATTTTGAAATTCCGTTTGAGCCAATATCCGTATTCACATACTGGTCATAGATGGTTCGGATTGCAACTGCTTCTTCTTCGTTGATTTCCAACTTGCCATTTACGAGCTGGTATCCATATGGCGCAAATCCGCCATTCCATTTCCCCTCTCTGGCTTTCTGGATTCTGCCCTCCATTGTCTGGACACGGATATTCTCACGCTCGATTTCAGCTACCGCCGACAAAACGGAAATCATCAGCTTGCCCGCATCTTTAGACGAATCAATCCCGTCCTCCACACAGATTAGGTTCACGCCAAAGTCCTGCATGACCTGTAAAGTGGAAAGGACGTCTGCCGCATTTCTCCCAAAACGGGATAGCTTAAATACCAAGACATACGAGATATTGTCTTTTCCCGATTTTACATCCTCCATCATCTGTCTGAATTGCATACGCCCTTCGATGGATTTGCCTGATTTCCCTGCATCCTCATACTCGCCTACAATTTCATAGTCATTGAAATCTGCATACGCTTTCATCCTTGACCTCTGTGCGTCCAGTGAATAACCGTCAATCTGCATGGCGGTGGAAACCCTCTTATAAGTGTAAACCTTTATTCTTTCTTTGTTCATAGTAACAGCAACTCCTTTTTTACCAAAACCATGATATTTATTTTCTGCACTTAAAATTGTATCAGCGATTCTCTGAAACAACAAATGTGCGATTTTGGTGAATATTAGAGTCGCTGCAATATTCTTTGTTATGACTGGCATCGGGCATACCGTCTATGCCCAGTTCGGAAGCGTATTTGGCTATCAGATTTGCCAGCAGGTCAGCCAAACCGTTCCACTCATCATCAATGAGCATATTCCGATACACCCCCTTTATTTCTTTGTCATAGCAAGGCTAATGGCAAGAGCCTTGTCAACCCTTGCCATTATATTATCAGGCATTGTACCCATATGATTTTTAAGCCTTTTCTTGTCAATCGTCCGTATCTGTTCAAGCAGGATAATAGATTCTCTGTCAAGTCCCTCAAAGTTCTTTACTTCGGTATGTGTCGGCAATTTTGCCTTTGTCTGTGTCCTGCCCGTGATAGCGGCAATAATGACTGTCGGGCTGTGCCTGTTGCCCATATTATTTGAAATGATAAGTACGGGTCGTGTGCCGCCCTGCTCCGAACCGACAACGGGATTAAGCTCTGCATAGTAGATGTCGCCACGCCTGATTGTTCTTTCCATATTCTTTATACCTCCATCTAAATTTAGGCAGGAATACCCTGCCTATGTAACAGCCAGACGCAAGGAAGCATTTAAGGTCGGGAGAGCATAAAACAAGCCCTGTTCTAATAGACCGCCCTGCATCTGGCTTTATGATAGAAAGCATTTTCTATTTGTCCCCGACACCCCGAAAATGCTGATGCGTGATTACGCAAGGGAAGTCACCAAACGGTCAGCAGCGAACTGACGCCACGGGAGTTGCACCCCAACTGTCGGTCTGACAGAGCCGCCCTCATTGCCTGCGGCGGATTGGTTACCGCTCGGACTGTGACGGGACGGGAGTATCATTGTCCTCTTTGCGGGTCATGGCGGAATCGGGAGCTGCCCGATATTTTCAGTCGGTAATTTATCCGCTCACTGCCTTTCGGCGGGTCATGGCGTACCGCTGCACACGCTTATGCTTATTACAGCCACAAAGAGAATGTATTTGGTGAATGGGTATTCGATTGTCAAAGAACTGCGGGAAGTCTGTAAATAACCCCCTCACTTTTCCAAAGGAAAAAGTGAGGGGGTTGAGCGGAACAAATTTTTATTTTTCCAGAATTTTTTTGAGCTTGGCTAATATTCTCCGTTTTCGGTCATTGATTGTCTTTTGTGGGATGCCAGAAATACTCGACCATTCCCTTTCCGATAATTCCTGAAAGAAGATAGCATTTACCAACTTTTGCTCATCTTCTGATAACATAGTAAGGGCAGAACGCAGCTTGTCCAACATCATCCTATGGACAACCGTTTCTGCAATATTTACCGCTTCATCAGCAATGAAATCAATACTATTGTCGTCATCTTGCTCAAAAGCCTCTAAGGATAGCAGACTGTTATCTGCATCCAGTTTTTTCAGATAACGCCACCGCTCCTTGTCACGATAAAACTCAATATAATGTGCCTGTTCCGTTTCAATCAGACAACCCTGCACGGGGATAAAGAGCTTGTCCGCATAAGCCCTGTCCGTTTCTCTGCGGTTGCAAAATTCCTTATAAGATAACTCTGTGTAGCTGCCATTTTCTTTGATATATACCTTTCTTGGTGCGTATTTCACCGTAAGTACCTCCAATCTGAATTTTTTGAAAATTCAGATTGGCAGGCGGCGAACGACATCCAACATCAAAAATAACTTTGCGGCGTATTCTTACAAAAAACGACAAAAGAAAAACCGCAAAGACTGTTACATCTTTACGGTTTAAGGATATTCTATTTCTATTATGTAGAAATTTGACTTCTACTTGCAGGGTACAAAGCCCCCATGTATTTACAAGGATTTTTTTAACAGGTTATCCACCAATCCTCTATATAATATGTATAAATAAAAACCGCTTCGGATAAGCGACTGTTCTGCTATTCCAAAGCAATACATAAAAAGTCCCTCCAAACAAAAACAGGTTTGGAGGGTGTTCATTATTTTATTTGGGCATAACAAAAACCGCCCGCCAAAATCACCGTTTTTTTTATTCGGTGGGTAAAAGAATCACTTAACAAACTTTCTTTTTCTTAACATAAATCAAGGTAATTGTTATCAGTAATATACTAATTCCGAAAAGCCATACCTTTGTTATGAAATCACCTGTTCCCATAGAAAATAAACAAAAAACATTCGTACCTGCGATATTCCCAAGATAATTGAAAAGGAAATACCCGATTGATACTAGATAGCCTGCTATGATAGAATTGCTTAGCACCGCTGTAAAAAATCCGATACTTCCCAAAGCAATCTCGCTTGCAACTGTTCCTAGAACATAACTCATATACGGGAATGTGCAGTTTTTCATCATCATAATTCCTGCAAAAACACCCGTCAAAAACACGAGCAGTATTACCGCCATAATAATCCTCATAAATAAGATTATCCATTGTGGTATTTTTCTGGTAAATACCACTTCCCGTATTGCCGCTTTCTGTTCCGCCGCATAAAGCGGAACGATAATCAATATTCCAATGAGTATTACCGATTGCTCCAGACATTCCGCCGAATGGATTTCATTCAGATTTTCAATCCCTCGCAGAACAGGAACAATCAGTAAATATAAGGTCGCAAGTAGCAGGTTATTTTGTATGGATAAACAAAAATTTGTTTTTAATATGCCCCAAAACCTTACCATAGATATTTGCCGCATTGATTCTTCCTCTCCTTTTCTGCTTTAAAATCCATACTGACATAATAACAAGTAAGATACCGATACCACCCATCAGCAGTCTATTCATGCAAATGCCATAAAAATTATCCTGTATCAGTTCATATCCCCGCAATGTATTATGCCTTATCATCAAGGTAGTAATTTTTGTATCTCCAGATAATCCAGTAACGCCCTTGTCAATTATCCACCATAAAAATTGCAACAAGACAGCAATCGGTGAATCTGTCAATAATGTAAAAAATGTGCCTATTGCAGAAACGATGATTACAGTAGGCAGCAACCACCATAAGATATACTTGATGTAAGCAAACGGGTCAATGAAAATACCGTGTTCACTTCCAAAAGACATAAGTGGCAACAAAGATTCAAAACTCAATAATATAACTGGAATAAGAACCATTGTAATGTCTGCCAAATATCTCGTTACTACCAGCTTAAAAGAAGATGCCCTGCGGATATAAAGTAGTTCCGACATATTATTCAGACGGTCTCTTAACCACATATATACGATAATGAAAATCGGGTATAATCCTAAAGACAGCCCCATATAATCGCAGAACAGCCGTGCAAAACTCCCCGTCACCTTATCACCCTTGATTGTCTGGTCATACTCGGCACACGCTTCCTCATAACTCATTTCTGACATACCAAAATAGGTAATCATCATTTCTGTTGAATACTGCGAGCCTTCCTCGCCGATTATTGTTTCCATTTCACGCATCAATTCTTTGAAACGCTCATAAGTGACTTGTGATATAAATTTTTTAGTTTTATCCGTTTCCTTACTGCTACCATTAGCTATATTATCCTCTCCACTTGACATATGCAGAGTCCCATCTTCATCAACCTCCGTTGAATTGAACGAAAAAATTGCACCTGTTACATCGGGAAAATAATCCTGCGGAAGATTGTTTAACTGCTCTTCTGTCAGTCCTGTTATCTCACACAATATTTCAAGTACATTTGCCTGCTCTTTGCCATCAAGTGCGACCGCTTTATAATTTCCCAAGGGATATGTGGCATATACATTATCTTTATATTCCCTCAATAAATTCCTAGTTACACCTGTCATTATTTCTTCGGGATTATCCTCAGAAGTTTTCATACCAAAATACTCATCTTCTTCTGTTGGCTGTGCAAGGAGTGGACGGTCAAAACTGATATCCGCAGGCTGTTTGCCATTTGCCCAGTCAATTTCCGTTTTCGTTACGCCGTGAAATTTTCCCCACCAACTAAAAATCAATACTGCAACAAAAAGAAGATACACGAAGCTGGTCACTATTCTGCGGCATTCTTTAAAATATAATTTCATGGACAGACACCTCCCTCTATTTGATGCAGCAAATACATATAACCATCTTCTAAGGTAGGGGGCTGTATCGTTCCCTTTTCTTCGGGCAGAGTATCGGATAATATCCTATACTGCATCCCTGCACGGGAATTGTTCATATTCAGACAAACATATTTCTCTTTAATATGCCTGTCCATTTTTTTCGATGCCGTGATAAGATAAACCTTTCCATCTGCCTGCTGTATCAATTCTTCCGTACTTCCATGAAATATCAGCCTGCCGTCATTCAACACGGCAACCCCATCACAGGTGGATTCAATATCTGAAGCAATATGTGTTGATAAAAGCACAATCCTGCCATCTGCAAAATCACTTAACAAGTTGCGGAAACGGATGCGTTCTTCTGGGTCAAGTCCTGCTGTCGGTTCATCAACAATGAGAATTTGTGGGTTATGCAAAAGTGCCTGTGCGATTCCTAACCTCCGTTTCATACCTCCCGAAAGAGCTTTGACTTTTGTTTTTGCATTATCTTTCAAATTTACTTTGTCGAGCAGTTCATAAATCCGCTCCTTTCGCACCTTGTCAGGAATGTTCGATAACAGCCCAAGATAATCCATTACTCCAAAAACTGTCATACTCCTATACATAGAAAAATCCTGCGGAAGATACCCAACCATTTCTCTGATTTTTGCCGTTTCTTTTATCGAAACACCATTTAGCTTAACTTCTCCAGTTGTTGGAACGGAAAGTGTCGCCAATATCCGCATCAGACTTGTTTTGCCTGCACCATTTCTGCCAAGCAGCCCATACATTCCATTTGGAATTGTCAATGAAACACTTTTAATTGCTTCCTTTTTTCCATATCTCTTAGAAAGATTGTCGATAACAATTTCCATAAATAGAAAAACCTCCTTACGTTTTATTGTAAGGAGATTCTAATACGCAAAAGCCAAATTTTCGCCAACATTACCCTAAAATATCGAAAGCCGCTATTACATACGCCCCAGAAAATTCATTGTTACCAATCTGTAAGAAACCGCCATGCTTTTCGCAAAGAAGCCTGCATACGCCAAGTCCTATGCCAAAATGCTCGCTTCCTTTCTCTTTTCCGTAAAACATATTTGTTGCCTGTCTTAAATCTTCTTCGGAAAATCCTTTTCCATCATCTTTTACAGAAATCAGAAACAGACTGTCTTTCTGATAAACTTCCACAATCACTTTCTCTTTCCTATATCGCATGGCATTTTGCAATAAGTTTTCCAACACCCTAAAAACCACACTCTTATCTATATTGATTGATGGCAGGAAAATATCTGTTAAAAAGACTACTTTTTTATCATCTTCCAACTGGCAGATATTGCTCTCCATTTCTTTTAGCAGCGATACCGTATCCTGCTGTTCCCGCTTTATTTCAATACTCTCAATCTTTTCCACATCACGGACACACTCTGCATAACGCTCTAACCGCAATATCGCCCCTTGCATGGAAGATATTGTATCCATCAGCATTTCCTCTGTGAGCTTGTCTTGTGGAATGTTTTTTTCGAGAAAATCAAGATATCCTCTTAAAACTGTAATCGGTGTCCTCAAATCATGTGCAACAGAAGTATTCAACAATTTCCTCTGTTGGAGCGTTTCCCATAAAGTCTTGTTATTATGGCGAAGCTCCTTACGCATTTTTTCCATAGAACGGCATAACTGTCCTAATTCATCATCACTGCTATATCCAATGCTGAAATCAAGGTCATTATCTTGTATCCTTTTCATTCCTTCTTGTAATTGCAAGATAGGAGCTTTCAGCTTCATACGATAATAAATGGCAGCAGCACTTCCAATACCAATGATAATAGAAAGAACCGGCAATCCAATCATTGCAGCATAGCATCCATAATATGCAATATTTTCCGCCATGCTTAATCCATGCCATTCAACAACACTTCCATCAATATCAATCGTATACTTATTCGTACTTTTATCCAGTTCATAATCTGGTGACTTGACCATAAGATATTTATTCTTTAGAATTTCCTGTTGGGACTGATTTGCCATAAAAATTGCAATCCCAGAAAATACACCAATCATGCAGATTGTAATAATAAATGTTAAGGTCATAGACTTCTTTATTGACGCATTTTTTATTTTATCCATCTGTACCCCACTCCCCATACGGTTTCTATATAATTTTTTTCTGTATAATTTGCCAGCTTATTCCGTATTTTACGAATATGTTCTTTCACCACGATACTATCACCTTCGCCATCATAGCCCCAGAGCTTTTCATAAATGGTTTCCCTGTCAAAAACCATTCCTGCATTTTGAGAAAGCAGTCTGATAATCTCAAATTCTTTATTTGAAAAATCTAATTGCCGCTTACCTAAAAATACCATCCTGCTATTATAATCAATAATCAGCTCTTCATCAAACTTCAAATTGTCAGCGTTGTTTTTCCGTTCTTCCCGACGCAGGTGTGCCAAAATCCTTGCTAAAAGTTCATCCACACGAAACGGCTTTGTAATATAATCATCACCGCCAACTGACAGCCCTTGTATCACATCCTGCTCTGATACCCTTGCAGTCAAAAATATAATAGGGCATGATATATGTTCTCGGACAAACTGGCATAACTCCAATCCATCCATTTCTGGCATGTTTATATCCAATAGTATAATATCTGGTGCAACAGACATAAGCTCCAACGCTTTTTTTGCATTATCGGCTGTATATACAAGAAAATTCTCTGCCTCTAAACATTTTTTCAACATTGTAAGAATCATTTCTTCATCGTCTATAATCAATATTTTATGTTTCATATGCAATGCCCCTTTCTCAATACAATCCGTTTTATTGTAAAATCTAAAAGACAAATTTTCGACAATTCAGAACCTGTTTTTTACTACTCTAAATTATACTCATTTCGTCAAGCCTTATCAATTGTGTGAATGCGAATTTATATTTCCATATACAGGAAATTGTATTTCTTATACATAGAAATTGTATTTCGTTTAATGAGAACTTTGATTTCCGTAAAATATATTATGAAATTTTATGAGAACAAGGTGGTGAATTTATGAGTGAAATAACAGAAACTTTTGACTTTATGCCTTTAGGCGAAGCAATTAAAAATGCCCGTGAGAAAAATGGTCTGACAAGAGAACAGTTAGCTGAACAACTCGGTATTACTCCAAGACATCTTCAGTTTGTTGAGAACGAGGGACAACACCCAGGATTTCAGTTATTTGTTGAACTTATCACAATGTTTGATATTTCAGCCGACCAATACATATTTTCCGACAAACAAGCTGAAAAATCCTCTCGCCGCAGACAGATAGACAAAATGTTGGATACATTCGATGACAAAGCTCTGACTATCATTGAATCAACAGCTATGGGGATATGTAAGGCAAAAGAGCAGCCAGAGGATTGACCTCTGGTTTTCTTTCGCCCATTCTGCCATCAATAGGCAGGGCATCCGTAACCGTATATTGAGCCGCTCCCGACTGGATAGCTCTGCTGTTTGCAGGCATCCCCAGAGTTGCCCTCCACGGTGTAGACCGTCCCATTCTCGCATTTCTCCACGATTCCCACATGGTCGATTGAGCCGTCATTTCCCCAATCAAAGAAAATAAGGTCGCCTGCCTGCGGCTCATAATTCTTGTCCTGCCACTGTCCTTTGCCCTTGAACCAGTTCACGCCGTCCGAACAGAGGGAGAATTTCGGCACAATTCCGCTCTCCAGATAGCCGCACTGGTCGGCACACCACGATGCGAAGCAGGCACACCATTCCACACGCCCGTCAAAGCCGTACCAACTCCAATAAGGCTGCCCTCCCTCATTGCCGAGCTGTGTCAAAGCGACCTCTACAATGGCTTGGTTTCCTCCGCTTGTAAATGCCCGTCCATATGGGTAATAGCGTAACACATGGGCGGGATACTGCGTGTCGCCGTATTTTTCCCAACCTAATTTTGCTGCCTGCATAGCGGAAAATTCCACCGCATTAGCATAGGAATAGCCTCCATAATTAGTCTTTGCCCATGAGATATACCCGTTGCCGAAGTTGTAGCCCTGCAAGGCAAGCTTGATACGCTCCATGTCAATCGGGCTTTCCACCTCGGCTGACGTGAGTGCGGCTTTTAATTCCTGCACACCGCATTCGATGGAATATTCGGGGTCTTTGATGCCGTTCGGCTCATGGGGGTACTTTTTGTTGAAGCTCCCCTCTGCCGCCTGCATCGGGTCGCTGCCCTTGCCCCCAGATTCCTGCATCATCACCGCTTTTATCAGTTCCACATATTCGGGGATGCCGTACTGTTTCGCATACTTCTGTATCAATGGCGTGTAGGCTTCCACCTCCGCACTGACAGGCGTATAGGATGTGCTGTCGCTGCCGCCCCCGAACAGGGAAACGGCGCACCCAAGCAGGACGACGATAAGGATTATCACAACGGCAATCCAGCCGCCTGCGATAAGGGCAGAAATCAACGCCTTTGTCCCCGCTATGATTGCCTTGACCGCCGCAATGGTCGCCTTGACCGTGGCTTTTGTTGCTTCGGCTGTCGCCTTTGCGGTGGCTCTTGCCGTCTGCGCCGCTTTCTGGGCGGCTTTGGCAGACGCTTTCGCCGTTTTCTGCGCCGCCTTTGCGGTCTGCTCCGTGGTCTTAATCGCCGTCTTGGATGTCGCCTTTGCGGTTTTCACGCCTTTTTCCGTCGCCTTGACCGTTCCTTTGGCTGTGGTCTTGACGGATTTTTCCGCATTTCTGGCGGTCGTCTTTATCGTCCGCTTTCCCTGCTGTCTGGTCTTTATCAGTGAGTTTGCCGCCATCTGGGGTGTTTCGGTCTTGGCAGGGGCAACAGAAGTAGCAGAAACAGCGGGACGGATTGCAGTCCCTTGTATTTCCTGCAAGCCGTCCTGTCCCATTGTACGCATGGCGTTTTGTCCTGCCTTATTCCGCATTGTTTTCTGCTCTGCGCCTTTCTTCGCCCGCTTTGCCTTAAAATCGGCGGTTTTATCCTTCGCCTTACCGATATTCTCCTTTGTTGTCTGGGCGTTTTTCTGCCCCTGCTTATTAAATTGGTGGATGCCCTCATCTTTAATTCGCCCCGAAGCATGGGAAACCTTGTCGGCGGCATATTCCGTGGGGGAATTTTCCTCCGCATAATATCCCTGCTCCGCCTTGTCCTTTGTCTTGGTGTAAGCGGATTTCATTCGACTGCCTGCTATGGCGGCTTTGTCTAAGGTTTTAATCGTGCCTTTGACCGCATCTCTGGTCTTAATGTCAGCCATACAAAACCTCCTTTCCCAGAGGATTTGCGGTCATGTCAGTTTACCTTTTTCGCCACCACGACAAGCCTGCCGTTCTGTGCCGAGTATTCGCAGGTGGAGAGGGTAATGAGCTTATCCCCATATTCAGCGGTCACGCCCGTATCATACAAGGCAAGCTCCTTACACTTCCCGACATAAGCATCAAATTCTTTTTCATTTTCCGCATGGACAAAATCATAGTAGCGGTATCCCTCCGAACTATACGCCACGGTTTTAAACACGGCAATGATTTCATACTCTGCCTGCTCCGTGAGGGTGTCAAACTGGATGCTCTTATGCTTCTCATAAAAGCTCTTGGATTTGTAATCTTCCAACGCCCCGAACATCCTGCCGCCCTTGATGTGGTGTCCGTAAATAATCAGATTGTCGCTTGTGGGGATGTCGCAGTCTTCTTGGATATACGGCACTCCTAAGTCGCTGTATTCCTTTTCAAAGCTGTGCTTCAGATAGAAGTTGGGATTGTTCCTGCTCTGCATGACGGGGTAATTGATGCCTGTTCCGTCAATGGCAATCCACCCGACCATATCCTCATTCTGCAAATAGAGCTTTTTGTATTTCGCCAATATATCCTCGCCCTCGCTGACGGGCGTATCCTTATCTTTTGGCGGTTCTTCCTCTGGCTCGGCGTTCTCCACGACCTCGGCAATCTCCGCAAAGGCTTCCGTCTGCTCGTCTATCTGCTGGTAGTGGCTGTAAATCTTAAAGCCGCAAAAAACCGCTGCTCCTAAAAAGGCGACAGCGGCGGCGGTACAGAGAATACATTTATAGTTTTTCAGATTCATAGGCTATTCCTTTCCTTAATTCTGCCCTGCTTTCTGAGCATAGAAATATGCCCGCAGGGTAATTCCTTGACATTTATTTTCAGTTACCGTGTATGCTCCGCCTGCTTCTTGGGCGTGGGTAAGTCCCTGCAATATTCGGGATACCGTGCCTTGATGCCCTCCATGAAATACGGGGCAAATTCGCAGCAGAACAATTCCTCTGGCGTAAAGAGTTTCTCACGCCCCTCCTCGGCGTAACCGTTCCAGAGGTTAAAGGCAAGGTGGCAGACCTTGACCGTGCCGCTTGTCTGCCATCCTGCGTGCATCCCCTCTGGCTTGATGCAGTCCGTCTTAAAATCGAACATGGCGTTGATGTTCTGCCTTGTTTCCCCCGCAATCCCCATCACATAGAAAAACGCCCTGTGGTAGCAGTCGTTTACCCTGCATTTCATCATGCTTTCCAGAAAAAAATCACGGTGGGCTGCGTTGCGAAACCTTATCTCTGACATAAAAATCCCCCCAATCTTAGCACTCCCCAAATTTAGTCGTCATCAGCTTATACAGCTCCGTATTGCGTGGGAATTTATTGACGAACGGCACGAGGGAGCTGCCCACTTTCAAAAGCCCCTGCCCCGCACCGACATTCGTGATATAGCTCATCTGCAAATCGGAAATATTAAGGAGCTTCGCAAGCTCGATACGGTCTGTGGACGCCTGATTCAGCATGATAATAAATTCGGAATTGGCAAGCATCGTCCTCGCCGTATGGCTCTGCAACAGGTCGTCCACGTTCTGCGTGATGCCCGTGCAGTACGCCCCGTACTTACGCACACGCTTCCAGAGAGTAAAGAGGAAATTTGCCGAGTATTCATGCTGAAAGAGCAGATAAATCTCGTCAATAAAAATAAAGGTGTTCCTGCCTTTCGCCCTGTTCTGGGTAATGCGGTTTAAGATACTGTCAAGCACCACGAGCATACCGATAGGCTGTAACTGCTTGCCCAAATCGAGGATGTCGTAGCAGATAAGGCGGCTGTGGGTGTCCACGTTGGTATGCTTTGCAAAGGTGTTGAGAGAGCCGTCCGTGAAAAGCTCAATCGCAAGGGCGATTTCCTGCGCTTCTGGCTCGTCCTGCTTTAACAGCTCCTCACGGAAATCCTGCAAGGTCGGCGGCGTACCCATATAGTTGCCCTGCTGGTAGTAGCGGTAGACGCTTGCCGTGCAGCGGTCGATGATGGATTTCTGCTTTGCACCAAGGCTTGCACCTCCGATAAGCTGCTCGCAGAGGGATAAAATAAACTCTGATTTCAAGATGACGGGGTTTGCACCGTCGCCGTAATCAGAGTTCATGTCCATTGCGTTGATGTGGTTGTCGCTCGTCGCCGAGATGTGGACAACCTCGCCCTGCATCGCCTTTACAAGCGGGGAATATTCTCGTTCGGGGTCTATAACGATTACATCCGCATTAGGGTCGGTCAGAATGATGTTCGTCATTTCCTCCTTTGCCGTGAACGACTTGCCCGCACCAGACACGCCGAGGATAAAGGAATTTCCGTTCAAAAGATGGCGGCGGTTGGCGATTATCATATTTTTACTGATGACGTTCTGCCCATAATATACGCCGTCCTTATGGTAGATTTCCTGCACACGGAAGGGGATAAATACGGCAAGGCTCTCCGTTGTCAGCGTCCTTAAGGCATCAATCTTCCTCACGCCGAACGGCAGGGCGGTGTTCAGCCCGTCCATCTGCTGATACTTCAGCACGGCAAACTGGCAGAGATGCTTCCTTGCCGTCGTGAGCAGGGCTTCCGTGTCATTGTCAAGCTGCTCTTTGGTGTCTGCGGTATGCACCATCGTAAGCACCGCAAACATCATCCTCTGGTCACGGGTCGTCAAATCGTCGAGAAACTCCTTGCTTTCCTTTCTCTGCTGCTCCAAGTCGTAGGGGATGACGGCAGAAAAGTTGTTGTTCTGATTCTGCTTCCTCTGCCAGTTCGTGATGTTGGTTTCCACGCCCAGAAGACGGTTCTCCACCTCCCGCACGGCTTCGTCTGTGGGAACAGGAACAACATCAACAGAGAGCATCATGTTACGGTTCAGCTCGCAAAGCTCCGCCACCATGCTGTCCTTGATATAGGCAGCATATTCTCTGAGGAAAATCACACGCCCGTAGCGGTTTCCCATCTTAAAATAATCTTTCTCAAACTCAAAGGAGTCGGGGCAGATATAGTCCTTGAAGTCGTGACCTTTCCGCATGGTCTGTGCCATGTCAAAGGAGAACGCCGTTTCCTCGCCCGTGCGGTAGAAGTCATGGAAAATACGCAGCTTGTCGCCCGCATCCAGTTCCGTACACTTCGAGCCTAAGCGGTTGAAATGCCCGATAAGGTCAGCCCCGACACGGGCAAAGTAATTCCTCGCTTCCTCAATGTTCTTCTTGCAGACGGAAACCGTTACATATTTGTCCTGCACGGTGGAGTTTGCCCCCGTCGCCTTGTCAAGCAGCATCTTGTTATACTCTTTGCGGTATTTATCCAAATCGTCCTCCGCCATCGGGATAAGGATGGTCTGCTCAAAGTCTGCCTTATTCAAACGGCGGTTGTTGATAGTTATCTTTGTGGTTGCCCCGCTGTCGAGGGCGTTAAGAAGCTCCGAGTATTCGAGGAACATCGCTTCCTTGTCCTCACGGCTCGCCACGGCATAGTTGATGTCCTCAAACTTAAATGTCTTTGCGTATTTGTTCCTGCCCACAAGGAAAATGCCGTCGTCCCACATGGTCTTTAACGGGATGACCGCCTGCACCGACTTCGGCACAATGAATTTCTCCTTGTCCTGCTTAAACAGCGTTTTCAGCGTCTTAATCATGGTCTACCTCCTTGCGTCTTTTTGATTTCTCAGGCTGCTCTCGCCCATCTGTCTTTGTTCCTTTTTCCTGCATTTCCCCTTTTTCCGTTTCTTATCCTGCACGACGGGCAAGCCTTTTTCATATGCGTCCAGTGCCTGCTTCATCGCTTCGTAATATAAATTCTCTGGGACAAATAAAATCTTCTTCGGCATCAGAAACTGCGACTTTATCCACGCCCATACAAACTGCTCCGCAGTCATGCCGTTGTACCTTACAAATCCCATGACCGCAAACGGGGAAGCCCCCAAGATGCACATCCAGCTCAGTGTTTCCGTCCCAAACCTGCCACGGAGCAGGAAGAACAAGCCGACCGCCACGCCGCAGGCAAGCACGGAAAACAGGAACTGCCGCATCGACAGCCCGAAGAACATGGATTCCGTGTAGTTGCGGATTTCCTTATTTATCTTTACTTCCAATCCATAAACACCTCCTTTTTGGCACAAAAAAATCGCCATCTTTGGGAGAATGACGATTCTTAAAATTTATTCAGTTTACTTCCAATTCATTCTTGCATTATATACGTTGTTCACGGCTTCGATATAGCAAATGAAAGAGGGATGGTCATGGTCGTTTCGTTGCAGGTATCTGTTTTTAATATCCAGATACTGCGCCCTGACAAGCTGCCATTTTCCCCTTTCCTTGATATACTTAGCCTTTTTCGGTATTCCCGCAGAATGAGGGGCTTCGTTCCAATAATATTGGTCATAATAGCTCCACCCTGCTTTTTTGTGAATAAGTCTGTAAAAATCTTCCTCTGTATCTCTGCAAACAATACAGACATCCATCGAAAACTCGGTAGGATTGCCTCTGGTAAAATGAATTTTTCCTGTGGTTAAAGAAGATGTTGAATCCTCACAATCTCCTAAATCATATTCGTTCAGCACCTTATTAAAGGTTTTTCTTGCACATTCTTTTATACCTCTGCAATCCTCAAAATCTCCACATCTTACAATTTCAAGGTTGTAATCCAAATCAATCGGCAACGAAGCGTTTTGTACGATGAGGTTTCGTGCGCCGCTCCCTAGAAGAAAGAATACTGCGCCAATATCATAGTCCTCTTTCAAGCAGTGGCAGAAATCCTGCATTATCTCACCACATAAATTCCGCATACGGCTTAGAAATTCCTTATCTTCTACATAGTCAAACATAAAATCTCCTTTCATCCCCAAGCCTGCCATTTAGACTTTAAAATCTAAATCATTTTATCATAATCATCTGACAATCATATGTCAAGAGATTTTTCAATTTTTTCTGCGGTAAGCCTGCTTGATTCCGTCCTTACAAACGCACTTAATTTCATTTCCTTAAAGCCCCATCATTTCCCTTACCACACGGTCTGCCATTTTGACCGCACCGACAAGGACGAGCATATTGAACACCAATTCCCCGATATAACCCCACACCATCGTGACCGCCGCCGCATCGGGGTTGACTGCGGGCGGGGACGCCGCAAACACCGAGAAGATGATGCAGGCAAGCACAATGATTGCCCCCTCAAGGCACACGGCGGAGTAGCTCTTGATGAAGCTCTTTCCCACGCTCTGGCTCGGCTCTCCCGCAAACGAGGACAGCGGCACGGGGGCGATTGCGGTATAAAGATACAATTTAAAAAACCTGCCGTACACCGACATTATCATAATGAACGACAGCACCGTAATGAACAGCCCGCCTATCAGCGTGACCGCCCATAAGGGGATGCTCTCGAAAAAGCCGCAGTCCTCCACGGCTGTCACTATCTCCTGTGGCAGAACCGTTTTCTGCGCCGAGCCGAAGCCTGCGGCTTTCATTATGGCGGAAATCACGCCCTGCACGATTTTGAACAGAGCCATCATCAGCTCCAAGCCGTAAGTGACCGCACCTTTCGCAAGGGCAAAGCGGATGAACAGCTTCAAGGCGTGTTCGGGCTTCTTCACGCTTGCGAAGTCGCCGCAGGTACGCATCACGCCGACGACGAAGAACAGCACGAGCAGGGCAAGCCCTATCGCCTGCAATGCCCCGTGGATGTCAACGATGACTTTCCATATCGCACCGCCCTTAAAGGTTTCGGGGGATTGGGTGATGAGCTGCCATATCTCGGCTAACTTTTCATTCCATGTGTCAAGGGCATTCTCCAAGTTCTGGACTACCCAGTTGTCTGACATTCGACCACCTCCGTTCTTAAAATTGGGCAGCGGGGCAAGTCCCGCAGAGCGGATCTGCCCCGTTGCCTTGTCTTGTGTCAGTCTGTTGTCTTAGTTTCTTCTTAGCCCGTGATGAGGGTTAAAATCTCTTTCGCAAAGGTAATCACAACGCCGCCCGCCAGTGTGAGGAAGCCGTTCGCCCTCTGGGACGGGTCGTGGGATTTCAGCGACAAGCCGACCTGCACGATGCCGAAGCCGAGCATAATCATGCCGACCGCCCGTATCAGACCGAAGATGAAATTGGAGAGGTTGTTCACGACAGCAATCGGGTCATTGGCGGCAAAGGCGGTCACGGACGTTCCAAGCATCAGAGCCGCAGCCAGTACCGCCATGCAGTAGCAGCGGAAACCTCTTTTTACCTTGCCTGCCATCGGCAGTTTCTGGGTTGCTTTGTTCTGGTTGTTCTCGTTTTTCTTAAAAAGTTTCATAGGGTGATTCCTCCTTATAAATTGAATATTTCTTCCAAGTCCTCATCGGACAGAAGCTCGTAGGATGTGCTGACCGTTTCCATGCTCTTTGCGTCCATCAGCAAAGCATCGTCAAACACAAGGGTTGCGACCGCCTGCGTCGGCTCACCGTGGATATACGGCGGCTTCCCTCCGTCGGCGGTCAGTTTCACGTTCGGGTGTTTCAAGATGTCGTACTTCAAATCCATGACGGGGCGTTCCCCACGCACAAAAAGAAGTGCGTAGCGGTTGTCTAGCATACGCACCTCGTCTGGCGTTAAAAGCTCACGCCCCGAAATCTGGTAGTTGGTGGAATAGTTGCCGCTCCGCCCAGAGCTTTTCCCGTAGGTGTTCGTGTCTATCGTGGCTTTTCCAAGAAGCTCACTTACAAACTTATGGGTACTCTGCTCGTTGCCGCCGAGATAGAGGAACTCATCAGCGTTCCCGACGATGCTTTCCCACTGTTTCTCAAACAATGCTTTGAGCTGCGCCAAATTTTGCAGGATAATCGAAACGGACACGCCCCTTGACCTCATAACTGACAGTATCTTGTCAAAGTCATCGGGCAAACTGACGTTCGCAAATTCATCCATAATGAACTGGCAGTGGACGGGCAGGCTCCCGCCGTACTTGTGGTCGGCGAGATAGAATAACTGTTGGAATAGCTGCGTGTATAAAAGTGACACCAAAAAATTAAAACTGGTGTCGTTGTCTGGTATCAGAGCGAACAGTGCGACTTTCTTCTCGCCTAAAGACGGCAAATCAAGCTCGTCCGTGGCGGTCAAAGATGCAAGGCTTTCCAGATTGAACTTCTCAAGCCTTGCGGCAAGGGTTATCTGGATGCTCTTTAGCGTTTTTGCTGAACCAGAATGATAGTCACGGTAGTATTTCAAAGCGATATGCTCTGGGTTCACCATCTCCAGACGGTCAAACAGCTCGTCAAGCGGGCTTACATAGCCGTCGTCGTCCTCCCTTACCTCTCCTGCACGAAGCAGCTCCATCACCATCGGAAAATTCTGCTCGTCTGGCGGGGCTTCGTATTTCAGATAGAACACGAGGGACAGAAGCAGCATACTCGCCGCCGTGTCCCAAAACGGGTCTTGCGACTGGCTTCCTTTCGGCGTGGTCGCCTTAAATAAATTTGTTACCAGCCGCTGCACGTCATTGTCGTTCCTTAGATACACAAACGGGTTGTAGCAGTGGCTCTTGTGCATGTTGATTAAATCAAGCACACGCACCTCATAGCCTTTCTTTTCCAGAAGCCCGCCCGTGTCACGGACAATCTCGCCTTTCGGGTCTAAGATTACCATTGACGTGTTGCACTGCATGACATTGGGCTTACAAAAAAATCTGGTCTTTCCTGCGCCAGAGCCGCCCACCACAAGGATATTTAAGTTCCTGCGGTGTTTCTTCCCGTCAAGCCCGATGCGGACGCTCTGGGTCAGCAGCTTGTTCTCCGATGCGTTTTTATCTCGGTATTTTTTATTAAGCGTACTTGCATTGCCCCATTTTGCAGAGCCGTGTTCCTCCCCTTTGCGGTAGTTCCTGCGTGTGGAGAAATAAACGCCGATTCCCATGCCGTAGGCAAGCAGGAAAATAAGGACAGTCCTTACGCTGTCCCCGCATACCGTTATGGAAAACGGGTTCTCCATTGCCACGGATAGATTCTGTGTTATCTCCACGATGCCGCCGCTAACATAAGGGGCAGTCAGCAGGGCAAGCCACACGACAGGCACGATTCCGCAGAGGGAAAGGATTAAGCCCGCCTTATAATCATCACCGTTCTTCATGGCACTTGCACGGAGCGACCTTTACTTTCTTGGTCGGGGCGTATGCTACCCTGCTTATCAGCTCGTCAACAGGCTCGGTGGGGCGTTCCTCCTGTATCTGCTGCGTCCGCAGGGTATTAAGGGCATTGAGGACGATGTTCTTATCGTATTTGTCCAATGCCAAGTGGTATCGTTCTTCTTTCATGGGCTGCACCTCCGATTAGCGTTCCTGCTCTTTGGATTTGGGCGGCTTGTTCTTCTCAAGGCTCTTAAACATATCCGACTGGATTTCGCCGAGGACGTCACGCATCGAGCCAAGCTCGCCTTTAAATTCCTGCGTTTCCATGCCCGCAAACTCTTTCGGGAGATTGTCGAATCGGAAGCCTTTGGTGTCTACGCCGTAACGGGAGCTTACCATATAGGCGACGCAGAACGACTTGAACTCCGAAGCGTCACGGCTCTCCTTATGCTTGAACTCAAAGACTGCCGCCGACACTTCCTTTGCCATGCTGACAAAGAGCTGTTCTTCATTCAGTCCTGTCTTGATGAAAATGCTCTGCTGTGCGCTGTCGTAGAACGCAGGCAGCTCAAGGTCGTCCACTGGCACAAAGGAAACGGGGCTTGCGTCAATCATCGCCGACACAAGCTCCCGCATGGTCTTGGATTCCTGCGGCTGCTGCCTGTCCTTTGCCGAGGTCTGGGAAATGTCGTAGACCACTTTTGCGTTGTAGCCGACCGCCTTTGAGCCGTCCTCCCGCTCGTATTCTTTCCCTGGCTCAAGGATGGTGATTTTCTGTGCGTCCTTGTCCACATAGGCACGGTTCTGTTTCCAACTGCTGATGTGGTATAAAAAAAGTTGACACCCCATTCTCAAGGATTT